>Ga0209292_1000484_pt1 | contig 51903 bp, 45 predicted proteins | sample GOMGulsemesocosm_2_FD_184634 | JGI IMG/M metagenome (GOLD analysis project Ga0209292, IMG submission 184634) | Methane-oxidizing microbial communities from mesocosms in the Gulf of Mexico - GOM9C Gulf of Mexico (SPAdes) (version 2) | ecosystem: Environmental > Aquatic > Marine > Cold seeps... | reverse complement strand
ATATTGAAAGAAGATGCGAGCGTGAAGATTTTTTATCACAACAAGAAATAAAAAAAATAGCTTATTACACAGGTATTACTAAGAAAGCAACAAAAGAAAAATTTATAGTTGAAAATAAAGTCATTTCAATCAATCGTCATAAACCTAATCTACTCGAAACGGCTAGGCATACAATCAGGGTTGAAAAAGAAAAAGACAAGGTATTCTGGCAGACTAAATAACCTGAGATCTGCTTAAGAGCGCCTTTTATCTATACTGCCATTAACCCAAATTCACTCGTTGATAGTTTAATTCGTGGCTTTTGTTTTTTTAAGCAATAAGCCACTATGCCTGAAATGACATTCAACATAAAACCAGCCTCACTGCGATGCCGACTATGCTCGACCTGTGAGATGTTTTTCAGTTGGTCATTTATCGTTTCAATAATGTATCTCTTTGATAACATGGCCCTATCAAATACAGACATTGCCTTAGCTTTCATATTTTTCCGAACGGTAGTCACCAAGTCCACATCATATTTCGCTAACTTTTCATTTAGCTTTTTCCCGATATATCCTTTGTCTGCATAAAGCTTTCCGTAGAGGTTTTTACATAATTCTGGAATAGGCGTTCTATCGTTTGTATTACCTGGGGTTATCTTCAAAGAAATAATTTCCCCTATATGATTAATCAATAAATGTAACTTGAAACCGTAAAACCAACCCATAGTTCCTTTCCCTCGTTTGGCAACGCCATCAAATACACGATTACGTGGAATACGAATATTGTGGCAAACTTTTAGGCTTGTAGAATCGACGAATGCAATGCCAGTGGGCTTTCCTTTAACCGTTTGAAAGTAAGCACACATAGGAATAATTAGCGAAGACATTTTATGTAAAAAACGCGTATAACTTAACAAGGTTGGAAAGTCACCTCGCCAATATCGTTGAACTAAACCAATATAGAAGTTCTTGAAATCCCTATGATTTGATTGGTGGAAAGCAATGACGATAGTCATGCACTCACTCGTAGTCATCTTTGACTGACGTCTTCGCTTTTTAGTCCCGTTAGCTATTAACTCTGCTTCCCATACAGGTAAAAATTTATGACAAAAATCATCGACATCGCAAAATATATCTATTAACTTATTCATCTGCCCACCTTTGTTGCTTTCAAATCGTTTTTAGTCGAAAGATCTGATCGCAAGGTGGGCAATTAGTTCAATCCTTATCCAGTTTTCAGGTTAAATACTTTTCAAAAGGCAAAGGGGTTTCTGCGCTCACACTTGTTTCAAACCATGTGCCAGTGAGTACGCAAATTACTGGTGCTAATGAGTATGAAGGTCATTTTGCTTTCGATTTACTTTACAATAATTCATCAGACATACAGCCAAATACTTTATCGACCGATACTCATGGTACCAACAATGTAAATTTCGCTATTTTGGATTTCTTTGGTTATACGTTCGCTCCTCGATACGCAAAAATGAAAAAAGTATTTTTTAATTTATTTGAAGTGTCTGAAGAAGATGGAGGGCGCATTCAATTGATAAAAGAAATTAATCATAAACTTATTACTGAAGAGTGGGACGACATTCAACACATCGTGTGCTCGTTGACTCGCAAGACTACGACACAAAGCACAATTATTAGAAAGTTAAGCAATGGCAAGAGTCGTACATTGGCAGCCCTTCATGAGTACGACCGCTTGATAAAATCAATTTATGTTTTAGAGTATGTTGATAATTCCACGCTGCGCCATTACGTTCAGCAAGCCTTGAACAGGGGGGAAGCATACCACTAATTAAAACGTGCTATTACTTCCGTTATTGGTAATAAGTTTCGTGGGGGCAATGATCATCAAGTATCACAATGGAATGACTGCGCTCGGCTTATTTCAAACTGCATTATTTATTATAATTCAGCATTACTTTCTGCATTTTTACAAATTCAAGAAAAGAATGGTAAGAAAGATGTCGTTGATATTATCTCAAGGTTATCACCTGTTGCTTGGCAGCATATTAATTTGAATGGCGAATATGCCTTTAATAAAGATCGTAAGGAAATTGATTTAGTCGGTTTATTAAATGGTATTGAAACACTTGATAATGTTAATTAAAAACCAAGATAATAAATTTGTCAGTGACATACAATATGTAAGGTTAATGACGAATGGATGGGTACACCCCCCTATTTGTCGCTTTCTTAGCTATAGTCATAATAAAAAACCTTTCAACTATGTAGGTTGTTTAACCTTAGTTAAGATGGTCTGATTTATTAATTAACAGTGAGTGTCTTTTTTAATTGTTTGACCAGTTAATCTCGACAGTAAACAGTGTTATTGAAGGAGCTTGTTGTCACATTATTAACGTTCGATTAGATGTCACAGGAGCAAGGTGGATCCTTAAAGGAGCGGAAGCTATTTTAAGGTTGGGTTCACTTAGATCAAGCGGTGATTTTGATAAATATTGGGATCATTATAAAACACAAGAAAAATTGCGTAATTATGGGTAATTGTGTGTCGACTCAAAGGAACTACACCCATATTATATTGAGTTTTTATCGCGCCTAAGCTTTAAGACTCAATTTATAATGATCATAGCGTGTCGAAAATCTTCAATATCCAGTAATTCTCGTTTATCTAGATTATATATTCAAGGGGATGTCTGTGGACTATGGCACCTTGTTTCTTTTGAATTATACTTTTCATCCAATTGAAAAATAACACTATTACTTACGGTAGTTTGATTTTTACTCGAATAAAAATTAAAAAACACTTTACATAAGCGTTATAAGTGTGCTTTTATGTGCACGCAAGCTTGCAACAATGGATTGATTTTTAGATAAGGAAGACAGTATGCAACTTTCATTCTAGTCACACTTGCCTATCCATTTAAAAAATCATCGTAATCCCTTAAAGGATACAACCTGAAAATTTTCTTAATTAAACGAAGATATTATTTATATCTTTCTTAATTAAAGAATAATTCCGTATTTTAGGAAAAGGAAAAGGAAAAGGAAGTGAACAAACTTAACGTAGTAAACAAGATAAATAACGAACTTTTTGTGGCTGAAGTTCCTGGATCAAAATCATATACCAACAGGGCTTTAATTTTAGCGGCATATCGTGTTGGTAAAACCAAAATAACCAATGCACTAATTTGTGACGATACTCAATATTTAGCGACAGCATTAAATGGTTTTGGCGGAATTACAGTTGAGCAAGTGGATAACGGCTTTATTGTTGATCGTACTCAGAAAATAATAACTTCACCTAGTGCTCCTGTTTTTATGGGAGGAGCCGGAACACCTGCGCGTTTTCTTCTAGCCTTTGCTTTAACAGCTGAGGGAGTTACAACCGTTACTGGTAACCCTCGATTGTCACAACGTCCAATGCAAGACATTCTTGATGCTTTTAGTGTAATGGGTAATGAATTTAAGTGTTTAGAAGCAGAAGGGTGTTTACCTATTGAAATTATTGGTGGTTTAGCCAAAAACAATGATTGGCAAGTCAGTGGTGAGATAAGTAGTCAATTCCTAAGTAGTTTATTATTACATGCATCACAACAATCTCATTTTGATGAAATTAGGATCAGTGTCCCTAAAAATTTAGTCTCAAAGTCTTATGTCAATATGACATTAGACATGATGATTAACGTAGGTTTGAATATCATTGAAAGCCAAGAGAATGTTTATATCGTGCATCCTTCTGCAGTATTAAGTGACAACATTCAAGTCGAGGTTGATGCATCTGGAATGTCTTATTTGTTAACAGCAGCAGTATTAACTCGAAGTAAAGTTAAAATCACGGGGATTTCTCGTCAGTCGGCTCAAGGTGACGTAGGTTTAATTGATGTATATGAAAAAATGGGTTGTAAGGTAATAGAAGATGAGCAAGGAATAACTTTAATTGGTCAGCCAATTACAGGTATAGATGTTGACATGGAGGTAATGCCTGATGTTGTATTAAGTCTAGCTGTTGCAGCGTCTCAAGCTAGTTCTTCAACCAAAATAACGAATATTGCAAACTTAAGAGTAAAAGAGTGCGATCGTATTGCCGCATGCGCCAATGAGTTACAGCGGCTAGGTGTTGAAGTGGAAGAAGGTGCTGATTGGTTAATCATCCATCCAAACAAAGAGTTATTGTCAGCTAATATCAATACCTATGATGATCATCGCGTTGCTATGGCTTTTTCTTTGTTAGGTTTAATTGCATCTGGAATTTCAGTTGAAGATCCTAGCTGTGTATCAAAATCATTTCCTAATTTCTGGCATGAGATGACGAATTTCTTAGCTTTTCATGAGACTGAAAAATTACCAGTATAAGTTTATATTTTAAGGAGAGAAATATGTTCCGTTTCATTGCTATATTTTTATTTTTTATTTCTATGTTAACTCAGGCAGAGTCTAATAAAGAGCTTGTTGTTTTTGCGGGTAGTTCAACCATTATGCCCATTATAGAAGATATGACAGATTTACTAGGTAAAAATGGTTTTGATTTACAAGTACAAGGTGGTGGTAGTTCTGCAGGTTTAAAAAGTACAAAAATGGGTTTGGCACAGGTCGGTATGGTATCAAGAGGCTTAACTACCAGGGAAAAGCGCAGTTATAACAATTTTGTTATTGCTAAAGATTGGGTGGTGTTAATTACTCATAAAAGCAACCCTGTTAAAAATTTAAATCAACAACAAGTTTATGACATTTATAGTGGTAAACAGGACTTGTGGGACAGCGGAAAAGAAGTTCATGCTATCGGCAAAGAAGGTGGCCGAGCAACTAAAAAAGTGTTTGAAAATCATTTCAAACTTAGAGGCAAGGTAAGAAAAAGCATTATTATTATTGGGGCTAATGGACAAGCTATTGCTAGTGTTGCTAATGATCCTGATGCGTTAGCTTATGTATCTTATAGTGCTGCCATTGAAGCTGTTAAACAGAAGGAGAATATTAAAATTATTACCTTAGATAATATAGCTGCCACGCCTGAAAATATTTTGAATCAATCTTATGCTTTAACACGCTCTTTAAATCTTGTTTATTTAGACAAAAATGAGGCTTTGATGGAGCGTTTAAAAATAGCATTTAAGTCTCCTGAAGCCATGAATATTTTTAAAAAGAATCATGTAATGCCTACGATAATTTAGCACCAAAGACTAATGATAAAGGTATGAAGTTATGGTGAAACTATTAGCGTTTATTTTAGTGTTATTATTGTTTACTTTACTTTTGTTTCCTTTTGCTAATTCAGTGTTCTTCTTTGAAGAAATCGCAATGGGAAATTGGTTGTCATTAACTTGGGAGCCTGATGAAGAGCAATATGGTTTTGGTACTGCTTTAATCGGCAGTTTTCTTATTGTTTTGCTAAGTTTGCCAGCTGCTCTCTTTTTGGGCTGGTTATTGGCGATACAATTAAATGATACCAACTCCTCATGGATGAAGAAAATAATGATCCCACTATTAGAAACGTGGGTTTCAATTCCATCGGTTATTATTGGTATTTGGGCTATTTCGCAACTTATCCCTTTGATTCGAGGCATTGAAGGGTCGGGGTTCTGTTGGTTGTCAGCTGTTATTGGCTTAACCATTTTTATATTACCTACTACAACATTATTGTTTTATCGCTCTTATCAAATGTATCGCAATAAGTTTGGTGATTTAGAAAAATCATTCAATATGAGAGTTATGGAACGTTCACTGTATTTCTTTTTAAGCTCCCCTGCTACTTTCATCACTACTGCAATTTATACATTTTGCCGACTTTTTGGTGAAACCATGATAGTGCTAATGCTTTCAGGTAATAGTGTACAAGTGCCTAGTTCCTTATTTGAAAGTGTTAGAACGCTTACAGCAACAATTGCACTGGAGATGGCATATGCAGCTGATATTCATGAAAGTGCCCTTTTTACGATGGCGAGTATCGCGACTTTAATTTTATTGCTTGTGGTCTTACTACAAAAAAAGGAGCCTAGTTATGACTGAGCCAATATTAAATACTGTAAGTATGAATAGGCTTCATTCACTAGAAGTTGGATCAGTTTATTCTAAAATATTTGGGTACTTAAAAGCTAATTGGCTGCTTTGTTTTTATTTATTCATTTCTGTGGCGCTAATTACTAGTTTTATTGGACCATTAACTTTTCCTAAAACTACAATAGGGATAATTGTCGGTAGTTTGATTACTACCGTTGGAGCCGTTTGTATTGCGGTTATTCCAGCCTATTTTATTGCGGGGATTTTAGCTGGCATTATCTATGTACCTCGCTCTTTAAAAAAAATGGTTGTCGTTTCTGCCTATGTTCTTGCGGGTATGCCATCAATTATTTTAGGCGTTATAGGTTTTTTAGTTTTTTGTATTCAACTACAACTTGGTTGGTCAATGCTATCAGCAATGTTAACACTCGTTTTATTGTTGTATCCAACGTTAGTTACTGCTTTTGCTCAGGTATTGATCCCACTCAATAATAGGTATCGCCTTTTGGCAAAATCAATGGGCATTGGACGAATAGAGTTTTTATTTTTCTTACTACCTAAAATGCATATCAAAGAACTCATAGAAGTTGTTATTTTAGGCTGGGCTACCTCCTTAGGGGACACAGCAGCAGTGATGCTTACTTGCGGTGCTTTAGTCGAATTTCCTAGCTCAATTATGGATTCGGTGCGTTTAATTAATTATCACATTTACCTATTGGCAATGGAGGTTCCAGGAGGAATGCCTGAAGCACGTTCTTTATCACTAATAATGATAGTTTTTCTATTCCTATTGCTATTTATTCCACGTTTGATTCTATTCAACAACAATAAAACTTCAAAGGACTGAAATGATGCAGCAACAAATGAGTAATCATACCAATGTAATGGCATTACCGATTCATTATGGAGAAGAGATGTCTGAAGTCTACCAGAGTAGACACATCCAAATGAAAGACATTGTCATTAAAGCAGGCAATAAACCTATTCTGTCTATTTTTGAATTATCTTTCCCTGATAAAGGCGTGGTTGCCATTATGGGACCATCGGGCTGTGGTAAAAGTAGTTTATTGAGAGTACTTGCTGATTTACAAAATGAGTGTATCAATTATGAAGGCTATATTGATGTGCGTTGTTGTACCGAAGAACAGATAATTCCTTCATCTCGATTTGCTATGGTCTGGCAGCAACCTGTTGTTTTTCCTTGTTCTATTTGGGATAACTTAAAAATACCATTACAAAAAAGACGAGTACCTCGAGCGCAATGGCAATCGGCTATGGAAGAAGCGTTGAAAGCGACATCTTTGCTTGATGAGTTAGGTGATAGACCATGGAAAAGGCGAGCTGATTGTTTGTCAGGAGGGCAGAAGCAACGTTTATGCATCGCTATGGGGTTATTAAAAGACGCCGATATTATGTTACTCGATGAACCAACGTCAGCATTAGATCCTAAATCGACAGAGAAAATTGAAGAAGTTATCAGGGAATTAAGTAAAACAAAATTGGTTATTTTAGTGACTCATAGTATTGGACAAGCCAAGCGTTTAAGTAAGTACACAGCAATGTTTACTAACCGTCAACACTTTGGAGAGTTAGCTGAATATGGCAAAACGGATAAAATATTTAGTGAGCCAAAGTCCGAGTGCAGTAAGTCATTCATTCGTTTAGAAACAGGTTGTTAGTGATAATGGTTAATGTAAAGGGGGATTGTATGAATGCTAAACAAAAAGGGATGTTAGTTATTTTAGATGGTATGGGGCTATCTAATGGAGCTAATGCCGGAAAAATAGGCGCAACAACAAAGGAGGATATGCCTTTTGTTCATCAATTGATGCAGCAATATGGCCATGCAAGTTTGGTTGCTTCAGGTGAGCTTGTGGGGTTAGATAAAGGACAAGCAGGAAACTCAGAAATTGGTCACATCACTATTGGTGCTGGCACTACGTTACCTTCGACGTTAGCAAAAATTAGACAAGCATATCACAATGATGAATGGGCTCAGTCCACCGTTTGGGAAAATATTAACATAGATAAACCTTTTCATATCGTAGGTATGCTTTCTGATGCAGGTGTTCATGCACATTGGCAAACGATTATTCAGGCAGCTAAATTGGCTGTTACTAAGGGAATAACCACCATCAATATTCACCTACTACTTGATGGTGTTGATAGTCAAGCAGGGAGTGCAATTAGGATATTAGAAGATTTTCATCGAGATTTTAGTCAACTACCGGATACGGTAAAAATTGTTTCTATTATGGGACGTAAATGGTCGAGTGATAGAGCGGCCAATTGGCAAGTCACTCAGCATGCCGTGAGTAGTTTAATGGGTAATGAAGAACAAAATCATTATAAAGAAGATCTATTGTCAGCGCATTTAGAAATTGACTCAGAGCAAAATTTTCCTTGCCATTGGCTAATGCCTCAAAGCGCTATTTCATCAGGAGATACTGTGCTCTTTACTAGTCATCGTGCGGATAGGGTATCCCAGCTAGTGAAACTGTTTTCTAAGCATTGTCATGTGCTTGCTATGGTGGAATTAAAGTTAGAGTCGGTAAATATCAAAGATGTATTTTTTAAAACGAAGCCGCTAACTCAAGGTTTGGTGAGCCACCTAACGCATAATGGTTATCAAACAACGCGTTTATCTGAGCAATGTAAACTGCCACATATAACTTATTTTATTAACGGTATGCAAGAAGACAAAAATAGTCATTGTATTGAAATACCTACTATTGCTGATGAAAAAATTAAGGGGCAACCTGAAATGTCATTACAGCAACTTTTAGCAGAATTAGAGACAGCAGTATTCAGTATTACGGAGCAAAGCGTAATTATTGTTAATATCCCTAATCTAGATCAAGTTGGCCATTCAGGCTCATTAGTTGCGACAAAAAAGGCAGCTGCATATGTAGATCAAGCGGTAGCCGCTATTGTGCAATGGTGTGAAAAACTACAATGGCAGCTGATGATTACAGCAGATCATGGTAATGCAGATGTCATGATTGATGATAATGGTCTTCCAGTTGGTTCTCATTCTGAAAATAATGTCCCCTTAATCGCGATAGATAACTCTGGGCAGCAGGTTAAGTGGGCGAAGAACAGTGGCACTCTTGCTAATGTTGCCGCGAGTTTTTCTACTTTATTAAATTTACCTCCTGCTGAATTTATGCACCCGAGCTTGCTCACATTAGATTAGTACGCAAAATTAATGAGATAAAAATTATTGTTATTAGTATTAAATCAGCACTGCTGGTTTAACCGTGCATTATTGAATAGTAAGCTGTTAAATGGATGAAACATGAAAAAATTATCTAGCAATCATAATAATCTTATTGAATTGATAGAAAGTCGCAGTCAAGAATTAGGCGATAAAATACTGTATACCTTTTTGCAGGGTAATTTAAACGAAGTTGGAAATATTACCTATAAGCAATTAGAGGCTGATGTAAAATCCTTAGCAGCCACCATGCAAAGCAAGGTGCCTCAAGGTTCAAGGGTCTTACTGCTTTATCCTGCTGGTTATGAATACATCAAGGCTTATTTTGCCTGTTTGTTTGCGGGGTTAATTGCGGTTCCTGCTTATGCTATTCAATCTCCAAAAGATCATAGCCGATTAAATGTGATTGTCCAAGATGCAGAAGCAGCACTAATTTGTATTACTGAAGATCAATTAATCGTTACTCAAGAGTGGCTTTCGGGACAAGAAGTTGCTCAGCATGTGCAATTATTTTGTACCGATCAAGTTGAGGTGAATAATAACTGGCAACGACCCGAGACCAGTTTATCTACCTTAGCTTTTTTACAATACACATCAGGCTCTACGGGAGAGCCTAAAGGTGTCATGATTAGCCATGGTAATTTGATACATAACTCACAAGTTATTTATAGCGCTTTTGGGGTTAACGAATCTTCCATTGCAGCAAGTTGGTTACCGCCATACCATGATATGGGATTGATTGGCGGGATTATTGCGCCAATTTTTTCTGGCATACAAATGATATTCATATCACCAATGTCTTTTTTAAAAAGGCCTATTCGTTGGTTAGAGGTGATTAGTAAGTACCGGGTTACTGTTTCAGGTGGTCCTAACTTCGCCTTTGATATGTGCACTAGCCGTATTAAAGATAAAAACATTGCACATTTAGATTTATCATCATGGCAGGTTGCCTTTAATGGCGCTGAGCCTGTTCGAGCTGAGACCTTGCAAAAGTTCTCGGAAAAGTTTAGCGCGGTTGGTTTTAATGCTAAGGCATTTTTACCTTGTTATGGTTTAGCGGAAGCGACATTACTTGTGAGCGGAAGTCCTATTGATGCAGAGGTCGAATATACACAGGTTGATAAAGATTGTCTGCAAAGTGGACACTTGTTAGAGCAATTCGCTTTAAAAACTCAGCTGCCAACGTTAGGTGAAGCGGAATTAAGTCATAACCAACAGATCCAAATTAGTAGTGGTATTGCCCAAGTTGAAGCTTGCAAAATTGTGAATCCGGTCACATGTGAAGAGTGCGTTGCAGGTGAGGTTGGTGAAATTTGGGTTGCTAGTGCAAGTTGTGCCCAAGGGTATTGGAGAAATGAACAAGCAACGATTGATACTTTTAAGGCCAAAATTCAAGGGAGTGGTCAAACAGCTGATGTGTGCTACATGAAAACAGGGGATTTGGGATATTTTCAACAACAGCGTTTAATTGTTACAGGACGATGCAAAGAATTAATTATTATAAATGGTCGTAATATTTATCCTCAAGATGTAGAAACGAGTATTCAAGGGTGTCATGAATTAATACGGACAGGTTCAGGTGCCGCCATTTCTGCTCAAAATTCAGAGGGCAGTGAAACGATTACGCTTATTCAAGAAGTTGAAAGAAAAGCTAAAGATAGGGAAGACTTAGTAAATATATATCAGAAAATTTTGCAAAACCTTGCGCAAGAGTGGCAACTGGTGCCACAAGATATTGTATTGATTCGTGCATCTAGTTTACCTAAAACAACGAGCGGTAAGATCCAACGCAGAAAGTCAGCAGAGCTATTAGCCAAGGGAGAGCTATCCATTTTATTTCAACGTTCTGATTGGTTGGCTATCGCTAGTGATAAAGCTGAAGTATCACAGCAGCAAGTAATTGATGACTCTGTTATTAGTAAGGAAGCACCTCGACAAAAAGGTGATAAAGAATTCGTTGAGTGGGTTAATATAATTAGCGAAATTATCCATGGTTATTTACCCGCTGATAGCATGTTTTTAGCGGATACACCATTCCTTTCTATGGGGTTAGGCAGTATAGAAGTTGTTGGCATTGCTGGTGAGCTTGAAGAAGTTAGCCATCGTAGCCTTGATGCAACTTTATTGTATGAATACCCCAATATTAATGCCTTAGCGAGTTTTTTTTCAGGTCAAACTTGTGAACGTAAATTAAATCAACAGCTCGCAGCGGCTGAGCCTATTGCTATTATTGGCATGTCGTGTCGATTTCCTGGAGCCAATAATTTAAATGAATTTTGGCAGTTATTGGAACAAGGAAAAAATGCTATTTCAGATATTCCAAATAGTCGATGGAATGTTGAGGATTATTTTTCACCAGATAATTTACCTGGAAAGATGCGTACCAATAAAGGTGGTTTTATTACCGCTGTGGATGAGTTCGATACAGATTTTTTTGGCATTAGTTCGCGTGAAGTTCGAGTTATGGACCCACAGCAACGTATCTTATTACAAAATATTTATCATGCTTTAGAAGATGCACAAATCAAGCTAGATACGATTAAAGATAAATCTGTGGGAGTCTTTGTTGGCGCATCAACTTCTGATTATGCGCGTTTGTTAGCAAATCAAGCTGAGGGGGTATCAGCATGGGCTGGTACAGGGAATGCGTTAAGTATTTTAGCAAATCGTATATCGTATTTATTGGCTTTACAAGGGCCAAGTTTAACTGTTGATACGGCTTGTTCCTCATCTTTAACAGCATTGCATTTAGCTAAATCTAGTTTACTTAGTAATGAATGTGAAATGGCTATTGTGTCAGGGGTAAATTTAATTTTGACACCTGATTTACATATCGCTTTTTCACAAGCCGATATGTTGGCACCCGATGGTCAGTGTAAAACTTTTGATGAAAGTGCTAATGGTTATGTGCGTTCAGAAGGGTGTGGAACTGTTATTTTAAAACCATTATCAAAAGCGCTCGCCGATGGTGATAAAATTTATGCTTGTGTATCAGGCTCGGCGTTAAATCAAGATGGCGCTACGAACGGTTTAACCGCTCCAAATGGCCTGTCACAACAGCAAGTTATTCGCCAAGCACTACAAAATGCCCATTTAACTCCTGACGATATTCATGCGATTGAATGTCATGGTACAGGTACTAGTTTGGGAGATCCTATTGAATTAAATGCAATCGCAGGCGTATTTGGTCAACAAAGAGCTTTGCCATTAAGTCTTGGTTCGGTTAAAGCAAATATAGGCCATTTAGAGGCGGCCGCAGGTATAGCGGGGTTAATCAAAACGTCATTGTGTTTGTATCATAATACGCTAGTCGCAACTATTAATGTTAGCGAACCAACCAAAAAATTTAATTGGTCTGAATATAAAGTTCAGTTGGCGCAAAAAGGGACTATTGTTGGGCAATCAGCGAATATGAAACAGCTGCTACCGGCGCATATGGGACTATCTGCTTTTGGTTTTGGCGGTAGTAATGCGCATGTTGTTTTATCTGCTTTTAATAAGTTTATGGCAGCTAAGCCGCAAGAACAAACTAATTCAATGAAAAACTCTGAGCAATTACTCTTAGGAATATCTGCGAAAAGTCATGGTTCTGTGGACATATTAACTAACAATTGGCAGGAAGTGATAAGTGATTGTGCAACGAATATCGAACAGTTAACCCAATTGCAAACAACAGCGTTATTAGCTCGTCAACACTTTTCTTATCGACAAGCATGCATTCTAAATACCGGTACGGGGGCTGTTAAAGTAATTAAACCAGTGACACCACGATTGAACAAGCTAAATAGTTGTTGGTTATTTACAGGTCAGGGAAGCCAATATCTCAATATGGCTAAAGAGCTTTATAACAATTTACCTATCTTTACACAGTGTATTGATGAATGTGCTGATTATTTCTCGACCTTTGATTTTGTGGAACAAGACTTGCGTACTGTTATGTTTAGTGATGATGACAGTCTTATTCATCAAACACGATATACCCAGCCAGCCTTATATGTGTTAGAGGTGGCGTTAGCGTTAACATTTAAATCGTGGGGGGTAAAACCAGACCGACTTGTTGGTCATAGTGTCGGGGAGTATGCAGCGGCCTATTTTGCGGGCGTTTTTTCGCTAAAAGACGGGCTTAAATTGATCGCGGCACGTGGTGAATTAATGGATAGTTATTGCCAACAAGGCGCTATGTTAGCTGTCATGTCTGATACTAAGGTACTTGTTAGTTTGCTTTCCCCATTTAATAAATTGGCTATTGCTGCTGTAAATGCCCCTAGTGCGATTGTTGTTTCAGGTGATCCTGACCAATTAATATCATTGCAAAACATACTAGAACAAAAAAATATTCGATGTACAGAGCTTAAGGTTAGACATGGCTTCCACTCACCATTAATGCAGCCAATGTTAATTGCATTTAAAGAGGTTGCGCGAAGTATTGAGTATTCTGTCCCTAAGCTGGAGTTACATACGAGTGCCGATACTGAGTTTGCAATAAATAGTGAAGATTATTGGGTTGATCACATTATTAAACCTGTGTTATTCCAGAATGCAATTAGCGCTGCTGAAAGTACAGGGGTAACTCATTGGTTAGAAATAGGGCCAAGCAATACCTTACTAAGTATAGTGAAACGCTGTGTTGAGATAGATTCGATTGATAAAAGTGTATGGTCTCATTGTTTGTTACCTGCTCATAATGATATGCAACAAATATTATTAGCTTTAGCTCAATGTTACATTGCCGGTCAGGATATTGATTGGAATAACTTCCTTTTAACTTATCACGATAGGAAATCACTTACCCAAGACAGAAATGCTCTTGCGATGGAAGTAAGTTTACCAAGCTATCCATTTGAAAAATCGAAACATTGGTTTGAAAAAGCGAATAGTAAACATCTCTCGCATTGGACTGCCGCTATTGATGTGCTTGGTGAAGAGCAGTTTATTGCCCCTTCAAATCATGTTTATAGTTTAGCGTTAAATCAAAACCATCCTTATGATTTAACACAACATAAAATAAATCATCGAGTGATATTAGCTGCTGCGAGTCATGTGAGTACTTGGGTGGAAATTCTACACCGCAATAATCAATGTATACAGTTAACTAATATAAAAATTAATGATGGACTTATTATCGAAGAGGAAGGGGAGATTCCATTACAGTATCAATGGTCTAAAGACAGTGGACAATTACTTGCTTATGCTAACCCTAAAAATAGTAGTGGACTTGATTTAGGATGGAAATCTTATGCAACAGCGGAGCATATTATTAACCAAGAGGCTTTGTTAACGTTAGAGTCAATAGTATTTCCTCAAACGTTAATTGATGAAGTGAATTTGATTGATTCTGAAGAGTTTTATGAGTCAATTTATCAAAATGGTTATCAGTATGGCGATTCATTCCAATGGCTAAAACAATATAGTTTATTGGGAGCAGGAGAGTATGATGCTTATGGCGTATTAACCGTTCCCAATAATTTAGATGTTAAGCAAAAGTTATTTGTTTTACCTCCGGGTTGTTTAGATAGTTGTTTTCACTTAGCAGCATTAATTATTTCTCCAAATAACAATAATAATTCAAAATATATATATCTACCTATTGGTATTGAAGGCTTCACCTTACACAAAGGCAACTTTACTCAAAGTAATGATATTCACTTACTTATCAGTAAAAGAAAAACGGATAACGGTAAGATTATTATTGTTGATTTTGTTGCGTTTAATGAAGATAAGCAAGCTACGTTTGAAGTTAAAGGGTTAACTTTACAGAAAGTACCAAAACGTCTTTTAAATACTTCAGTGACAAGTCCAAAGACACAAGCCTGGGAAAAGCAATGGCTTACAGCTCCAGTAATCAATCAGAAGCTTGAGTTAGAAAAGTGGCATATCAGTGCATTAAATGTGGAGACATTAACGACTATGATGGCAGGGGGAGAGGGTAAAGATTTTTCTGCTCAAATTGATATTGAATATTCAACAAAATTCACCATGCCTGCTAAATGTCAACGCTGGCTTTGGGCACTTCCGATTGATATTACTTTTAATGATTTGTCTAGTATTTGGCAGGTATTACAATCTATAGCGCAATCTATTGATGATTTAAATCCTAAAATTGAAGAGATAGTCATTTTAGCGCCTGGTTGTTTAGACAATACTACTAATAATAGCCTTAGTTTTAATAGTGTGTTAGCGGGATGGGTACGCACGTTTAACAATGAAGTAGGTCAATTGACGATTAAATTAATTGATCTTGACTTAGCAAACTTTGTTCCAACCAAACTATTGCAAGCTTTAGTCACTCAAGCGGATGAAACTGAGTATGCATTATCAGATGATCAAATACACTTTGCGCGATGGATGGCTCCAGAATATATCAGTGACCGTAAACATAAGGTTCTACACAAAAGTATATTAGTGACAGGGGCTCAAGGTGATATTGCAAGGGAGGTTATTGAATACTGTGTTAAACAAGGAACAGAAGAAGTCATTGGTATTGGGCGAAGTGATTGTAGTGCAAGCTTCAAGCAATGGTTGGCGAGCATAGGTATTAAATTGCATTGGATAAAGGCAAATATAGCAGAAAAAGAAATACTTTTTCATCAGCTACAGAATTTACCTCCGTTAGTCTCACCTGTATCTGCTATCTATCATACTGCCGGTTTAACCATAGATAGTAGTTTTGCTGATGCCGCTTGGCATGAGTTTGAGGCCATTTCTCAAGCTAAACTATTGGGCACTAATAATTTATTAGAGTTTTTCACCCAGGATAAAAGTATTGATAAAACACAATTTAATATTAATAGCTGGTATTTATTTTCTTCGATTGCCTCTGCGATCGGTAATGTTCGACAAGCGCATTATGCAGGGGCCAATTCTTATCTAGACGCATGTGCTGCTTATCTAGTTGGTTTAGGCCATCAAGCTTTCAGTATTAATTGGGGACCATGGCAAAATACTCGAATGGTGAAAAGCTTAACGGATAATGGCGTAAATACCGAACAAGCAGGTTTATGGACGATGACTGCTGCTTCGGCTATTGGCGAACTTGATAATATTCATTTACACAATAATTTTCGTTGGTTAGTTGCTCCAATTGATTGGGAAGTATTTTCTTCTTTTCCTGGTGGGGAGCAAGAAAGCTTTAGTGAATTATGGCTGACTAATAATAGTGCGAATAACTCAGATCGCAGTCAGTGGGCCAAACTCCTTGAAAATATGATTAATGCAGAGCCTAAGCAACGAAAGGTGATTTTATTAGATGTATTGGTCACTAGAACTAAGGAACTATTAGAATTAAGTGCTAATGCTTACGTAGACCCTGAACAACCTTTACAAGAGCTTGGGTTAGATTCATTAATCGCTGTTGATTTACGTAATCACTTAATGCAATTAAGTGGTCTGAAGTTACCAGCAACCTTACTTTTTGATTACCCGACTCTCGATAAAATTACTGATTATCTATTGAATCGGTTATTTGAATTAGAGCCTGAGGAGGAAGCTTTAGCCAGGATATCGACTGAAATACCCGAATTAGATGATAGTGAGTTATCGAGTGAGTTAGATCAATTGATCAGCGACTTAGAGGATTAAGCCAATGAAAAAATTTATTGATGATATAAAACAAATGGATAAGAACCAGTTAATTTTACTGGCTGCAAAATTAAAAAAGGAATTGGTAATATCAGAAAAAACTGAGCCTATTGCTGTGGTGGGTATGGGGGCTAAATTTCCGGGTCAGAAAGATGACGATATCAATAGTTTCTGGCAAATGATCTTAGATGGAGAGTCTCATGTCGATGATATTACGGATAAACGCTGGCGGCATGCTGAATTTTATAGCAAAGACTTTGATGAACCAGGTAAGTCATATGTTGATAAAATGGCATTGCTATCTGATTTTGACAAGTTTGATGCGCAGTTTTTTAACATTCATCAAGGTGAAGCTGATCTTATGGATCCTCAGCAACGGTGGTTACTTGAAGTATGTTGGCATGCCCTTGAAGATGCAGGAATTAACCCTTTAAGTATTAAAGGGGATAAAGGTGGCGTATATCTTGGTTTAATGAATTTTGATTATGTACATTTACAAAATTTAAAGCGAGATTTAGCGAGTATTAATGGGTATTCTGCACTAGGCAGTTCAATGAATGTTGCTTCCGGACGCATTTCATATTTTTATGGCTTAACGGGCCCATCTTGCGTTATTGATACGGCGTGCTCCTCTTCGTTGGTGAGTATACATCAAGCATGCCAAGCCTTGAGAAATGATGAATGTAGCTTCGCTTTAGCAGGCGGCGTTAACGCAATATTGTCACCAACCACAACAATTGCGGAATCAAAAGCTATGATGCTCTCACCAACTGGCGCTTGTCATACCTATGATGATGTTGCTGATGGCTATGCTCGAGGAGAAGGTTGCGGTATTTTAGTACTGAAAAAGTTAAAAGATGCGAAAGCTGATGGTGATAGAATTTATGGTCTTATCAAAGGCAGTGCAGTTAATCAAAATGGGGTCAGTCAAGGGATAACAGCTCCTAATGGCCCTAGTCAAATACAAGTGATTAGAGATGCGCTTAAGCATGCACAAATAAGCCCTGCTGATGTCGGGTTCGTTGAAACTCACGGTACAGGCACTCCGTTAGGTGACCCAATAGAGATGCAAGCGATTTGTGAAGCCTATCAAACGAGTAATCGTGAGGAAACGCTAAAAGTTAGCTCACTTAAAACCAATATTGGTCACACTGAATCAGCAGCGGGAGTTGCAGGTTTAATGAAACTTTTATTAGCGAGGCATCATGGAATATTACCCAAGCATAATAATTTAAATAAGATTAATAAGCATATTGATTTAGAAAACCATGCCCTTGAAATATTAGCAGAAAATTGTTTGTGGCCAGAGGAAGCCCCTTTTGGTGCTGTGAGTTCTTTTGGTTTTAGTGGTACTAATGCTCACTTAGTTATTGCAAAAGCACCTAAAAATCAGGCTGATAACAATACGTCAGCGAAAGGTATAACATCACAGGTTAATAATAAGCGCTCACCTAATTTATTTTTAGTATCAGGTAAATGTCAATCATCTTTAGGTCAGCTTAATCAAATATGGCAACAAGATATTACTACTTTGTTTAATCAGAATGCATTAGATAAATTATCAAAAAAAGCGAAAGCATCTCAGCTGCTACGGAGCCATTTTGATCATCGCAGTGCTTGGGTTCAGGGAAGTGAAGGGGACTTAATGCAAGCGATTAACATCTCTGCTAGTAAACCTATTCAGGGTAAGTTGGCATGGTTGTTCTCTGATCAAATTAACCAATATTCTTCAATTGCGATGTCACTTTATCATGAAAGTAATGTGTTTAAAGAGCACTTAAATCAGTGTGTAAATATTTTTGACCAACTTGATTTATCAAAAATAAGTTTGAAAACTATGCTATTTGAACAAGACGAAGATTTTATTCAAACTAATCCATATTCTGCTGTCGTTTTATATACCCTTCAGGTTTCGTTAATTGCTTATTGGCGTGAATTGTCATTAGAACCTGACTATTTGATAGGCTCAGGTAGTGGGGAATATGCGGCGGCTTATTGCGCGAGTATTTTTTCGTTAGAAGCCGGTCTTAAGTTACTCGCATTTCGTGTCGGAGGGAAAGCCGATGTCCCACACGATAATGATAATCAGTCTGATGTACATGCCGAATTTACTAAGCAGTTAGCGCATGTTGATTTTAATGCAGCAAAGATACCTATTATAGCGTCATTTATGACCACGGCATCAATGAGCAGTAAGCAATACTGGTTAGCACACTTATCCGCAGTAACTACTGCGAATAAGGCGATATTAACTGCTAGTGATAAAGGGGTGAGGATTTGGCTAGAGTTAGGTGTTGAAAATAGAGTGATTGATTTAGCTAAAGAATGCTTTGAACAACATCATGATGAACACATGTTTGTGGAAAACTTTGATGCAGAATATTCAAGTATTTTCGCACTTTATCGAATGATGGCCCAACTTTTTGTAGCTGGAAAAACAATTGACTGGGCTAAGTTATCATCCGCGAGCTTATTGGATAAGTCAATATCACTGCCTTTATATCCTTTTCAGAAAAAACGTTATTGGTATGAAGAGGAGAAGATATTTCAGTTATCAACTACGAATGAGTCACCAGTTGATGATGAATCAGATGAGCAAGGTTTTATTAAAGCACAAGCTCAATTGTTAGCAAAAATGGAAGAAATGAATCAAGAAGAACAATGGCTATACTTAATTGGTTTAACACGTCGCTCCTTAGGTGAGGTGTTAAATTTAACGGAAGAGGAAGTTCCAGTTGATATTGATTTATTTGATTTAGGTTTAGATTCAATGAAAGCCTTGGATATGCGTGCACAGGTGCAAAAGCAGCTAGGCTTTCGTTTATCGGCGACATTAGTATTTGACTACCCTAATGTCATCAAGTTGGTTGACTATTTTGGTATTGAATTATTAAAAATTTGGCAGAGCTCGCCACTAGAAGAAGAGGTAGAGGTTTAAGTTTTTCTATTACTTGTCATGTTACCCCTATGATGATTTAAATTATCATAGGGGAACAACTCATTATTAATTTTGCTTACAAGTTTTTGCCAAAAGATTGTAAAAATTCAATTTGAGCTGCTTTTACTAATGCTTTAGGGCGAATTTTTTGAACTTTCTTTGTGATACTATCTAGCTTTTCACCCGAGAGTAACATTACCAAAGCGGCCATTAAGCCTGTTCGACCACTGCCACCTTTACAGTGAATCGCGATTGTTTTTCCTTGTGCCAATAATGAGAGGATATGAGTGCTATTGGCATTTAGCTGTTCAATAAAAGTTTGATCGGGGGCTTGGTTATCTATGATCGGCATATGAAACCATAATACCTCTGCTAAATCACATGCCTTAGGTAATACCTCAACGTTATTCTTCAATAAATCTTCAGTAGACATTAAGGTAATAATGGCTTGTGCGCCTTCATTTTTAAGGGTTGTAATAGAGTCCTCTACTGAAAACCCTTTTGTGCCAGGGCAGGGGGTTAAAAGTAACTCACCTGAAGCGAGTGATATTCTATCATAAGGGTGTTGTTCCATAATTTGATCTCTTGGTTAAGTTAATAAAGTTGGGTTAATTAGTTCGATTGGCAAATAAAGACTGATTGCGGTTAGCCCGTTTAACTAAGGGCAGCGTGATCGGAATTTATATCAGTACATCTAAAGTCACTTTGAAGCAGATACATGTACTATCCCATAAGAGTTAAAGAGCGTTGCAATACAATCATTATTTATTTTTTCTAGGTATGTTATCTGTGAAAGAGCTTATAGTGACCTCGTTATGTCACTATAAGCCTTTATTTTACGGTTACGTACAACATGCATTCTTAACTGTACTTTCTAATAAATCAGATAAACTGGCATCATTTTCATTTATATTCTGCTCAAACAAGTTAAAAGCTTCATCTAATGCAGAATTGGTCTCGGGAGCCAGTTTTAAAAACTCCATCGCTTGGCTAAACAAGGGGTTAGTTTTCTCATCCAAAGCAACACAAGTGATAAGTTGCGCGATCATATTATCTCGTTCTGAAAAGTGTTCTAAGTTAAATGTAGATTTCACGTTTTTCTCCTAAGGTTGTTTTAACCAAACAAACTAAGCGACCAATTGAGTAAGTTAAAATATGTAATCACTTTTTCGACAAACCTATTGGCAACTTAATTAACATGGCTTGTATTAATTAAATATGGTTAGGTAGCTCATATAGGCGTAACCGGCAATGACAGAAGTCACTAATGCAATGCCAATATAAGTGACGAACACTGAGCGTTTAACTAAAGGATAAACAGCCATCATTGCAGGAATACTCGTTACTGAACCAGCACACATGAAAGCTAAAGCAGCCCCCTTGGACATGCCCATTTGTAATAAACCCTGAATGAGTGGAACTGCCGCAACGCCATTAACATAGGCAGGAACGCCAACTAGTGTTGCTAATGGAATAGCAATTAAGCTATCGCCCCCGACGCTACTCGCTATGCTAGAAGCTGGAATATAAGAAATCATAAGGCTTTCTAAAATAAAAGCAAAAGTCATCCATTTTCCAAGCAACCAAGCAACACTCCTTAGTTCTTTCCAGAAAATAGTGACTCTTTCTTTGTCTTGCCAAAACTTCCATTTTGGATGTTTAACGTCGCCTAGGCTACTCTTCTGGGTAAAGTGACCGTCTTTCAATGGGTTACTAAAAAAACCATTTTTTTCCAAAGATAACACTAGGAAACCGGCAGTTAAGCCCATAAAAACAGCGGCAATCATTTTTACTGTGGCAAACTCAAAACCTAATAGTGCTGCTGTGTATACATACATGTCTGGGCTGATTATAGGGGAAGAAATCCAAAAGGCCATCACTGCTGATAATGGCATGCCAGAGCGTAACAAAACCGCTATTAAAGCAATGACAGTACAAGAACATAGCGGTGACCAAGCACCAAAAAATGCTGCTGCAAAAATCATTGCAACGGTTTTACCATGAAAAACTTGGGTAATAATCACTTCTGCACTGGTCGCTTTCATATAGGCTGCTAGCGCAAAAGCAAAGACTAAAAAGGGCAGTAAAAATGTAAGTGTTTCACCGGTAAAAGTTAGTGTATTGTACAGTTGTTCTGTTGAAATGAATCCAACAATAACAAGTGTTGTAATGATGGCTAATAAAGCTTTATCCGTGATTAGTTGTTTAAACCAATTCAAGGGAAAAGGGCTTTTTTCTATAATGGCTTCAGTCATTGTTAACCTCCTATAAGGGATGTAAGTTGTTTAAGTGAAATTGTTTTTATTAATAAATAACGCTCAATTTTATTGAGGGCATACTCGATATCTTCAGGGTAAAGATCGCCGATAGTACACATTCTAAAATAATTAGTGTTGGCAAGCTTTCCAGGATAAATATCGATTAAATCTTGTTTTAAAAAGTCGGTGAATTCGCTGAGTTTGAAATTTTTATGTTCAGGCACAAGTACTGAAGCAATTAAACCACTTTGGCATGTACTATTGAGTAAGAAGCTAAAGCCTAGTTTTTCCATGCCACTAACGATGAGTTGATAGTTCTTATGGTATCTCTGGAATCGTTTAGCTTGACCTCCTTCCTCTTCATATTCTGAAAAGGCTTTCTCTAAGGAGAAAATACATTGAACAGGTAAAGTAAAACGTCCTTGATGTTTATTTTCTTGGGCAAAGTATTCAGCAATAATATCGAGGTAATAACATTTACTAGGATAATTTGATAAATTTTCTATGGCATCACGTTTAAATACCACCATGCCAACACCAGGCATACCTTGAATATTCTTATTAGAACTACACGCTAAAATATCAATAGCTGATTCAACCATGTCAATAGGTAGTGCGGCATAAGAACTCATGGCATCAACTAATAGTTTTATGCCATGAGGTTTACATATTTGTTTGAGCTCATTAAGGTTATTAAGTAATCCTGTAGTGGTTTCATGGTGAACTACGGCGATATAGGCAAATTCATTTTTATTTGTTGAAAGGTATGCTTCTATGTCTGAAATATTCAATGCTACTAATGGGGACGAATCATAGACCTGATAATTTATTTGATAAGCTTGGGCTATTTCCACCATACGGTGACCGTATGCACCATTGTTGATAATTAATATTTTTTGGCTTTGTCTTGCCGCTGCTAATAACATGGCTTCGACGGCCGCGGTACCTGAACAAGAAAGTAAAACACTGCTAAAAGTAGAGTGAGGTGCAACGAGCTCGGTGACCTTTCTTCTTAATTTAGCAAGTAGTGGTATGAACTCTTCATCACGAGGGCTCATATCCTTGGTGATCAGTGCTAGTTTTACTGCTTCTGTAGTTGTGGCAGGACCCGGGGTGAACATAATATTCCTTTCCGGCATGTTAACTGTTTTCATAATGATAATGCTTCCTTAGCTTGGCTATCACGTTGCAACGTAGGGACTTTGTCTTTAGGTATTATTGTTGAAGGTGATTCATCTCCAGCCAATATTTTTTTGATGTGTTTTTTAAAGCTGTCGGCTATTTCTGCTGGTCTCTCTTTGGGCCTAGCTAAAGGTTTTGGGTAACCAGGTATGATTTTACTGGTGATAAAACAATTCGTTGGATTTTGAAACCAGTTATTTATCTCTGTTGCCATTTGCTCAGGAGTGGTGATTGCATAAACTGAGTTGTAACCACAGGCTTGTGCTATTTGTGCAAAATTTACACCTTGAGCAACAGTTTCTTGTCCACCAGTTGATTCATGTACGCCATTATCAAGTAATACATGACAGAAGTTTTTTAATTGGTAATTACCTGCAGTAGCTAAATTTCCCATACGCATTAATAATGCGCCATCACCATCTATTGCGATGACTTTTAATTGTGGGCAAGCTTTCGCTAATCCTAAACCAAGTGCGCTAACACAGCCCATAGATCCAACCATATACAATTGACTTGGGTGATGTCCCAGTTGATATAATTCTCTGCCGGTGATCCCTGTTGTAGCGATGGTAACTGTCTGCTTATCTGAGTGATGTTTTAGGGTTGATAGCATTTCTGTACGTGTATGTTTTGTGGGCGTAGTATATTCTTTATAGTGACTATTCTTACCAATAGGCAGGCTAGCGTTATTCAAAGGGTAATCATCGAAAGTATTTTTTTTAACAATAAAAAAATAGCTTTCACCTTGCTCAATAAAATGATCAGCCTCTTTTAGTTGTTTACTTGCTATCGTCGCATCATTACTCAAAACTTGGTGCTTGATTTGCATTGTTGATAACATTGCTTCCGTAATTGGACCCATTAATTGGTGTTGGGGTTCATCACTTATTTCTGGTGCACCACGATGGCTAATAAAGCCTAACACTGGAATTTTAAAAGGAGCGTTAAGTGATGTTAGTGGACTAACCGCATTGCCTAAGCCTGAGTTTTGCATTAATACCACGGATTTTCGGCCACCTAACCAAGCGCCTGCACAATGAGCAACCGCATCGCCTTCATTTACCGCCGCTAAATAGTCTTGTTCAGACATAGCATAATTGATTAAAGGCATTAAATAGGAACAGGGGACACCACTGAAGAAATTAAAGCCTAAGCTTTGTAATTTGTTCCCTAAAATATTTACCGACAACATTAGCTTACTTCCTTTGATTTTTGCGTGATGGGATTAATCTGTCTATTTTGTGCATTTAAAATTGTTGGCGTTAAGTTACTGGAAAATTTAACTTGTTGAGTGCAACCATCATTTAATAACCATAAAGGGGCGCCTAAATGACTAATGTTGATTGTGTTCTCAAGGTAATTAAATTGCAGGTCTCGCCCTGAACTTAGCGCGACCCTAATACCACTTACTGGGTTTAATGATGCTGTTACGGGAGAAATATTTCGTTTTAAATGATGAGCAATATCCCAATCTAATACTTGTCTTTTGTTATCAGATAATGTGCTGACCCAACAATGCCAATCATCAATGTTTGGGTTGGTAGCAGAGCGTTCTTGATCATTAATACCTTCGAAAAAAAGACCGATGTAATAAGCAGAAGGAATTTTTTCTAATAATAGAAGTTTCATTAAGGCGGTATTGATATCGAGGCAGTCGCCAGCCAAGTGAGTACAGACTAAAGGAACTCGATTAAGCTCATCTTCATGATGTACATAAGAAAACTCATCAGCAAGATAGTCAATGATTATATTCGTTTTATGCTGCTCTGGCTGTGCCGATTGCAATAATCGAATTTTATTATGGCAAGTATTAACATCGGCTGTTTGGGCAAGGGAGCCATTTGCCTCAGTTATTAAGTGATTACTATTTAATATGCCTTCTGTTAGCTTTATTGTATAAGAAGCTTTTTTTGAAAAAATATTAGCAGGCGTCTTTGAGCTATTTTCGATATCTTTAGGGATCGCTTGAATAAAAGCTGATTGGGAAAAGTTCCTATCAACGACAGTAACTACAGGTGACGAATTTACTGCTTCATCTAATATCTGACAATGAACCAATTGTTGGAAATGTGTCAACGGTGGCTTAGGCCAAATAACAGCACAAGCATTATTTGGCGCTAATTCTTCAATATTTATGGTGAATTGATATAGCATATTAGTTCCAATTAACTTAAATAATGAGAGTAAATGGCAAATATCTGGCGATCATCTTCTCTTAATGATTCGTCACCTCGAATCATTTTAACCATTTCTGTGCCTTCTTTTTCAAATGCTATGCCTGCGTTATTTAAGCAATGAGTTAATTGTTTGTTTTCACCATCAATAATAATGTCGCGTTCCTGCTTGCTTTGAACGCCGTTTTGTTCGGCCGTTAAGGCATTAATGAGGTTTATCGCTACTTCAGACTGAGATGAGATAACTGGCCCTATCTGCTCGTATTTGGGCAAACTTCTAAGCATAGCAAATCCATCGATTTTTCCATTGGCATCTTTGGATATTCGAGTGACATATTGATGCTTTAGTGCATGGGTTAAAAGTGATGTACGTTCAGAGTGGTAAACACTTGAGAGAAATTGAGCAACATCTGCTAAGTTGTCATTATTGAGCTGTTCAAAGCTGATATTGATTGTTTGTTTTTTTGAGTTTAATTTAAAACGATGGATCTCACCGACAGCTTTATATTTTAGTGCATCAGTATATAAATCGACTAACCATTTAGCACTATACATTACTTCAAACAGTGCGATTTCTTTTAAATAATCAGCATATTTAACTATTTCTTGATGATATTTTACTTTTTTTCGGTGGCTTTCTGAAATGATACTGGAACTTGGGTAACATACGCCATTGTCTAATAATAAAGCAAAGGTAACACCAATCATTTCATCATTAGCAACAAATTTAAAACAAGTTTTAGGGCTGACACGGTACATATATTCTAAATCAGACAAAGTAAAATCTACCCAGCCTTCTTGATAAAATAACTTTAACACCGAGCGTAATTCGCGGCGGTTAAGAAGCTTTAACTCCGCTGGTATCTTTTTGGTTGCATCAATAGTTTTCACAATGAGCTTAGTTAATAAATTTGCCATATCTTTTCCCTAAAATAAATACTGTGTCGTTAGATTAATACTGTTGCTGTCTTTAAAATTTCCATAGCCAAGTGAGTCATCTCCGTTAAATTTTTGATAACCTAATATAATGTTTTGCTGGTAATTTAATTGCCATTTCACATTTAACTGATAAAACCAAGATGAATTATCGCGGTCGTAAGAGGATGCCATTTCTAGTTTTATTTCAGGCTCGAACCATTCACGAGACATTACCAAGGTGGTTAAGTTAATTTCAGCAGGAGCCAATATTGATTGTTTGGACTTAATGTCTGTGTATAAATATTGAATATTAAAATAGATAGAGTCCCATGCATGAAAGTCGATAGACACGATGGATGAAAGTAATTTGGAGTCTATTAAACCATCAGGGCTAGTTAAAAATGACTCTGATGAAGGTAAGAGGCTAAACTTAACTTTATTAAAGTAAGCAACTTCAGTTCTTGCTGCTATTCCACTAACACTAAAAGCAAAATCTATTCCTAGCATGGATGTTTTTGGAGAAAAAGCTTGTAAGGTTACTTCATTTTCTCCTGTAAATTGTCTAGAAATCCGTTGCCAGTGATCATTACCATAGAAATAACTTAATCCGATATCTAATGATTGTATTCGGTCGGTATATCTAATGCCTACTTCATGATTTGATTCTTTTTTTTGCGCTAGAATGACATTGTAACCTGCGGCTTCATAGCTTATTTTTTGCCCTTCTAGTTGTGATAATTGGCAAAATTTCTCACACCAAATAGAGTCTAATGTAGGTAATATATTTGTCTGGCTTTTAGGAAAGTACATTAGGCTAAGTGCGGAATCGTCGGCTTGGTAATCCAAAGAAATGAATTTTCTGCTTAACTTTCTTTGTTGCTTTTCTTCAAGATAAAACCTTTCTCTGTCTTGAGCAAAGGCGAAGTCAGTAGGATTTAGTTCATCTGCGCGGCCCCAAGTTTGTTGATCTAGTCCTAGGCTGAACGCGAATTTTTGATTAAGTGACCAATTGATTTTAGCTTTTTTAATCGCAATTTTTGAGCTATTGATTTGATTAGCTAACTTAACTTCAACGTCCCATTCAAAGGATATATCCTCGAAAAGATAATGGCTATTTTGCAAAGTTAATTGGGCATGCCACAACAGGTTGTCATTACTCTGCGGACTAACTAAAAGGTTGTTGGAACTCGCATATTCATTGGGGAAAGAATCGAGCCTTATAAGATACTCACCAGTGAAATTAGAAGCGAATAAAGAATTTGATATTAAGCTGGATAAACATATCAAATAATAGGTAAACGCTTTCACAGATTAAGCTCTTTTGCTGTCAATGCTTTAAAATTAAATGAATTAGAAGTTAATGCTTGATTATATTTAACATTCGATAAACTCATTGTGGTCATGGTTTTTCTCTTATGATTATCTACCGTGACTTTTGTTGCTGTTTTGATACCTGATATGGTTTCTATTTTATTTACTCTAAGGGTTTTACTTAACTTCCCTTGCTGATAAAATTCGATTTTCATTTCCATATTTAATTTTTCATCAACCCATGAGATAGTTCGCTCATAGGGATATTCTTTATTTTTAGCGATTGATTGAATTTTTTTTAGCGGCTCATTATTCAGTATTTCTTCTCCCAAATAAGAATAGGTAAAATCTGAAGTCGATTTTTTTTCTATATCAACATAGAAAAAATCGGTGCCAAAAAGGCTGTTACCTTTATCACTATTAGGAATTTTTCGAGGCTCTCTTTTGGATGCTCTTGATAAATATAGCCACTGTAGATTAGTTCTATTATCAAACCCATGAATTAGGATGCCAGAGTTCTTCATAAAAGATGGCTCTTTGTATTTTAATAAGGTTTTATTACCTTCTTCAGTTTCTAAATTCCACATACTAAAAAGCATCTCTTTCTTACGACCTGATGATGATTTGTAATCAAACTTAACTTGGCTGTACGCATCATCACCGACATAACGATTGTTAACTCGTTCCATAAGGTTTTGTACCTTAGGGTTTTGTGCTAAACAATTTAGCGATAATAATATGCTAGCGAATGCAACAAAATATTTATTCATCAAGTTTAAGCCTCTACTGATTGTTTTTCGGTTAAATTTCCTTTTGCTAAGGACTGTGTCTTTTGCAATAGAAATTCCGGCTTAATTATTAAAATTGCTGCTGGTAGTGTTAGCAATGCGGCTAAAGTGGCAAATACGATAGTGATGATATTAAGCGCACCAAAATAGACAACAGGTGTGAAGCTTGAGGCAAGCATAATAGCGTAGCCGCCACTAAGTGCTATGGTGGTGTAAATGATGGCTCGACCACTTAATTGAAATGTTTGTTTCAACTCTTTAATGAAGTCTGTTGATGTCGGCTGTTGCTTTTTGAGTGTCATGATGAAATGAATGGTGTCATCAATGCCAATACCTATTGCCATTGCTGAGACTAATGCGGTGGCGATATTTAAAGGAATGTTAAATATACCCATAACACCAAAGCTGACTAAAATTGCGATAGAAACAGGGATCAGGCAAAGCAGTCCCGCGACGAAAGAGCGAAATACCACCATAGTAATAATAAATATGGCAAGTATAGCTAAGCACAATGAGACAATTTGGCCATTGATAATATCGCGATTGATATTAGCTACAATCATGATTTCGCCAAATGGTTTAACAATAACTGTTGTGGGTAAACGTTCTTTTAGCCAGGCGGTCGCCGTTTGAATTATTTTTTCTTGATTTTGTACTGATTGTTCTTTAAAACTTCCATCGGGATATTCTATTAGAGCGAATCGTCCTGAAACTTTTAATTGACTAAAGCTAGGTTCAACAACTCTACGGAGTGTTTTTTCTATATCTGCCCCCCAACTATATATTTCAAGATATTGAGATACTTCTTCTTCGACCTTGGGAATTTGATAGTAATCACTTCCACCGTTATAGGCTTTACTCATTTGTTTTACATAATCGGTTAGCGCATGAGTTACTTTGATGTCATCGGGGTAACTATCTTTTAACCATTGGGTAAATTCATCTATTGTTTGTAATATCTCAGGGCTTTTTGCCCCATTTTCTTTTTGGGTGTCGATAAGAAAATCAAAGCCAACTACTCCGCCATATTGCTGACTTAATATTCGAGCCTGTTGAACTAAGCGTGAATCTTCTTTAAAAAAGCTCAGTCCAGAAGACTCTACTTTTATGTGTTTTATCCCTAATAAAGCAATGCTTATTAGTAGTAAAGAGCATATTAAAATCAGTTTTTTATGATTAATAACCAGGTTAAATAATTTATCGAGTAATACATCGATCAGTTTATTAAAGTAGCCAGTATTTACGCCACTTTTCTGATTGTTTTGTTGTTTTAAAAGAGATAAAAGTGCGGGTACTAAGGTTAAATTACTTAGCATTAACACTAATACACCGATAGATAAAATTATAGAAAAATCACGAATAGCTATGATAGGGTTGAATAAATTAGATAAGAAACCAATAACGGTAGTCATACCAGATAAAAATATAATGACTGCGATATGCTGTCCAGTTTTTTTAATATTCGTTAAGTGGTCGGCATTCGCATCAAGTTGGATGTAATACTGGTTAATAAAGTGAACAGAGTAAGCAGCACCAATAGCAATTAATAGCATAGGTATAAGATTTGTCACTATTGTGATTTTTATACCTGTGATTCCCATAATGCCAAATGCAGTAATGAGTGAACAAAGAACAGGAACAAAAGGGAGTAAAACTCCTCTTAAAGAGCGGAATGAAATAAAGAGAAAAATAATAAGTGCCACTAAAAATAGTGGTACTAATATATTCATATCTTTATCCATAAATCGCTTTATATCATGATGAATTACCGGTAAACCTGATACGAGCCAATTATCATATACGTTATTTTTTTGTAATATACTTTCGATGAACTCAGTAGCTATTTGATCAGATGTGCCCTGAACAAACTCCACTATTAATACATAGTTCTGATAATCTAAACTGATTAAATTACCATTGTAAATTGGTGATGATTTTAATCGTTGAATAATTTCGTCGAAATCATATCCGGTGTTAGAGTTTTTGGAGACAATGTCTTTTACCTCGAAATGACCGTCACCACCTTGGAGGAATTTTTTATTAAAAATAGAGTGAACTTCTTGTACCAAAGGCTTCTGTTCAAGCTCATTAACTATTTGTAAGGTTTTGTCAAAAGTACTTGATGAAAAAGGGGAGTCGCTTTGTATACCAATTAAAATAATATTTCCAGAACCAAACAACTGCTCCATGTCGTTTCTTAATATGACATTTTGATTTGTTTTACTCACTAATGCTTCTATGCGGGAATCTTGCTGAACAGACGTTGCTTGCCAGGCTAGAAGTAGTATGACTATTAGACTACTTGATATGATTTTTTTCGGGTGTGTTATGGATAGATTTATTAGTGTATTTAACATATTCCTTGCCCTTAATACCGTATTTTATTTTGTAAATAATTAAGTCAATAAACTTACGGTAGAAGGGATTAAAAGGAGATAAAAAAGCTATACTATTTGTTGTCTTTTGTTTTTAACATTTCTGGACAACATTCGATAAAATACATGCGTATTGCTTCAGTCATTCCTTCTAATTGGCTTAAGAAAAATATGCCATCTACTTCATAAAATTTATGTCTTCCTTTTTTTTGAGCTATGACTATACCTACATCAGCCATTACGCTTAAATGTCGAGAAATTACTGATCTATCTTGTGAGAATTGTTCAGTAATTCTCCCAATATCCATGGATCCATTATTTGCGAGTACTTTTAAAATATCGATTCGCACGGGTTCACTTAATATTTTTAAAAGCTTTGAATCAAAGATTTTTGCTAAGTCGTTCATGAGTGCCTTACTTTCTAAGTATTGTATGCGCATGTATGCACATGTCAATGTTTTTATTTGAATTTATAAAAATGTCTAAAATTTTTGTCAATAGAGAGGTACTTCCCTTTGGCTGGACACTCAATTACACCTATTAACCTTATGGTGCATAACATCAATTAACCCAGAACTGACCCTAATCATTACAAAAATTTAATTATGCTAATATTAAATTATACCAATTCCATTAATTAATTGCTTATTCTTAGCGGTTAATTACTGGAATTAATGGTATCCCCCCGTGTCAGAATAGTTGTCACCCCCTAGAATTTCATTTTTTTAGATCGGGGAGTGGTAATTGAACAATAAATGTCTAGTTATTCAACAGAAAGAAAATAAGCTATTTTAAGTAAATTGTTACCTCCTAATAATAAGTCAGTCGCTGAAGTGGCAGGAGAAGAAGGTGTTGCTGAGCAAACCCTGTATAATTGGCGTAATCAAGCAAAAGAGCAAGGTCAGCCAGTACCAGGTAAGAAATCAACACCAGAGCCATGGTCACATGAAACGAAGTTCGCGGTTCTTGTTGAAACAGCCTCTTTATCAGAATTAGGTGAATATTGTCGTTCAAAAGGATTGTTTATTGATCTGATAAAACAATGGAAGCAGCAATGTATTCAAGGTTTTCATAGTAACGAACAACAAACTAAAACGATAAAACAGCAAGCAAAAGAAGATAAAACTGAAATTAAATCACTTAAAAAAGATCTGAGTGTCCCGTCCTAATATACGTTGACGGTTTTAATGAAAGGCCAGCAGCTTTTGCTTCTGGTCTTTTTTTTGCACTTGATTTGGTGTCTTCATTCCTAAACTCAAATGCGGCCTCATTTCATTGTATATCAATATTGATTCATCGACGAGTATCTTTAGCTCATCTAGGTTTTGACATTTATACAACAAAAATTCTTGCTTCAATATCCCGTTAATGCGCTCCGCCAGTGCATTTTGATAACAGTCATAGCCATCGGTCATTGATGGAGTAATGCCATTTTCATTAAGCTTTACTTGATATACCTGCGAGCAATATTGTAACCCTCTATCTGAATGATGAATGGTATTACATTGGTACTGACGATTATTGATTGTCATATCGAGTGCTTTAACAACATCTGTCGCCTTCATTTCATCACTGAGTTCATAGCCCATAATTTTACGACTATAAGCATCCGTCACTAAAGATAGATAATGCACGGCTTGCTCTGACTTAACATAGGTAATGTCACTGACAAACACCTCCTCTGGCTCTTCAGGTTTAAACTCTTTTAATAAGTTAGGGTGCTTCTTCATCCAGTGTTTACTAAAAGTAGTTTTAGTGTAACTGCGTTTAGGTTTAACCAATAAATGTTCACTTTTCAAATAACAAAAGAAAGCGTCACGACCTAAACTTATACCTTGCTCTATGAATTTGGCTTTAAGTAAAAAGTATAATTTCCTGCCACCTAAGCGCGGCATAAAACGGCGTATTTCCAATACCATTGCTTTAACAGGAGCAAGTTCAACTGCACGTGATTTAGCCCTGTTCTCTCATTGATATATCGCTTGTCTCGTTATACCAAGCAGCATGCAAGCACGTTCTAAGCTAAATACTTTTTGCTTTTGAAGGCTTCTTGCTCCTTGGCTATATACTTTTTTCGAAGACTAGTTCCATGTTCAGCATCAAGAATATTAACCACTTCATTGAGTAATAGATTACATAAGTGCTCATCTTCAAGCTCTCGTTCAAGGCGTTTAATTTTCTGAGCGGGACTTTCTTTCGCTTTAGGTGATTTAGGCATAGTTATCTTAGGTGATTGGGTCCAATCCATCTTACCGTGTTTTCTTAACCAAGTAAGTACAGTTGAACGACCTTGTATGCCATAAATTTTTTGGGCTTGTTTATAAGTCATATCGTCTTTTTCTACAGCGTCTACCACTTGTAATTTAAAGCCTAATGAATAATCTCGTAGTGTGCGTTTAGTTGGTGTATTGTTTGACTTGGTCATAATAAGTCCTAAATGTGTAAACACATTTCAGGACGAGGCAAAGCAACAATAACGCAACAAGTGGAAGTTTTTTCTAATCCAGTTCCTATGAGATTAAGTATTGGCCGTGCCACGCTAACGCTACCCAGTACAACTTCTGCATCCTACGTTGCTCAGCTATTACGTGAGTTTGTTTGATGAATATGTTTATTGAACCATCAGAGGTTTTTCTGCATCGGGATTTTGTCGATTTTAGTAAATCAATTAATGGCTGGTCGGGATTGTCGAAGGTGAGCTTGCTCGCGATGCCTATACTGGCACTGTCTTTGTGTTTTGTAACAAGGCCAAAGATAAGCTAAAATCCTTTATCGGGATAAAACGGGGTTTGCGCTTTGTTTGGAACAATTTTAACGGTAGCGTATGGTGTCTGCTTGTTCGAATCAAACCAAGGAAGAAGTCGTAGAAAAGCATTCAGTAAAACAGAACACCCTAAGCCATCAAGAAGTTCAACAAGGATGGCAATTGTTGTTTGATGGCGAAACTACGGGGCAATGGCGAGGGTTCAAAAAGGACATGTTTCCTGATAACTGGGAAGTTGTAGATGGAAGCTTACACATGAACCCTGGTAAAAAAGTAGATAAGACAACAAGCTCGGATTTAGTTTTCCCAAAAGCATTTGAAAACTTTACCTTAAAATTAGATTGGAAGATCTCTTACAAGGGTAATTCGGGCATTTTTTATCTTGCCAATGAACCAGATGAACGTTTTTCAAATATTTGGCAAACAGCCCCTGAAATGCAGGTATTGGATAATGACGCTCACCCTGATGCGAATAAGGGACAAAATGGAAACCGAAAATCCGGATCTCTGTACGATTTAATTCCTGCTACTCCTCAAAATTCAAAATCGGTAGGGCAATGGAATAGTATTGAAATAACGGTGAATAACAAGCAAGTTACTAATCGCCAGAATGGTATTGTTGTTGTGCAATATACAATAGGAAACCTACAATGGTTTGAAATGATTGCAGGTAGTAAATTTCCTAGCTATAACCCGAATTGGTCTAACGTAGCAACTAAGGGACTTATTGGGTTGCAAGATCATGACGACGATGTTTGGTTTCGAAATATAAAAATAAAGACGTTATAACGTTTTCTCTGAGCTTTTTCTTGATTAAAACATACACGTAAAAGAATGCAGCGTTAACCGTATTAAACCAAAATATTGATTAAGGCGCTTTTTGCGTAATGCCAGTCAGTTAAGCTGACTGGTATTTTTGTTTTTATTTGCAGGGTATTTAGATGGTTTTGGCTTAACCCATCTTCGATAACGTCTATCTTCTCTCTTAGGCGGTAATTTGAAATAACTTAATTGCTCTAATAAGAGTAAGTAATGTTTTGGAATGTTTCCTGGTGAGATTAATGGTATCGTCGCAAAGAACTGCGTTACAGCCATTGAACAACTAGCAAAGCTTAATTGATTTGGCTGTACGCTATCTAACTTAAATGCCGCAGCAGTCATCGCACCCCTGATAAGATTGTATGCTAGCAATATTCCCCACAGCTCTTGCTCTATCATGTCTGGGCGCTTACTTCTTAACGTATATTTACTATTTAATAAGGTTTGTTTCATTTCTCTAAACCCCATCTCTATCTCCCAACGATAGCAATACAGTTCAACTATTTCATCACTGACAAAACGCATTGGGTCAACCATCGAAGTTAAGACGCGGTACTCTTTACCGTTAATAACTTTCGTTACTAATCAGGCTTCTAACGTATCTGGCAGCTCTTCAAACTTTTTTCGTGATTGCGGAGTCGTGGTTAATCGTATTTTACAATCATGCGGATTAATCCGTTGTATAACCTCATATTTCAGATCTTTTCGAGCAGGTATCATCCAATGCCGTTGTTCACCCGCTTGGTGCCAGCGGTTTAATAGCCCGAGCGAGTAATACCCTTTATCAAATATTGTTAGAGAGTTATCTGGAGCACCTTCAATCAAATCCTCTGCAAGTGCCATTTCATTGGTACGATAATCAGAAAAGGTACTATTAATGAGTTGATGACTCGTGACTTCCATATGGCAGACCATACGAATTTTAGGGAAGATATTCTCTCGATGGCTATTACTTTGCGCTTTAAACGTCTTATGGTTTTCAGGTGTGTCAGTTGTTCGCCATACCACACCATCAACCGCTAAAATATTTAGACCCGCCCATGTCTCAAACTTATTACTTTGGTAGCTTTTTTCTGCCATCGCCAAAAATACTTGCTTAACAGCTTCAGGACCTAAGCGCTGTCTTGCTTGCACAAGTGCGCTTGGTGCAACTAAAGGTTTTTTACCTGGTAGCATAATATCCATTTGGGTTGCGATATCCCATACTGAACGTTGCCTGAATAGGCTCATGCCGATAATGGACCAAAGCACCGTCTCCAAAGGTAAACGACGCTTTCGTAAAGTGGCAACACCTGCTTGCTTAAAGCACTGTTCAATTAAATCAGGGGAGAGTATCTCTGCAAACTTTTCAAAAGAGTGGAAGGTGTTGCAAGCATCAAGGGTAGTGGCCAATTCATTTTCAAAACGCATAAAAAATCCGATATCATTTAACTTATTATCGGATTTTGAACGATTAAAAGGATCGGTCAATGGATCACTAAATATTTCTTAACTGATCGGCATTACGCTTTTTTCGTCTTTTTTTTGTTAATTTTAAGGATAATTTATTTTCGCACCATGTTTGTGAAAGCCGTCTGAAAGGTAACTTTGTTAGCATTATTATCTAACATAACCAATCCATGGCTTTCCTGATGCGTAATTTTTTTAATAAGAAAATGCTTGCTGGCATAACACATTATTTACTCTTACCTTTTTTACTTTTTTCAATTGCTAGTTGTAGCAATTTATCTACTTCTCTAACTACACCGGAATATCAAGAGTTACATGTGATCACCTCAGGTGGTTTTGCAACAGCTTATGGTGCTTTACTCCCTGAGTTTGAAGCGAAAACAGGCATAAAGTTAGTAACATCGTATGGTTCTTCATCTGGTGGTGCTCATGACTCTATTCCTGTTCGTTTAAGTAATGGTGAAAAATTTGATGTCATTATTCTATCGAAAAACTCACTTAATAATTTAACTAAACTAGGTTTTGTTATTCCTGATTCTAGAGTGGATTTAGTGCATTCAATGATTGGTATGGCTATTAAAGAGGGCGCTAAAGTACCAGACATAAGCACCAAGGAAAGTTTTATAGAAACGTTATTACAAGCTGAATCTATTGGATATTCGGCAAGTGCTAGTGGTCGATACTTATCGACTAAATTATGGCCAGATATTGGCTTGTGGGGGCAAATTAAAGATAAAAGTAAACGCGTATTAAGTGAGCGTGTTGCTACTGTAGTTGCTCGAGGTGAGGTTGAAATCGGCTTTCAACAAATAAGTGAAATATTACCCATTGCAGGTGCCCAGTTTGTTGCTCCTATCCCTAAAGATTTTCAGAAGGTTACTACTTTCTCTACGGGTATTATAAAAAAATCAACACGCATAAAGAATGCTGAACGTTTAGTGCGTTATTTATCCTCGATAGGCGTAGCGCCCATCATTCAAAAGCAAGGACTTGCACCTATTGTATTGGAGAAAGGTCAATGATGAAAAATATTCGATTAAACAGAGGATGTTCAATAACACACAAAATTAAATGGGTGGCTGTGTTTATAGTCAGTTTGTTTTGTTCAAATGTTATGGCCTTTCAAACTGATGACTTTCCTAGTAAGCCGATTACTATGGTGGTTGGTTTTGGTGTGGGTGGTGGAACGGATCAAATGGCTCGAAGTTTATCTGCCTATTTAGCCCAAGAGTTAGGGCAACCTGTTCAAGTAGTTAATAAAAAGGGGGCCGGTACGTTAATTGCCGCGAATTATGTATTAAGTAAGCCGGATGATGGTTACACCATTTTTGCTTCAGGTTTTAACCCATATTTAACCAATACAATTTTAGAAGGCAATGCTGAATACGGTATTGAAGATTTTTCTTATTTGAATTTTCAATGGTTCGATGAAGATTTAATCGCGGTTTACCATAACAGTAAATATCAATCTTTAACCGAACTCGTTGAAGATATTAAAGCACACCCTAAAACAGTTAAAGCCTCAGTCGTAAGAGGTTCAGGTGGGCATTTAATTGCTAAATTATTATTAGAAGCAAATGGTATTCCCCAAGAAAACCTTAACCTAGTCACATACAACAGTGGCGGCCAAGCACGAGCGGCAGTTGCTGGTGGGGTTGTTGATTTTATAATTATTAGTGCCAAAGGCTCTGAGAGTATTCGAGAGTATATTCGTCCTCTTGCCATCATAAGTGACAATGATCACGAAGGTTGGGGAGCTCCTGCTATTGCGAAAGCTATTGCTCCTTTAGGGGTAGATATACCTGTTTTACAAGGCACCATTCGAGGCTTTGCTACCTCAGCTAATGTTAAGAAGAAGTACCCTGATCGGTTTGCTGTATTATCAAGTGCAATGGAAAGGGCTTTACAAAATGAAGAGCTAAAAGCGCTATTAAAACGTTCAAGTATTTCTGGTCAATGGACTGGTCCAGAAAAGTCAGAAGAAATTATGAAAATAAATTTTGAAGTATTTAAAAATTATTCATACCTATTGAAAATGTGAGATTCGATTTATGCCTAATACAATAAATAAACATAAAATGGCTGATTTGATAGTGTTAATCACACTGTTTTTAATCACTTGTTGGTATGCATATGATGCTTTTAGTGCATCGAGTCATATTGCTAATTTGATTTTGATTTTCCCGGTAACTGCACTTGTGCTGGTGTTATGTTCGGTGGAATTCTTTGTGCTGCTGTCAGACAAAACAGTTACTGAACAAGATCCAATTAAAACGGTATTACCTGTTATTGCATTGTTTATCACTTATGTACTTACCTTAAGCTGGTTGGGTTTTGATGTGGGTACTTTCTTATTTTTGTCGGTATTTCTTTGGGTCCATGGTGAGCGAAGAATCGCTTGGGTTATTGGTTATAGTTTGGCTTTTGCCACGCTAATCTCTTTATTTTTTTCTAACATGCTACCTTATCCAATGCCAATGTTAGTACTGTCTACGGCTTACTAGGGAACGTTATTATGATAAATGTTGATGATCTATTAGCTGGCTTTACGCTGCTATTTTCTGACTTTACTCCATGGTTAATTGTTATTCCTGGGATATTAATTGGTTTAATTTTTGGTGCTATTCCTGGTTTGCAAATTTCAATGGCGATGGCGATATTTTTACCCCTAACTCTGTATATGGACTTTATGCAGGCGATGTTATTTTTAACCGCTATTTTTACTGGTGGAGGATTTGGCGGCAGTATTCCGGCCATTTTAATGAATATACCCGGAACCTCGTCCTCTATAGCGACTACGTTCGATGGTTATCCCATGTCAAAAATGGGTCGACATAACCTTGCGTTAGGAATTGGGTTAGGAGCATCTTGTGTTGGGGTAATTATAGGTTATAGCTTATTGTTATTATTAATCAGCCCAATTTCTGAAATGGTGTTGAAGTTAGGTCCTGCCGAAATGGCTACTGTAATTCTTTGGGGAGTCACACTGATTGCAAGCTTAAGTGGTAAGAATATTAATAAAGGTATTATTTCAGGTTTCATCGGCTTATTAGTGGGTACGGTTGGATATAGTGAAGCGGGTGTTACTCGGGGCACTATGGGCAGTATCTATTTATTAGATGGCATTCCTGCTATTCCAGCGATGATGGGAATGTTTGCTGCGTCAGAACTATTTAAGTTAGTAAATACGCAATATTTAGTTAAAGATGAGTCTTTAAGAAAGGTGAGTGTTAAGGAAATTATCGCCGGTTTTAAAATGGCTTTTACTTATCCGTGGGTGTTGGTACGTGGTAGTTTAATTGGTGTATTTGTTGGTGCTGTTCCTGGTGTGGGGTCATCAGTTGCTAACTTATTATCTTACATTCAAACTAAACGAAAAGATAAAAATCCAGAGTCGTTTGGCCAAGGTAACCCTGCCGGTGTTGTAGCATCTGAAGCTGCCAATAGTACCTCTGAAGCAGGTTCCATGGCGACTTTGCTGGCGTTGGGTATTCCTGGTGGTGGAGCTACAGCAGTTATGTTAGCGGCATTTGCTATGCATAACATTACCGGTGGTCCTCAATTTATCCGAGAACAAACGGACATAGTGTATGCCATTGTTTTTGCTAACTTTGGACAAGCATTTTTATTAATTGCTCTTGGGCTTATGTTTATTCCTATATTGGCTAACGTTGTTAAAGTGCCAATGACTTATTTAGTCCCTTCGGTATTGTCACTGTCAGTTTTTGGTGCCTTTGGATTAACGGGCGATTTAACTGGACCTATTACTGTAATGGTATTTTCATTAGTAGGTTGGACTTTTAAACGTTTTGATTACTCTGTTCCGGCTGCTGTTATAGGTTTATTACTAGGAGGGATGGCTGAAGAGTCTTTAATTCATACCTATCAAATTAGTGGTGGTTTATGGGGTTATGTATTTGAACGCCCAGTAACTATGGTTATTTTATGCCTTCTGATGTTTTCATTATTTGGTGGTAAGTTAGTTTCAGCATTAAATAGCAAGGTAAGAAGTAAGGCTTAATATCATTTCGTATAAATAAGTTAATACTTAGAATGATATGGGAATACTCAATAAGCACTTGGCTGGTTATTGGCCTTGCTGCTTATTTAAGTGGGGTACTCCACGGGGCCACAGGAATGGCTGGCGGTATTGTAATGACCGCCATTTTGTCACAGTTTGTTGGTATTAAAGTCGCTATTCCTATTATGACGGTTGCTTTGTTGTTGAGTCATTCGAGTCGAGTTTATTTATATTGGCAATATGCTGACAGAAAGGTTACTGCACGTGTTTTGTATTTTGGTACGCCCTCGCTAATAGTGGGGGCGTATTTTTTTAGTATGTTATCTTCCTATTACATCACGCTAATTTTTCTTTGCTTTTTAATATTATCTTTTCCTATTAAGTATTACGCACATAAAAATAATATAAAAACGGGTCCTAAGCTGTTAGCTTCAGCGAGTACTGTATGGGGAGCTTTAGCGGGGAATGTTGTAGGTCCTGGTTTTTTTATCGCGCCATTTTTATTAGGCACAGGATTAAATAAGCAGGCCTTTGTAGGTACTATGGCCTGTATTACTTTGGTGATGAACAGTATTAAGGTTGTTGTTTTTAGCTCTACAGAGGTATTAGACAGCTCTATTTTTATTGTTGGGTTGGTGATTGGCATTATAACTATACCGGGTAACTGGTTAGGAAAAAAATTGCTTATGTTAATGGATAATGATCATCATAGGCGCATTATCGATATTATGACTTTGTTGATTATTGTCAACTTTTTGTATTTGCTTTAGCCGTAGGGAAACTGCACTCAATACACACACCTTGATTATTACAGTTATCTTTAATAGTTAATGTGCCCTTATGGGTACCAATTATCTCATTAACAATTGCTAACCCTAATCCAGAGCCTAAGGTATCACCCTCAAGACGAATAAAACGTTCTTTTACTTTCTCTTTAAATTCATCAGGAATACCTTTGCCATTATCTTTTACTGATAATACTGAACGATCATTTTTTTGTTCTGTAGCGATAGTAATATGTACCTGTTCCCCGCCATACTTTATGGCATTGTCGAGTAAGTTTTTAATAACTTCTTCGAGGAACATTTCAATACCCTGTATAGGTGCCGTAGTTAATTCTGTAGTGATGTGCACGTTAGGGTTGGTGTCTTTTATGATGTTAGAGGTATCGTCAGCTATTTTGGCTAAATCAACGTTTGGGAAGTCGTATTGGCCTATAGAAATAGACTCAGCGTAGGTTAAATTTAGTAATTGGTGGGTAAGTCGGGCTATTTTGTCAGCACTTTTTTTTATTTTACCAAAAGCTTGTCGTTCTCTATCACTTTGAGCATTGCGTAAGGCGAGCTCTGTTTGCGGTAATAAAGCCGTTACTGGGGTTCGTAATTGATGAGCTGCATTTTCGACAAAGCTTTTGGTTAAGACTAAATGCGCTGATAGTCGAGCCAGTAAATCGTTAAGCTCTCCAACTAATCCTGAAATTTCTTTAGGTAATTTTTGGTTTTTGATTGGGTGTAGGTCAAAATGAGAGCGCTTGTGTACCGAGTCTTGAATTTTTCTTAATGGCCTTAACCCTTGGGAAACGCCAATAGATAATAGTACTGAGGTAATAATAATTAATATGGCGAAACGATAAAGATCATCCATTAAAAAAGCATGTAAATATTCTTCTCTATCACGTAATGTTTGAGCAACGTATGTTGTCATCCACCCTTGATAGTTTTCGTTGTTAATTAAGGTTCTAACGGCAATAACTCGCACGGGGTGACCCGAGAAGTTCGAGTCATAAAGCTTTAAGTTGCTGTCGAGTACATTGAATTCTTCTGAGGGTTCAGGAATGTCTTCGTAACCCATGATAAATGAATTGTCTGGGCCAATAACTTTATAATAAAGATCATCGTTGGTGGTGTTTTTGATCACATCTAATACATCTTCGGTTAATAAATCTCCATAAGAGGCGATGGCGTGCTCAGATATACTGAGCGCAAGTGTGATCAATAATTTATCGAATATTGTTTGGGTGGATTTTTTTATATCGTAATATGACGTGGCAAAGTGAGCAATCGACATAAAAAGTAATGGCACGATTAACCAAGCGAGTAATCGGCTGTGTAACGACTTAAACATTTATTAATCCTGGGCTAATAAGTAACCTAATCCACGCTTGGTTGTAATGGAAACATTAGACGAGTTAAGTTTTTTTCTAAGACGGTGAATATATATTTCTATGGAAGATACATCTGCTTCATCATCAAAATTAAAAGTATGAACGGCAATGTTCTCTTTGCTGATAACTGTACCATTTTTACGGATAAGTATTTCTAGAACCGATAATTCTCTAGGGGTTAATTCAAGCGGTTCTCCTTGGAGATAGCACTCTTTAGTATTTTGATTAAACTCTAAATGCCCAAATGAAATTAGTGTATTTCTTTCTGTTACGGTTCTTCTAAAAAGCGCACGCACTCGCGCTTCAAGCTCTGCTAATTCAAAAGGTTTTACTAAATAATCATCGGCACCTAAATCTAAACCTTTTACACGATCTTCAACTGTTATTCTTGCTGAAACTATTAATACAGGTGTGTTAGGGTGTATCTTTTTAAAACGTTCTAAAACAGTTAAGCCATCTTTATCAGGTAAATTAAGGTCTAAAACGAGTAAATCGTATTCACATAAATCAGCGGCATCTAAGCCGAGTTTTCCAGTTAAGAAATGATCAGAGGTAATATTCATCCCTTGTAAAGACTGCTGGATACAGTCTGCTATTTCTTCAGTGTCTTCGATAATTAATGCTTTCATTTAGTACTTTCCTTTATCGCTATAATTACTTTTATCATTGTTTATGGTCTTCAATAAAGAACTTTTAAAACTATTTTTAACTGAAAGGTAACTGAAAGTTGCAATATCTATACTGTGTTTAAAGTGGAGTAATCGTTCAATTAATAAAACTAGTGAAGTTATTGCTAAAACTTATTTAATTAGATCTTAGATGTCGCTTTATCTCTTTCGTTAAATACTATTTGGGGAACATAAAATGCAAAAATCACATATAACAAAATGCATTCAACTAGCAATAATGAGCAATCTAATTAGTTTTAGCAGCATAACACTTGCTGAAGAACCAGAAGCTCAAAAGGTAGAACGTATTACGGTTACAGGTTCAAATATTCGCAGTAGTAATATTGATGTTGAGTCAGCGTCTCCTGTTCAAGTTATGGGCTTAGAAGCCATTGAAATGTCAGGAGCGGGACAAGTACAAGATTTATTTAAAAATTTATCAGTGAATGCTGGTTCTGAAATGTCGTCAAGCCAAAACGCGAGACAAGGTCTTTCTCAATTTAGCTTACGTGGTTTAGGAGCAAGTGGTGCATTAACGTTGGTTAATGGACGTCGAGCAGGTTTGTCACCAGTTGCTAGTGATGATGGCTTCTTTTTTACTGATATCAATCAATATCCAGTAAATATGATCGAACGAGTAGAAGTACTAACCGATGGTGCATCAGCAACTTACGGCTCTGAAGCGGTTGGTGGTGTTTAAATATTATTACTCGTAGAAATTTTGAAGGTTTTGAAATAGGTGCCGAAGTACGTGATTCTACCAATACGGCCTATCAACTGAATGCTGCAGTAGGTTCTGAATTTGATAAGGGTAAGTTTTCAACCTTTGTTAACTATTACCAGCAAGATGGTAATTTTCGTGGCGATTTTGATTTTATTCAGCAACGCACAAACAACGGCGGTAATGGTTTAGATACTGCTTCTCAGTGGGACTCAGGAACCGGTGCAGGTCGATATCAGTTAGCTGAATTAGGTGCTGACGGAAACTATTCTAGAACAGGTGGCACAGTTGCAGACCCTTATTGTGATGAGTCAGGTCCTGGTAACTTTACCTCAGGCAGCAACTGTCGTTACAATTTTATTAACCAAAGACGTTTAATTGCTGAAGAAAGTCGTTTGCAAGTGTTCACTCAGTTTGATTACGAGTTAAGTGATACCGTAAGCTTTTATTCAGAGCTTAGCTTTTCATCGAATGAAATTCGTGACGCAGTCGGTGGTGCGGTATTAAGAACCACCACAGATGACGGTGGCTTTTTAGTGCCAAGTGATCATGCATTTAACTACTTTGTAAGTGATGGAAGTGGTGGTATTTCTTGGGATGAAGCCGCTGTAGCAGCAGACCCAAGTCAGGCAGTAGATGTTATTGTTCGTCAACGTCCGTTAACTTCGGCTTACGATGGTGATAATGCTGATGATATTGTTCGTCAATTTGATAATGCTCGTTCATTATTTGGTATAGATGCCGAGGTAACTGACAAGTTATTTTTAAATGTTTCATATATGTATGCTCGCTCTAAAATGACTGATATACAGCCAAGAAGTTATAATGGTGATGCTTACGCAAATGCTATTCTTTCAGGTCAATGGAACCCATTTGCTATATCAACAGCACAGCCGGATGCTATATCTGTTAAAGATAATGTTACTCTTTCTGGTAATAGCTCTGCAGGTATAGATACTTTTTCAGCCAATCGTACTTTTGTTTCTGAATCAGTTCAAAAGGTTGCTGAAGCGACGTTAAGTGGTGATGTTTACGAGTTAGATAATGGTTATTCAATCTCTATGGCATTTGGTGCCCAGTGGCGTGAATTTACCTATTCAGATATTGCTGATAGTTTATCTGAATTTCGTTTAGATGGTCGTGCCGATCCAGTATTCTCAATTATTGATGCAAAACAAGATGTTTATGCTTTTTATACGGAAGCAATGATCCCAGCTTCTGATGATTTAGAAATTCAACTTGCCTTACGTTATGAAGACTACGGAGAAGAGGAAGGCGGCGATACAACAGACCCTAAAGTAGGTGTCAAATATCAAGCCACTGATACTGTTTTGCTTCGTGGTTCATGGGGAACTTCATTCCAAGCACCTTCAATAAGAAATACCACGGGTGCTGTTGGCTCGGGAGCACTTGACGACTCTGCTAATGGATTATCAGCAGGCGACCCTTGTAATTCTGCGGCAGAAGCTTTTAATGCTGCACAAATAACTGAAGGGCGAGACTTAAGACCACAAAGTTCAACGAACTATAACTTAGGGTTAGTGTTTGAAGGTGATAGTGGCTTTACAAGCTCTATGGACTATTTTGTTTATAAGTATGAAGACTTAATTCAAACGGGTGATGACTTTCAAACAATTGTTGATGGTGAGTGTGCGAGTGGAAATTACACTCCAGATTCTCGTATAGTTAGAGATGCGGCAGGCCAATTAAATAGTATTACGTCAAGCTTCGTTAACGTTGGTCAAGTTGAAGCGGAAGGGATTGATTGGGCAGGTAACTACACCCTAGACGATGTTCTTGGCGGTGAATTACGCTTAAACGGTAATGGTACATATATTACTAAATTTGATATTACCCTTGATGACTCAGGTAACATTTTTGATGGCGCAGGTAACAGAAATAGGTTTATCGGTTTTGGTGCTATTCCTGAATTAAGACTTAATCTTTCTGCAACATGGGTAAGTGAAAACCATATGGCTGGTCTTTCTTTACGTTATATCAGTGACTATAGAGACGATACACCTGAAGAGTTAGGGCAAGATATTGATAGCCAAGTATTAGTGGATGTACAGTATAGTTTAACCTTAGACGACTTAATGGATACCAATACTAGCTTTAGTGTAGGGGTGAATAATTTGTTTGATAAAGAACCGCCAGAAGTTGATACGCGTATCGCTTATGACGGGCAAACACATGATCCTAGAGGAAGAACAGTATACTTAAGAGCAAAAGTATCTTTTTAAAATAAATATAAGCACAACATAATTTTGTTATGTTGTGCTTAATTAAAAATGATAAAACTAGCCGATAACAGAGACTAAAATGAAAGTTCAACAGACCCTAGTATTGTTTAAAAAACTATTTATTGTCATCACGTTATTGCACTGTTCTGGTATCAGCTTCATTGTTTCGGCAAACCCAAACCCAAACCCAAACTCCAACGAACAAGTAGAAAAATGTAAACAGCATCAAAATTCGATGCAAAGATTACAATGTTACGATCAACTATTTGGCACCTTAGCCATAGATAATGTCGCAACTAAAAAAGTTATCGTTAAGTCAGAAAAACAGACCAAGCAGACTGAGGATCTAGGTAAGAAATATCTATCAACTGCAGTTAAAGAAACAACTCCTGTATACATGTCTTTAATTAACTTCACCAAAAACAAATACAGTAGGTATGTGTTTTATTTTGAAAACGGTCAAGTTTGGCAACAGCTTGAACCTTCATATATTGCTAAACCTAAAACCTTTCCAGTTTCAGCAAATTTATCAGTAGGGGCTTTAGGTAGTTATAACCTTCGACTCGGTGATAAGCTAAGAAAAATAAAAGTGAAAAGAGTAAAGTAATGACTAAAATATCACGTTTTTTTCTATGTTTTCTTCTATCTATTAACTGCGTATTTTATAGCTATGCCAGTGAACTTATTGACTTTAGTGGTAAAACAATAGAATGGATTGTGCCTTTTAAAAAGGGCGGTGGTGCGGATACTTGGGCAAGATTTAACGCGCCTTTTTTAACAAAACACTTGCCAGGTAACCCTGATGTAGTGGTTAAAAATATTCCAGGTGGTGGATCAATTAAAGCCGCTAATGCTTATGCCCGTAATACCCAACCTAATGGTTTAACGTTATTAGGTACTTCAGCTTCAACAAAACTACCTTACTTATTGGGCGATAAACGGGTTAAATACGATTTTAAGAAGTGGAAAGTATTATTAATATACCCAACAGATGGTGTGGTATATGTGTCTGCTGATTTAGGTATCGACAATTATTTAGATATTGCCAAACTTAGAAGTAAAAAACTGGTTTATGGTAGCCAGGGGGTAACATCACTCGATATGGTCCATCAATTAGGTTTTGATTTATTAGACTTAAAAGTGAGTACGTTTTTTGGCATAAGAGGTCGAGCCGCAGGTCGATATGCTTTTGAAAAAGGTTTAGCTAATATTGATGCACAAACTTCGGCCGCTTATATAAAACATGTATTACCTATGGTTAAAGATGGCCGAGCAATACCTTTATACAGTATGGGAGTTCTTAATAATAAAGGGGAGATCATTCGTGACCCTCAATTCCCTGATTTACCTACCGTTGCTGAAATATATGAATTATTAGAAGGTAAAAAGCCTGCGGGTGCGAAGTGGGATAATTGGTACCGATTTTTTTCTGTAGGATTTGGTTCACAGAAGTCTTTAGTGTTACCACAAGATACACCACAAGCCATTATTGAGACTTATTACACCGCTATAGAAAAAATATTTGCAGACCCAGAATATATAGCAACAAAAAATAATGTTTTAGGATCGTACGAGCAACTAACGGGGGAGACAGCGGTTAAACTATATCAACAATCGATCAAACCTCAGAAAGGGCAAGCGTGGATCAGACAATGGCTGTTAAAGAAATTTAATTTAAAAATAAGATAAGTGTGCAGATTTACAACATGACTATGCATAGTATGGTTTTTGTTTTATTAATATTTATTAAGTAGGTATTCAACATGACATTAAAAAATAAGGTTGAACGGAAGCATAATAAAAAATTTTTAGGGTGCGATAAGGCTCGAGATAAACATAACGATCCTCAAAAAAAATTAGATATTAGAGAAATTATCCGTTTTAAAACACCTGAAAATGAGGTTTTTTCAGGGTTCGTACTTGGTTGTAACTAAGGCGGAGTTCTAGTTAACGGGCTGTTCATCTTTTTCAATCTTCATGCAGAATTATTGATCAAAGACCAGCAATCCTAGTATTTTATCTGTTTGTTTTGTGTACATAACACCTCACTTTGACGTGCAGTTAATCTGCTTAATCAAGCAGTAACATTACATACACAAAACCTATATCACAGTTATTAACTGGTCTTCGATCGGCGATGAGAGTTTTACTATGAATAAGTTAGAAATTAATCATAGAATTGATTTGTACAATATGATGTTGGGTGGGCTTATAGCGCTTGAATTCCATAAAAGCCGAGAGAAAAGCGTGGTAAATGGCACTTTGTTTCTTGGTGGCTGGTTAAAGCGAGTTAAAAAACAAAAATGTTACCCTAAGTCCGCTAGTCAACATATTAACTATTTTTTGAATTTATATAAAGTTAAGGGCAGGTATTCAAACCTAGTAAATACGTTTAACTGTATTCGAAATGAACTGAGTTATCTGTATAACATGCCGCTTAATAAAGGGGCATCAGATAATACCCGACTCGATTTAGCTATGAAAAAGTTGTTTGATGACGGTTGGAGCATTAATTTACCGATTGCAAACGATCCAACTATGAACGACCCTTATCGACCTAGATACAAAAAAGAAGTGTTTACAACACAATGGTATTGGAAAAATGCATTTAATGATCAACAAACACTCACTAAAGAAATCAGTGTTTTTGTAATATCTGATCCACAGCCTGTTATTGATAGCTTATATAGCAATGGATTTATTATTACTAAAGGATTATCGACAGAAGATGAGTTTGGTAACAAGTATTATCAATTTATTTTGTATCCGAATAACGCTTATTTAGGTGAAGTTGCCTTTGCTAGCCACTACAATTGTTAACGCTTAAATAGTCGATATTATATTTTGTAATAAAGCATTAGCGGTTGACGACATATTACTATTCGTTCTTTTAACGACTCCAATTATACGTGATATTGCGGGATCAGATATTGGTCGAGTAACAAGTGTTGATGTTTTTGCAAAAGGTAAAGCGCTTTTGGGTAAAATAGCGACTCCTATACCGGCTTGTACAAGTTCTATTGCAGACGAAGTGCGTTGAACTTCATAAGACCATAGTAATTTTTTTCGTGCTTTAGCAATGGCATCATCAATCAACATTCTATTACCTGTGCCTTTCATTGGCACAATTAATTCAACGTCGAGTAGCTCTTGCCATGATATTTGTGTTTGCTTAACTAAAGGGTGTTGTTTATTCATTGTTAATACAAACGGGTCTTCAACTAAAGGTTCAAAGTTGGTGTTAGATTCGAATGCAGGAATCGAACTAATACCAAAATCAGCCTCTCCTTCGGAAACGGCCTCACTGACTTTATTCGCAAGGCGATCAAGTATTCTGATCCTCGCGATATGTCCTTGTTGGCGAAACTTTTTAATCGCTTGAGGAATTATTTTAGGCAAAATGCTCGGCACCACAGCAATAGTCACTATGGCGTTTCGTTGAAATTCAAATTGAGCAGTTTCATCTTTTAATGACAGTGTAGTTTCTTGGGCATCATCTAGCATAGCTTGAGCTCTAGCGTGTAATCTTTTGCCTGCTAGTGTTGGTCGAACTGTCCTAGTAGTTCGTTCAAAAAGCTTAACAGTGAACGACTCTTCAAGTTTTTGAATTCTTCGTGTGACGGATGGTTGCGATAGTCCTAACAAACTTGCTGCAGCTAAGAATGACCCTTGTTCATAAACGGCCAAAAATACTTCTAAATCTTGTAATTCGAAATTTATACGCATAATGCAATAATGTAATAATTATTAGCAATTATCAATAAGTGTTTTGCTTGGTAACCTTAATACCTTGAAAAATTATATGAGAAGCTGGCGTGAACAAACAAAGTGAAGCATTTGATGTTGTTGTGATCGGAGGAGGAAATGCTGCACTTTGTGCGGCTATTACAGCAGCTGAATTAGGCAGTCGGGTTATTATTTTAGAGGGAGCTCCAAAAGAATACCGGGGAGGTAACTCTCGTCATACCCGTAATTTTCGCTGTATGCATAATGAACCTATTTCGGTATTAGTTGGCTCGTATAGTGAAGATGAATATTTCAGTGATTTATTGAAAGTAACTGATGGCAAAACGAATGAAAAATTAGCGCGTATCGCCATTAAGGGCTCTAGAGAAAGTTTACCTTGGATGATCGAACGAGGTGTCAGGTTTCAACCGCCTTTATCAGGGACATTATCGCTTTCAAAAACCAATGCGTTTTTTATGGGAGGAGGTAAGTCACTAGTTAATGCTTATTATAGAAGGGCAAAAGACTTAGGTATTATCATTAAGTACGAAGCTGAAGTAGAAAATGTTGCGGTTAGAAAAAATGTAGTTACTGAGGTTACTTATCAATATCAAGGTACTAAACATAAAGTACTGCCTAAATCTGTAGTGGTTGCTTCTGGTGGATTTCAAGCTGATATTGACTGGTTAACTCGAGCTTGGGGAGAAGCAGCTAAAAATTTTCTGATCAGAGGAACTCCTTATAATCGCGGTAAAGTTTTACACAACTTATTATCTCAAGGCGTTAAATCGGTTGGGGATCCAACTCAATGCCATGCTGTAGCAATAGATGGGCGAGCCCCCAAGTTTGATGGCGGCATTGTGACTCGGCTAGACTGCGTGCCTTTTTCAATTGTAGTGAATGAAAACGGTAAGCGTTTTTATGATGAAGGTGAAGACGTTTGGCCTAAGCGCTACGCTATTTGGGGTCGACTTATTGCTTCTCAGCCTAATCAGGTCGGCTATGTGGTTATAGACAGTAAATCATTACCGTTATTTATGCCTTCAGTATTCCCCCCTATTAAAGCCAATTCGTTAGAAGAACTTGCTGATAAAATGGCTTTACCTGATAAAGCCTTTATGGAAACGGTTGAAGAGTTCAATCAAGCTTGTGGAGATACTAGCAACTTCCATTCTACCGAATTAGATGGGGTGAGTACTAGAGGTATAAAACCTAAAAAAGCCATTGGGCTCGACCAATTAATAAACCTCCTTATTATGGTTATAGTTTACGAACAGGAGTTACTTTTACTTATTTGGGATTACAGGTAAATGAAAAGGCACAATGCAGTAATGATCAAGGGCAAATAGAAAATTTATGGGCAGCAGGTGAAACCATGGCAGGCTCAATTTTGGGACAGGGCTACTTAGCAGGTTACGGTATGACCATAGGTACTGTTTTTGGACGAATAGCAGGAAAAGAGGCCGCTAACTATGCAAACCATTGAAAGTAAGGATATTGTCGAAGCGCGTCGTCAGCTAAGTATTTGTAATTCTTGTCGTTATTGTGAAGGCTATTGCTCTGTTTTTCCTGCACTACAGCGAGAGCGGGAATTTAGCGCGATTGATATTAAGCAATTAGCAAATTTGTGCCATAACTGTAGAGGTTGCCATTATTCCTGTCAGTATAGCGATCCTCATGAATTTTCGTTAAATGTACCTAAGGTTCTCGCAAAGGTAAGGCAAAATAGCTGGGAGGAATATGCTTTTCCAACTATTGTTGGTAGAACATTTCATCAAAATGGTTTAGCTATTGCGGTCATGGTATTTATGACATTTAGCTTGATGTTTGGTTTTGTGAATCTTTTTGAAGGAAGTACACAAGGTAGTGTTGTTGAAGGGAACTTTTATTCTTACCTTTCACATAATGCGATGGTCGCTATTTTTATACCGGCTTTTATATTTCCATTATTGAGTTTAATGATCAGTGTAAGGCGTTTTTGGAAAGACTCTGGTGTAGGTAAGCTCAAAATAGTGTTAATTGTTAGCGGAATTAAGTCTGCAGCGAAAATGAAAAATTTGGCTGGAGGGCATGGCGATGGATGTAATTTTGAAGCAGATGATCGATTTACGCACCTAAGACGATTTATGCATCAACTGGTTATGTATGGTTTTATATTATGTTTTGCCGCAACGTCAGTAGCAACAATTATGCATTACTTTTTAGCTATGCCTGCTCCTTATGAATTATTCAGTGTGCCTAAGGTATTAGGTTTATCGGGCGGAATAGCTTTGTCTGTAGGTACAGTAGGCATGTTTATTTTAAAATTAAAATCAGAAAAGCAGCTCGCAGATGTCAGTGTGTTTGGCGGAGAAGTCGGGTTTATCTTCTTATTATTTACCGTAAGTACATCAGGCTTGTTACTGGTTATAGCTGCTAATACTGGGTATTTAAGTGTCGTGTTATCGTTTCATCTTGGTGCCGTATTCGCTTTTTTTGTGTTAATGCCTTTTTCTAAAATGGCCCATGGATTTTATCGATTAACCGCACTGATAATTGATGAACATAAAAAATAAAACTTTTGTCTAGAGAATTTATTAATAAGACGCGAAAACCCTATAAATATTCGATTAAACGAGAATAGACACCTTAGCTCTGTTCTACT
>Ga0209292_1000479_pt1 | contig 52014 bp, 37 predicted proteins | sample GOMGulsemesocosm_2_FD_184634 | JGI IMG/M metagenome (GOLD analysis project Ga0209292, IMG submission 184634) | Methane-oxidizing microbial communities from mesocosms in the Gulf of Mexico - GOM9C Gulf of Mexico (SPAdes) (version 2) | ecosystem: Environmental > Aquatic > Marine > Cold seeps... | reverse complement strand
AGAAGCTTACCGTGAAATCTCATCTTGCTCGAACGTAGGTGATTTCCAAGCACGCCGTCTGCAAGCACGTTTCCGTCCGGTTGGTAAAAAGAAACCGGAGCTAATTCATACATTAAACGGCTCTGGTTTAGCTGTAGGTCGAACATTAGTCGCTGTGCTTGAAAACTACCAACTTGAAGATGGCCGCATTGAAGTACCTGCAGTGTTACAACACTACATGGGTGGTTTGACACATATTGGCTAATGCCTGAGGGCTTAAGCCAATTAATAGCGTCAGAGATTAGCTGCATGCTATCAGAACAAAGTAAAAAAGAGCCTATGGCTCTTTTTTTGTGTGTATTGTAAACATATTGCTACTCGTTGCGGGTGTGTAGTGGTTAAGTAAAATTATCTTACAAACTTTGGATTAACTGAATATTAAATAACTCAATTAATTATTTCTGTTGTTACACGGTGAGGCTAGTAATTATACAAGTGTGCCTTAAGTTGTTATTAAGTGTTCTTATGCTACGTTTACATTAAGTATAACCCGTATGACTAGATATTGGTGCTTCATCACCATCACAATAGAGGAGGAATTAGCCAACCAATTAATTGTGTTTATATAGCAAATACTTTTATTTCAATGTAAAAGGAACTTATCCATGAAAATTCAACAATTGATATCTCGAGGTAGTGCATTGGCATTATTTATAGGCATGTCAACCTATGCTAGTCACTCTTTATCAACTTCAACTGCGTTGGATGAAATGCGTTCAGATACTGCATTTATAACAGGTGATACAAGGGAAGTTGAAGAAGTTAGGATTAAAGTCATTCGAATTTTAAAACAAGCCCTAGAACTTTCCAATGGTGACGATCTTGTCAGTATTAAGTTATTAATTAGTCAAGTTGAGCAGATGAATGGTGGCGTATTATTAGGCACATTTAATGCGGACTTTATAACATCATTTTCAAAATTCAGTACAGTTTTTAATAACTTAAATGCAATTCAGGCATCCACAAATATTGATACTGCAGAACACAAACAATCAAAAACAGTCAATAGCGTAAATTTACGTAATGCAATATATACCCCGTTGTGCACTGGCATACGAGCAGATACAAACGATACAATTATTGCGCTAGGTGTATTCCTAGTTGCAGAAGCAATAAAGCAAGCTGCAATTTCTGGTTGTGGAACTGTTGTGGTCGTTTTAGGTAATGGTGGAAGTCCCCAGTCAGCTGTTTGCTCGTCGGCAGTTGCGGCCGTATTTCAGGTTGCACGAGGTGTATGGGAAGAGTTTCTTATTTGTCAATCATCGATTGACAGCGCAGAAATATTGGGAATATATCAAAGAACGGAAGATATATTTAATCAGGTTAATGAGCACGATACAACAATTAATAACAATTTGGATACACATGATACTGCAATAAATGGTAATTTATCGACTCATCATATTGATACAAACAATAACTTAAATGCTCATGATACTGTCATAAATAGCAATTTAGAAACGCATCATACTGATACCAATAACAATATAAATGCACATGATAGTGATATAAAAGAACGCTTAGAACGAGTGGAAGGTAAACTAGCGGATGCCATTCAACTACTCTTAACGCCACAGGGCAAGCGTACTGGCTGGAACAATAATTAGCGAGAAAATTACCCTGCTGTTGTTAGCATTCTGCTATAGGGTAATTGACTTATTATAATCTCTTTCTGATGGCCAAATTTGAACAGCTGGGAGAGGTCATACATGCTCATAGGTGAGTTGACTGCCGCTATTAAATTACCGCGCTGCAAGATAGTAAATAAGTTAGGTGTGTTTGTGGTAAAGACCAAATAATCAATATGTTAGGGGAATCATGATAGTACATCGAAATGGCTATAATGACCCCCTTGATGCATGAAGTTTATTACTGAGTAGTTAAAAAATATGAGTTAAAACTACGGCTTACCCTGTAGATATTTATCATATATTTTAGCGTATTTTCCAGATTCAATTACTCGGTCCAGTGCTTGTTGCCAACGCTTTATGACACTATCTGGTAACTCTTTAGAGCAAGCAATATAGAGCGGAAACTCTAATAGTTTTACGCCGGTATTGGTGATGGCATTTGCTGGTTGTTCAAGTTTTGTTAGGTAATGCATTTTGCCTAATGGGGTAACACTGATTGAGAGATCAACTCGATTTTTAAGTAGCTTTGATAATTGCTGCAAGGTGGAATGTGATTTACTTAGATTAGTAAATTTTTGTGCTTGTAGGTGTGAGAAAACTAACCCGTTAAGTGGTGTAGCAATCGCTTTAACCGCTTTAACATCTTCAATGGTTTTAAATTCTCGTGGGTCATCTGCTCGTTTATAAAAATAGATTGACTCATTAGACAGTGGGCCAATCCATTTATATTTTTTCTCTCTTTCTGGGGTACGAAACAGTGAAAAGTTTAATACATTTTCGGTATTATCCAGTAGCTGCATCGCTCTTGCTCCAGGGTAGACAGAGATAGGGTGCTGCTCTCCAAGTTCTTGCATGATTGCCTTTACAATTTCAACTGAAAAGCCTTTAGCAACTCCTTTTAGCGAGTAATTATAGGGGGCCCACTCTTCAGTGATAATCATTAAATTAGGCTGTTTCGCTGTGGCAACAGTAATATTAAACAGTAATAAAACTATGAAAAATAGTGCACTCCTAAAGCACATATCATCCCCTTAGATAAATCATAAAAAGCCTGATTAAACTATAGTGTGGTTTAGTCAATTAGTATCTAGTTTGTGAAATCTTTCCATCAATTAACGGTCGCAATACACAATGTACTAAGGCTACGAATAGAAAAAAGGAGCTACAGAGCTCCTTTTTTATTTTTATGATGGCTAATCGCTTTCAGTTTATTTTTGGTTATCTAAGAAACGTTCAGCATCCAGGGCTGCCATACAACCAGTTCCGGCCGATGTGATTGCTTGACGGTAGATATGGTCGCTTACATCACCGGCTGCAAATACACCCTCGATAGTTGTTTGAGTTGCATTACCCACACTACCTGTTTGTACTTTTAGGTAACCGTGATTCATGTCTAATTGGCCAGTAAAGAGGTCTGTATTTGGTTTGTGACCGATTGCAATGAATACACCCATTACTGGTAACTCTTCAGTTTTGTCAGAAAGTGTATCTTTTAAACGTAAACCCGTTACGCCCATCTCATCGCCTAATACTTCATCAAGAGTACGATCTGTGTGTAAAACGATATTACCGTTTGCCACTTTGTCATTTAAACGATCTAACAGAATTTTTTCTGAACGGAAACCTGTACGACGATGTATTAAGTGAACTTTAGCTGCGATGTTTGAAAGGTATAGTGCTTCTTCAACAGCCGTATTACCACCACCCACAACAGCAACTTCTTGGTTGCGGTAGAAAAATCCATCACAAGTAGCACAAGCAGAAACACCACGACCTTTAAACTCTTCCTCAGATTCAAGACCTAAGTATTGTGCTGATGCACCTGTTGCGATAATGAGGGCATCACAAGTGTAAGTATTATCACCTTTTAAAGTGAAAGGGCGTTTAGATAAGTCAACGTCATTGATATGATCAACAATAATTTCGGCATCAAAGCGTTCAACATGGGCTTTCATATCTTCCATTAAACCTGGACCTGTCATGTCTGCTGCGCCACCCGGCCAGTTTTCAACTTCAGTGGTTGTTGTTAATTGTCCACCAGGCTGAATGCCAGTTAGAATGACAGGGTTTAAATTCGCACGCGCTGCATATACTGCTGCTGTGTATCCTGCAGGGCCAGAGCCGATAATAATTAATTTGTGATGTTGTACTTCGCTCATGAAATATCCTTAAAAATGATGCTGATTATTGCTATATAATTATTGGTTTATAGTATGTGACTTAGCAGAAAAAAACAGTATAAAAAAACGGATATTTCAATGAAATATCCGTTTGATTTAATCGCTTTAACCTATTGATAGATTAAAGAGACGTTCTAACCGTCTCACTGGTTGCTTTGCTAGTTGCAAAACTACTACCTGCTTGTTGGCTAGATTTTGTAATCTCTGTACGCTCGGTTGCTGCAACAATAGTTAACTCACGTGATAAATCAAGTGGCTCACTCACTGTGCGAACTGTTTCAGAACGTGCAACACGTGCTTTAGTAACAGTACCAACAGAGGTTGAAGCTATTTCAATTTTAGCTACTGGTGTTTTTTCAACGACCGGTGCTACTTCAATAGTTTTCGTTTCTTGAACTTCAACTGGTGTACTCTCTTCAACTACTGGTGTTGGCTCAACAACAACTGTTTCTTGAGGAACTTCAACTTGCTGCGCTGGCTCAGATTGCTGTTCAGGAAGAATCTGTTTTGCTTGTTGAATCTCTTCTGAATTAACACTTTGTTGTAACTGCTGTGCTACTTTTTGTGCATCACTGTCTATAGTGATCTCACTGATTTCACTTGCAATCGGTGCTTCTACAACTGGTGTTTCAACAGCTGGAGTTTCAATAACAGGAGCTTGTTCAGTGATACCTGCTTCAGGGTAACGACTTACAACAGGATCTGCTGCTTGTTCAGCTGTAGATTGCTCGTTGTTAGCCCTGTTCTTACGTTGGCCATTACCACGTAGGTAACGAGAACGACGACCAGGAATTGCAACTGGTGAATACTCTTCAGATGCATTTTGATTTTCATCAGCTACACTTTCTGATTCAGCTTTAGTTACCTTTTTATCTGCTACTTTACGTTTAGCAGGTTTTTTAACTTGCACTGGTGCTTCTTTTTGAACCGGCTCATTGCTAGATACTGCTGCTGTTTCAGTTACTTCAACAACTGGTTTGTTATCAACACGTACTTTCTTACGCATATTTCTACGTTTACGACGTACAGCAACAACTTCTTCTTTCTCCGTTACCGTTTGCTCACGATCCTGTTTAACTGGACGATTGTCTTTACGGTTGTTACGGCGTTCATTGCCACGGCGGTCAGAATGTTTCTTCTCACTTTGGCTTTCATTACGATTTTCGTTGCGGCTATCGTTATTGCTTTCATTGCGACCTTCGTTACGGTTATCAGATCTATTCTGGTTACGGTTACGATTGTTACGGTTGCGATTGTTATTATTGCGATTGCGATTATTATTTCGAGGACGTTCAACTGTCTCTACTTTCTTTTCAACAGGTTTTTGTTCTTCTTCGTCATCGCTAAAGAAAGCACTGATTGCTGCAAACAAACGGCCAAATAGCGAAGGCTTAACGGTCGCTTCAGTTTCTACTACTGCAGCTGCTTTAGTCTCTACTTTGGGGGTGTTTTGTTTAGGGCTTGAGAAACCACTTAATACAGGATCTGCTTCTTTTTTACTTTCGTCTTTTACAACATTTGGTACATAAACCGTGTGTTGTTTTTCAAGTGCATCGTAGTTGATATCTTCTTTACCATCTTTACGTGTACGCTTGATTTCAAAGTGTGGCGTTAATAAGTTGGCATTTGGAATAATGAACACTTCACAGTTATGACGTTTTTCAATTTGTGCCACTGCTTTACGTTTCTCATTAAGCAGGTATGCAGCTACTGCAACAGGTACAGTTGCTTGAATTTGTACTGTATTTTCCTTTAAGCCTTCTTCTTCAATCAGACGTAAAATAGCCAATGCTAATGATTCGTTATCACGAATAGTGCCTTGACCATGACAGCGAGGACAAACGCGAGATGCTGATTCACCTAAAGAAGGGCGAATACGTTGACGAGACATTTCCATTAAACCAAAGCGTGAGATACGACCAAGTTGGATGCGTGCTCTATCTTGACGAACAGATTCGCGCATACGGTTTTCAACTTCACGTTGGTGACGCGCAGGAGTCATATCAATGAAATCGATAACAACAAGACCACCTAAATCACGTAAACGTAATTGACGAGCAATCTCTTCTGCCGCTTCAAGGTTAGTATTAAACGCAGTTTCTTCAATATCGCTACCACGTGTTGCACGTGCAGAGTTAATATCAATTGACGTTAATGCTTCTGTTGGATCGATAACAATTGAACCACCAGATGGCAAACGTACTTCACGTTGGAACGCAGATTCAATTTGGCTCTCTACTTGATAGTGAGTAAACAGTGGAATCTCACCTTGGTATAGTTTCAGACGGTTTACATAGTCTGGACGTACCATTTCAATGTGGCTTTTTGCTTGTTCAAACGTTTTTGGATGATCGATAACGATCTCACCAATATCGCGGCGTAGATAATCACGGATAGAACGTACAATGACGTTACTTTCACGGTGAATTAAAAACGGTGCCGATTTTGTTTCTGATGCTTCAGAGATAGCTTGCCAGTGGTTAACTAAAACGTTTAAGTCCCATTCTAGCTCTTCAGATGTTTTACCAACACCTGCAGTACGAACAATAAGACCCATACCGTTTGGTAGTTTAAGGTGGCTTAATGCTTCTTTTAACTGTGTACGCTCATCACCTTCGATGCGACGCGAGATACCGCCTGCACGTGGATTATTTGGCATTAATACTAAGTAACTACCAGCTAAGCTGATAAATGTTGTTAGTGCTGCGCCTTTATTACCACGTTCTTCTTTTTCAATTTGAACAATAACTTCTTGTCCTTCCTTGATAACTTCTTTGATGTTTGGGCGACCCTTGAAAGAGTAACCTTGTGGGAAGTAAGTGCGAGCAATCTCTTTTAGAGGTAGGAAACCATGGCGATCTGCACCGTAATCAACAAATGCTGCTTCTAGACTTGGTTCAACGCGGGTAATTTTACCTTTGTAGATGTTTGCTTTTTTTTGTTCGTGGCCTGGGCTTTCAATATCTAGATCATAAAGCTGTTGTCCATCAACGAGGGCAACGCGCAACTCTTCTGCTTGAGTTGCATTAATTAACATTCTTTTCATTTTTAACTCTTTTTTAATTTTTTATGTTTTTTTGGTTGTTGGCTATAACGTGTTATCACTTGACCTCGGGTCTGGTTTTGCAGTCTCTCGACTGGAAATATGCAGAGGTGCATTAAAAAGTGATAACAACTCTCGTTAATATAAGTTTAAGTAAACTAATAACTATTAATGAGTAAAAGGGCGCAACATTCTATTTTCATTATTTTCTGTTTCAACTACTAGTTAATTTGCACTATTGATGACTATCTGTGCAATATGATTTTAACGAGTCGATAACTTATTAATTCTCTCATTAATAAACAGTCACGCCAATATAAATTTTTATATATATACTCATGAAGCTTTAAAATGCGATGTCAGATGCTAAGTTGTGATGAGCAGATGCATGATGTTGTTGTGTAAAATGTCTGTTTGCTAGATGGCTATATCTAATCAACACGTGATAAACTATCCAGATGGAACAAATAAATCACTCAGTACGCATGCTTGAGGTAACTCAAGAAAATGCACAGCAACGAATCGATAATTTTCTTCGTCTACATTTAAAAGGTGTGCCTAAGAGCATGATCTACCGGATCGTGCGCAAAGGAGAAGTACGTGTTAATAAAAAACGTATTAAGCCTGATTATAAACTCAAAGAGGGGGATATTGTGCGTATCCCGCCTGTACGAGTTGCTGCAGAAAATGCCTTACCTTCACCTAAACTCAATGCTATTGCACAGCTTGAAGCACGAATTGTTTATGAAGATGATGCTTTGCTTATCTTAAACAAACCATCTGGCCTTGCTGTACATGGCGGTAGTGGTTTGGACTTTGGTGCAATTGAAGGCTTACGTGCCTTACGCCCTGATGCCAGATTTCTAGAATTAGCTCACCGCCTTGATAAAGCCACCTCGGGTTGCCTATTAATTGCTAAAAAGCGCAGCATGTTACGTGCTTTACATGAGCAACTTCGCAATAAAACCATGAATAAACAATATCTTGCATTGGTAAAGGGCCAATGGGATAAAAAAGATCGTTCAGTAAGAGAGCCGTTATTAAAAGATGCTCAAAATTCAGTAGTAAAAGTTAGTCCTGAAGGCAAAGCCTCTGAAACACGTTTTAAAATTATGCAACGTTATCAAGGTGCAACCCTGGTTGAAGCTTCTCCGGTAACTGGTCGTACTCATCAAATTCGCGTTCATACCGCGTGTAAAGGTCACAATATTGCTGGTGATGACCGTTATGGTGATAAAGACTTTAGTGATGAGATGAAAAAACTGGGTTTAAACCGTCTGTTTTTACACGCTGCTCATATCACTTTTTTCCACCCAGTGTTGGAAGAGAAGATGACTGTTAGCGCACCAATATGTCAACCTCTTACAGACTTATTAGATAAGTTACAGAGAAGCTAATATGAAATATAAAGTTATCATCTTTGATTGGGATGGTACGTTAATGGACTCAATTGATAAAATAGTGGGCTGTGTAAAAGCGGCTGCTGTTGATTGTCAGTTACCTGAACCTGCAACCGCTGCTATTCGTCACATTGTTGGTTTGAGTCTTGATAAAGCAATGCTTCAACTGTGTCCAAATGTTTCTCCAGATAAACTCGTAGAAATGGTTGATGCGTACCGTTTTCAGTACTTAACGAATGAACAATTTAAAACGCCTTTATATCCTGGAATTAAAGTTTGGTTAACTGCGTTAAAAGAGCAGGGCTACCTACTTGCCGTTGCGACTGGAAAAGGGCGTAATGGTCTTGATCGAATGTTAGATGAGTGTTCGGTGAGAGATCTCTTTGCTGTTACTTATACGGCTGATAAAACGGCATCAAAGCCTGATCCTTTGATGCTTAATCGTATACTTGAAGATCTTAATATTGATGCTTCGCAAGCGTTAATGGTGGGGGATACGAGTTATGATTTAGAGATGGCAAACAATGCTAATATAGATTGCTTGGGCGTTTCTTATGGTGTGCATAATAAACTGATATTAAATCAGTTTAACCCAATTGCGATTGTTGATGATCTACCTAAGGAGTTTGCTTTACATGTTTAGTGAATATATTAAATTAACTGGTCGCGGAGAGAAAGGACGTCGTTCTTTAACGCAAACGGAATCTTATGATGCGCTATCATCATATCTTAATGGTGATGCTGAGTTATTACAATTAGCCGTTTTATTGATGTTACAGCGCGTTCGTTGTGAAACTGCAGAAGAGGCCGCTGGTTACATTCAAGCATTACGCGACCAAATAGACCCTAGCTGGAAAAAAATCAATGCCGATATTGACTGGCCCTGTTTTGCAGGTAAAAAGCGTCAGCCACCATGGTTAATACTGGCCGCTAAAGTATTAGCTTCTCAAGGCAAACGAATTGTCCTGCATGGGTATAATGCGGTTGATGCCGTTAAATATCAGGTTGAAACTGCCTGCCCTCTGCTTGGTATCAATATTGCGCAAACTCCCGAGCAAGCAAAACAGTATTTGGATGAATTTAATATCTGTTATCTACCTTTAGAAAGCTATTGCCCTGAGCTCGTACCATTGCTTAACCTGCGTGAAAAAGTAGGCCTGCGTACGCCACTTAATACCGTTGCACGTAGTTTGAACCCTTGCAAAGCCCCCTTTGCTATTCATGGAGTATTTCATAAGGGTTACGAAAAGTTACATGCTCAAGCTGGATTGTTAACATCTGAGACTAATATGGTCGCCTTTAAAGGTGAAGGCGGTGAAAGCGAGATAAATCCACGTGTAAGCACTGATATTTGTGGCGTACAAAATGTCGCTGGCAAAGCTGTTTATATCGAGCAGGAATGGCCGACCTACCTTAATGAGGCAAGTGGTGCGCATACAGAGGTATCCGCTGAATACCTAAATAAAGTGTGGGTTGGAGAGATTGTGGATAGCTACGGCGATGCTGCTGTTATCTGTACTGTCGCTGTTTTGTTAAAGCAGTTTGAGCCAGAAAAAACACAAGATGAATGTTTGCAACTTGCGCAGCAATATTGGCAAAGCACGAATTCGTTAAGAAGCTATTTTCTTCGCAAAAAAAACGATGCTTATTGCATCGTTTTTTTGAGCTGATTTTACAAAACAGAGTTTATAATCCTTTTAAGGAATCTTGCGAATCTGAACAATAATGCCAATCAACGGGTGATCAAGGTAGTGAATCTCTTCGCTGCGTAAACGACGATTTTGATCAAATAAGATCTCCTTAATAACGGTTTGTTGCTTAACTTCTGTCACTAGCGCTTGTTCACTCTGCGTTGCGATTTGCACACCATTTTCATCATCAATCACTTCAACAGCTGATGGTAAAACTTGTTTAACCTCTTCAGTTACTTCTTTACGGATAACCAATTGAGTATCGATAAAAAGATAATGGTTTAGGTATACTTTGAAGTTACCATCAATTGCCCACTTATCGGTGATTGGCTTCTGTGCCTCGCTATCAGAAGGTTCAGTTGTAACAGCATCGCTACTATTTAGGGATACTGCTTCTAACTGGCGCTTTTGAATATTAAATGCAAGGTTCTCACCTGCAAATAGGTGTATTGGTTTAGAGGCTTGTGGGCCTTTAACAGGCATACGCCAAGCCATGTGGAAAACAGGTTCAAAGCTGGCATGCCTTTGCAGTTTTTTACGTTGATTTATTAACTGTAAATGTGAGCTTCCAAGGCGTTGAAAGTTATTACCGTTTGAATCAAACACACTACCTGTAATTACAGTTGGATTTCTTTTCGATAAACAGTTCTCGCCTTTATGGCAAACAGAAGTTCGAATTGGCTCTAATAAGCTTATGCTACCTTCTGTCTCAACACTTATTTCTTGAGAAGATAGGTGTTCTTTAATATCTTTTATCTCTGTATTGCGTTCAAATAATAGAAGCTCTACTTCAAACCAGCGCTGTTCGGCTTGTGCTGATAAAGAAGCCACGCTCAAAAATAGTGCTACTAGTGTTCTGTAATTCAAAGTCTTATCCTTTTATTAAATGATCTTTAAAACTGTTTAGTAATTGTGTTATCCAGTTGATGCGCGCACGGCTATCTTCTAATTTTGATGTAAACTTAAGTTTTGTAGGGCCCTCTAGTTTAAAGGTATTTCCCTGTTTTTGCAGTAAAGAAACTAGGAACATAGGGTCAACGGGGGTATTGTCGGTAAATTGTAGGTTACCTCCATTAGCATGTGCCTCTAAGCGTTTGATACCGAGTGGAGTACATAGTTGTTTTACTTGTGTTACTTGAATCAGATTTTTAGCTACATCTGGCAGTAATCCAAAGCGATCAATCATCTCAACTTGAATCTCTTTTAGGGCATGTTTGTCTTTACTGTTTGCGATACGTTTATAAAGAGATAAGCGCAGATTAACATCGTGGATATAGTCATCCGGTATTAATGCTGGAATACGTAATTCTACTTCGGCTTGGCTAGATAATAGATGTTCTAAGCTTGGCTCTTGGCCTGTTTGTAACGCCGTTACTGCTTGGTTTAACATCTCCATATAAAGGTTGTAACCAACTGTAGAAATTTGTCCCGATTGATCATCCCCGAGCAATTCACCTGCACCACGGATCTCTAAATCGTGAGTAGCAAGTGTAAAACCTGCACCTAATGTATCTAATGATTCAATTGCTTGTAGACGTTTTTGTGCATCTTTGGTCATCAGCTTTTTAGGTGGAGTAAGCAAGTACGCATAGGCTTGATGATGTGAGCGACCGACACGACCACGTAGTTGGTGCAGTTGTGCAAGGCCTAAATGATCTGCGCGATCCATTATGATGGTATTTGCGCTAGGTATATCAATACCCGTTTCAATAATAGTGGTACATACTAAGACGTTTTGACGTTGATGGTAAAAATCGCTCATCACTTTTTCAAGTTGGTGTTCATTCATCTGGCCATGAGCAACAGCAATTTTAGCTTGAGGCAATAGAGTCTGAATATCTTGGGCCGCTTTTTCAATCGTTTGCACATTGTTATGTAAATAATAAACTTGACCACCACGCATCACTTCACGGGTAATTGCATCACTCACTACCTGTTCTGTTTTTTGCTGTACAAAGGTTTTCACCGCTAATCGTTTAGCCGGTGGTGTTGCGATGATTGAGAGGTCACGCATGCCATTCATCGACATATTAAGTGTACGAGGAATTGGCGTTGCGGTGAGCGTAAGGATATCAATCTGCGCACGTAATGCTTTGATCTTCTCTTTTTGGCGAACACCAAAGCGATGCTCTTCATCGATGATCAGTAAACCCAAATCAGAAAATTTCAGTGAGGTGCTAAGTAGTTTATGTGTGCCAATTAATATATCTACTTTACCCGCTTCAGTATCAGCCAAAATCAGCTTTTGCTCTTTGGCGGTTTTAAAACGAGATAATACTTCAATACGTACTGGCCAGTTTGCAAATCTATCTTTGAAATTTTCAAAGTGTTGCTGAGCAAGTAGTGTAGTTGGAACAAGCAGTGCAACTTGACGGGTATTATCGGTCGCTAGAAAGGCTGCACGCATCGCGACTTCTGTTTTACCAAAACCTACATCACCACAAACTAACCGATCCATTGGTTGTGTTGAACACATATCGCTAATAACGGCATTGATTGATAGTGCCTGATCATGCGTTTCCTCAAAGGGAAAGTCGTTTTTAAACAGCGCGTAGTTGTTTTTATTTAGTTTATAACTGTGTCCAATTTTAGCTGCACGTTGTGCGTAGACTTCTAACAGTTCAGCTGCTACATCACGCACTTTTTCTGCTGCGCGTTTTTTAGCCTTTTGCCATGTTTCTGTACCCAGTTTATTAAGTGGAGCATTATCAACATCGTGTCCACTATAACGGCTTATTAAATGTAGTGCGCTGACTGGCACATAGAGTTTGTCACCACGTAGATATTCCAGCGTTACAAACTCTGTTAAGTTACCTGCTGTTTCGATAGTTTGTAAACCAAGGTACCGTCCAACACCATAGTCAATATGTACAACAGGCTGTCCTACTTTTAACTCCGCAAGGTTTGCAACGATATGATCGCTACTGTAGTTCTCATCGGTGTTATCAGAGCGTCGGCGACTTTGTGTTACTTTAAATCCGAGTAGTTCATTTTCCGTGATAAAGGCAAAGTTACTGTCATTAAGTTGGAAACTACCTTCTACTTGGCTGATAGTGATACCAAGTTTTGCTTTTGCGCTACTAAATGCGCTTATATCGCTAAATTCTGGCAGTGTTAATTTAAGTGGTGCTAGCAGTTCTATCAATGACTCTTTACGGCCTGCTGATTGCACACTGAAGAGAATTTTACCGGGAAAGTTTTCTATAAACTCTTTAATGCCAGCAAGTGGTTGTTTCTTTTTATGCTCAACTTGAATTTCAGTGATAGCTGAAATATCAAAGTTTTTACGTCCCGGCTTTTCAGTCGCTAATGGCTCGGTTTGTAGGTAATAACGTGGCCACTGGTTTAACTGTTCAAAACATTGTTCGTGGCGCAGATATAACTCGTTTGGTGGTAATAGTGGACGTAATAGATCAATGCTACGTTCTTCATATCTATTGTCCAATGTTTGCCAAAAATCCAGCGTCGCTTGGTTGATATCACCAACAACCGCAACGTTGGCGTTTGTTGGAAAGTAGTCAAAAAGCGTTGTTGTCTCTTCAAAAAACAGTGGCAGGTAATATTCAATACCTGCAGGTAAATTGTGTTGTGTTATTTCACTGAAGATTGAATCTTTACTGGTTGATAACGGAGACGTAAATTTCTCTGCAAACTTACGTTTAAAACGTTTTATCGCTTCGCTGTCAGTCGAAAACTCATGTGCGGGTAATAGTTTTATCTCATCGATTGCTTGCAGTGAGCGTTGGCTTTCACTATTAAAGGGGCGTATCGAATCAATTTCGTCATCAAAGAAGTCAAGTCGGAATGGGCTATCACTACCCATCGGGAAAATATCTAGAATGGAGCCTCGGGCACAAAATTCACCATGATCCATTACTTGATCTACCGCGTAATAACCCGCTTCTTCAAGATCAGCACGCAGTGTTTGTAACTCTACAACCTGGCCACTATTAATGATGAGCGTATGTTGTTTGAGATAGCTCTTGGGCGCAAGTCGTAATAGCAGTGTGCTAATTGGAACAATCAGAATTCCCTGTTTGATTGAAGGCAGTTTAAACAGGGTTTCAATTCGAGTAGAGATAATATCTTGGTGTGGAGAGAAATGATCATAAGGCAGCGTTTCCCAATCAGGAAAGCTGATTAGTTCAATTTTATCATCTACAAAATAGCTAAGCTCTTGACGTAATTTGAGCGCACTTGGTGTATCACTGGTAATAAGTATTAGTGGTGAGTTTTGCTGCTTGGCACACTCACTGATAGTTAACGCTAAACTACTGCCTTGTAAATTGGCAAACAGTAATCGGTCAGTCGCATTTTTTAAAGCTGGTATATTGATAAGGGCAGTTTTTTTCATGGTATTTTCTTTAACTTATTTTATTGCATTGAACGTTGTTGAGCGCGTGCTTTTAACTGTTTAGATTGGATATGCAAAGTAGTGCGGATCAATAACTCTCTATCCTCTTCTCTAATCTGTTTATAAGTAAGCTCTATTGTATCATTTGTTATTTCACTTACCTGCGCATAACAGTAAATAGCAGCAGACTCTTCCGGGATAAATATTTTTAGGCGAATATTTTGACCAACAGTGAATGTGGTATCCAGGCTTTTAAATAAACACAGGCCGGCACTGAATGCGCAGCTTTGGAAATGGAAGCGTTTATCATCCTGCTGACTTAATACATAGGTTAACAGAGTATTGATTTTATGGTTTTGTGCTTGCAGGTATCCCCATAAGGCTTGAGTTGTTTCATTATTGAGTTTAAGTGGCTGCAAGTTGTGAGATTCGATGCTAGCAAGGTCACTGGCCATACGAAATGGAGCAGGGATCTCTGCTTCAAAACTGATTGTATCAGGAATTGATTCATCATTACTGAGAGCTTCTACGTTTAGGCTTAGCTGATGTTCAACGAGAAAGTATTCACTATTTGTCATTATTTGTCCTAATTTCCTGATATTGAAGTAAAGATACATTAGAATGCAGATTAATAACAATAAATGTAATAAAAACAGGGCGGTTATGTTTTACCCTTTAAGCCTCTTCATTGGTTTACGTTATACCAAATCTAAACGCAACAACAAATTTGTCTCCTTTGTCTCTCTTTTTTCAACAGGTGGCATAGCACTTGGTGTGTTAGCTTTGATCACTGTTCTTTCGGTGATGAATGGTTTTGAAGCTGAGCTAAAAACGCGCATCTTAGGTGCTGTGCCACACGCTGTTTTAAGTAATCAAAGTCAAACCATCAATAATTGGCAGCAGAAACGTCCTGCACTGCTTGCACTTGAAAATGTTAAAAGTGTTGAACCTGTTATCAAAAGTGAAGCGATCATTCAAAGTTCAAAACATCTACAAGGAATCACCTTTGAAGGTATTTATCCAGAGTATTATGCCAGTGAGATTGTTAAGTCAAATATCTACTTAGGTCGTTTAGAAAAGTTGACCTCACGTTCGTACAATATCATCATTGGCCGATCATTAGCGCGTAAACTAAACGTGAGTGTTGGTGAAAAGGTACGGATTATATCTGCTCGGGGTACACGTTTCACACCGCTTGGTCAGGTACCAAGTCAGCGTAATTTCACTGTTGCCGGTTTTTTTGATGTTGGCTCCGATGTTGATAAATACTTAGTATTGATGCATGCGCAGGATGCTGCCCGTTTGATTCGCATTGGGCAAGATGAAGTTACAGGGTTACGTTTCTCATTTAACGATCCCTTTGATGTGCTGGATTGGACGCCACCTGTTTTACAACCCACTGAAACAATTACCGATTGGCGTAAAACACACGGCGAACTGTTTGCTGCGGTTAAAATGGAAAAAAATATGATTTGGTTACTGTTGTGCCTAATTATTGCTGTTGCCGCCTTTAATATCCTCTCATCATCGGTGATGGTCGTCAGTGATAAAAGAGCAGAGGTCGCGATACTAAAAACATTGGGTATTAGTGGCAATACCCTGAATTTAATCTTTATTATTCAGGGGGCTTGGAGTGGCATTATTGGTGCGCTAATTGGTACTGGGTTAGGCCTATTATTAAGCACATACATCAATGAAGTGATGAGCTTTCTTGGTTTACACCTTTTAGCCAATGCATCAGGTGGGACAAGGTTGTTGCCAGTACTTCATGAACCATCACAAATATTGATTATTATGTTTGGCGCGATGTTGTTAAGTTTATTAGCAACTCTTTACCCTGCGTATCGAGCAGGAAAAGTAAGCCCAGTTGAGGCGTTAAGGTATGAATAATATGTCACACAATGAAACACCCTTATTAACCTGCTCTGATTTAGGTAAAACTTATCAAGATGGCAAGTTGAGCAATACTGTTTTAGAAAGCGTTAATCTTACAGTCAATGAAGGAGAGCTATTAGCAATAGTAGGTAGCTCTGGGTCTGGGAAAAGTACACTTTTACACCTTTTGGGGGCATTAGATAAACCGTCAACGGGTAATGTGCTATATCAAAATCAAGATATTCATCAATTAAGTGATAAAAAACAAGCTAAATGGCGCAACCAACAATTAGGTTTTGTTTATCAGTTTCATCATCTGTTATCTGAGTTTAGTGCGCTTGAAAATGTTGCTATGCCACTGCTAATTGCTGGCGTAAATATAAAAGTGGCAACAGAGAAAGCACATAAAATGTTACAGCGTGTAGGCCTTGAACAGCGAATCAAGCATCGCCCATCGGAGCTTTCTGGTGGCGAGCGCCAACGTGTTGCTATTGCCCGCGCATTAATAAATGAGCCAAAGTTGGTTTTAGCTGATGAACCAACGGGTAATCTAGATGCAAAAAGTGCAGAGAGCATTTACCAGTTAATCAAAACACTTAATAGCGAATTGGCTACCGCCTTTGTTGTTGTTACTCATGATCAACATCTTGCAGATAAATTAGATCGCCAGATGCTGATGGTGAGTGGTATTTTGCAGGGACAGTTATAATGTTTCGTCCGCTTTCTGTGTTTATCGGTTTACGTTATAGCCGTGCTAAACATAAAAATAAATTTGTATCATTTATCTCTGTTGCGTCGATATTAGGCATCGCACTTGGCGTGATGGTATTGATTGTTGGCCTTTCTGCGATGAACGGCTTTGAAAAGGCGTTACGTGAACAATTACTGTCTGTTATTCCTCATGCTGAATTAGAGGTCGTGAATGGGTCATTTAAGAACATAAATGCTTCGTTAGAAACCGTTGAAAAAAATCCTCAGGTAATTGCAGCAACCCCATATATTTCTTTAAGTGGGTTGTTGCAAAAAGACAGCTTGATGAAAGCCTTGCAGATCCGTGCTATCAACCCTGAAACAGAAGGTCGGGTAACAGATATTGCTCAGTACATTAAACAGGGGGATTGGTCTCTATTACAAGCAGGAAAGCAGCAGATAATTCTTGGCAGTAGTGTTGCTAAATATTTGGGACTAACTGTAGGACAGTCTTTAAAGCTGTTATTACCCCAACCCAGTCAGGGCAATCGATTAAAAGCGCCAAGAGTTATTAACTTAACATTAGCGGGTGTCTTTGAGATGGGGGGACAGGTTGATAGTACCCTGGGTTTTTTGCATATAGAAGATGCCAAGCAGGTATTAAATCTGGAAAGCGCAAATGCTATCGCGTTTAAAGTAAATAACATACTTGATGCAAGAAGAATTTCACGCATTGTGGCTGAGACGCTTGATGAGTATATGTACATTAGAAGTTGGATAACAAGCCAAGGATCCCTTTATCAAGATATCCAGATGGTTAAATCGCTGATGTACGTCATTTTACTGCTTGTTGTTGCTGTTGCTTGTTTTAATATTGTTTCTACTCTGGTGATGGCTGTCAATGAGAAACGCACTGATATTGCGATATTGAAGACGATGGGGGCATCAAACTGGAGCTTACGATTTATCTTTATCGTACAAGGCGCTTTTAATGGCTTAGTAGGTAGTGTGATTGGCGCGATTACTGGTTGTTATATTGCATTAAATCTCACTGCCATTATTAAAGCTTTAGAGTCGCTAATTGGCCATAAAGTGCTATCCGGAGATATCTATTTTATCGACTTTCTACCTTCTGAATTAGATTATTCTCAAGCTCTGATAGTTAGCTTATTAGCATTTGTGATGAGCATCTTAGCAACGTTCTATCCTGCGTGGCGTGCTAGCAGCATTCAACCGGCACAAGAGTTGGGGTACTCACACTAAAGTGCACCTAATTTAATCAAATCTTGGTGGATGTGCTCTGCCATTTTTTGATATCCCAACGCATTCGGGTGAATGATGTCGCTATGTAGTGAGGGTTTACTGAGAATATCTGAGACAAGATCGTTCACCAACGGAACCGACATTTTATCTGCAACTTGCTGATATTCTTTTAAAGGTGTTAGTAACAGGTTGGTATTTGGCACCGCAATTAAAAGCACTTGAATATCACGCAGTTGTGCAAGGTCTATCATCGCCTCAAGGTTTTCAGCCATTGTTTGCAAATTTCGTTTTTGTAGCATGTCATTAGCGCCATGGCAAAGCAGTAACAGTTTAGGCTGATACCAATCTAATAGCTTTTCTAATCTGTGTAACCCTTCAGCGCTTAATTCGCCATTTATTCCCGCATTAATAACTTCTAGGCCCGATAGGCCACTTAATACGGCAGGGTAACTTTGTTGCTTACTAGCACCATAACCAAAGGTAAGGCTATCACCAAAAGCGAGAATAGCGTCTGAATGGTTGAGTTTGTTTAACATAGGTTTGTCTGAACAAGCGAATAATATAAAGAGTAGTGGTAGGCAATAGATTAGTTTTTTCATTATGTATTCCAGACACAAAAAAGCGCACTCGTGGTGCGCTTAAGTAGTTAAACTTAACTGTTAATCATCTAAAAAGCCAAGAATGCTTAATAAATGAACAAAAATGTTGAATATGCTTAGGTATAACGACACTGTCGCACGGATATAGTTTGTTTCACCACCATTAATGATACGGCTTGTATCAAACAAAATGTAGCCTGACATGATAAGCACCACTACACTGCTGATAACAACTTGCATCAGGGGAATTTGAAGGAAGATGTTTGCAATCATTGCAATGATAACAACGATCATACCCGTCATTAAGAAGCCCCCCATAAATGAGAAGTCCTTCTTAGAGGTTAATGCATAAGCCGATAATGCAAAAAATATCATCGCAGTTGAGCCTAATGCTTGCATAATAAGTGCAGCACCATTTTCCATACCAAGATAATGGTTTAGCATATTACCTAGTGAAGCGCCCATTACGCCAGTGAACATAAATACCCAGAAAAGGCCTTTACTGCTATCTGCTGTTTTTGAGACAACAAAAAGTAGACCAAAACCAACAAGCATTAATACCAGCGAAATACCGCCACCAATATTCATCATGGTTGCAATCGTTGCTGTTAATGCTGAAAATGCGAGGGTCATACCAAGCAGGATATAAGTGTTCTTAAGAACTTTATTGATTGAAACAGACGGTGAACCCGTTTGAGTTTGTGCAAAAGGTGAATTCATTGTATCTCCTAAAAATTAAATGATTTAACTACTCATATAATACGCAGTTTAAGTGGAAAGACAATTGCTTTCTGTTTAGGTTAATATCTCATCAATTAAACAACATCTTTTCTAAAATTATGCGCTTAGCGACATATTTGTCAGTAATATTAAGCAGCAAACTAACTTCTATTCTAAACTGATAGCATCGCCAATTGCCTAAATTCTAATAAGGAAATTAAGATGGGAAAAATATGCTCATTTTTAATACTTCTATTTGTAACAAATTTCACATTCGCAAAGATAGATACCGAAAACGTCTCGCAACGAGAAGAATTAATCATTGTTTTGCCGGGTGATGTTAAGAGAGACTACGACTTATTTCTTGCTGGCCGGGACCCACTAAGTATAAATAATTATGGTGGTTTAGGCTCTAGACGAGACGTAATTGAGGTAGTGCTAATTCAACAAGCACTTTCACTAGGTGGGATCACAGATCCAATCCGCTTTATCGTAACCTCTTCACATGCTCGAATTATCAAACAAGTTCATTCAGGTAAAGCTGTAATGACTGGTAACTCTATCTGGTATGATTTGCTTAATGATCGTGATCTTTTATATGTATCGGAATCAATTATTGAAAATGGTCAATTTGAAGCGGGTATATATACCATTTTAGAAAACCAAAAAGCACTTAGTGCCAAAACACTATTAGATGTACGCTCACTCACTGCGGTATCCAGTAAAGCATGGATTATAGATTGGCAAACGTTGAATGCTATGGAGATGAGTTCGCTTATTAACACTGTAAAATGGACCTCTATGGTGAAGATGGTAGCTAAAGGCAGAGCTGATTTCCTTCTTGCACCTTTCCAACCAAGTGTAGACATGTCATTCACTCCAGAGGGGATTCATTTAGTGCCGGTTCCTGGTATTAAAATTGGATTACAGGGAACACGTCATTTTGCGGTATCCAAACGCCATCCTAAAGGCAAAGAGGTGATTAAAGCACTAGATGAAGGCATCAAACTAATGAAAGAGCAGGGCATAGTAGATAAAGCTTATAGAGATGCAGGTTTCTTTAATACAAAAGTAAAAGAGTGGAAGAAAATTATCTAGTTAAATAATATTGCAGATAGTAAAAAGGCGCTTAGAAGCGTCTTTTTACTATCTGTTGGTTAATGAAAGGGCATATTTAGCGCCTTCAATGATAGCAACAAACTCTTCAACAAGAAGTGCTACACCATTAACTAAACCGCCATCGATTTCAGCTGAATGAATAGCTCTTTTGCAGATACCGCTAAAGGCAAAGAGGTTATCAAAGCATTAGATGAAGGGACTAAATTAATGAAAGAGCAAAGGATAGTTGATAAAGCTTATAGAGGTGCAGGTTTCTTTAATGTAAAAGAATGGAAGAAAATTATAGGTAAACTTTATTTTAGACACAAAAAAGGCGCTCAATAAGCGCCTTTTTATTCTTTATTGATTATTGATAGGGCTTATTTAGCGCCTTCAATGATACCAACAAACTCTTCAACAAGAAGTGCAGCACCACCAACTAAACCACCGTCGATGTCTGCTTGAGCAAATAGCTCTTTTGCAGATGCAGCTTTAACAGAACCACCGTAAAGGATTTGCACTTTCTCTGCTACCACTTCACTTTGTGCTTTAAGCCAGTTACGGATATGAGCGTGAACTTCTTGAGCTTGCTCAGAAGTTGCAACTTTACCAGTACCGATAGCCCAAACTGGCTCATATGCGATTACTGAGTTTTCAAGTGCATCGATACCTGCAACGTCGATTACAGCTTTAAGCTGAGTTTCAACAACGTTGAAAGTTTTATCAGTTTCGCGCTCTTCTAAAGTTTCACCGATACAGATTACTGGCACTAAACCATTTTCTTGGATAGCTACAGTTTTAGCAGCAACAACTGCATCTGTTTCGTTGTGGTATTGACGACGCTCAGAGTGACCAACTAAGCTGTATTTAGCGCCAAACTCTTTAACCATTACTGGTGAAGTTTCGCCAGTGAATGCGCCTGCAACGTTTGTGCTAACGTCTTGTGCACCAAACTCAATGCTGTTGCTTGCAGTTAATGCTGCAACTTGTTCAATGAAGATAGCTGGCGGACAAACTGCTACTTCAACGTTAGTTGCTGCATCAGCTGCTGCTTCTAGACCTTTAACAAGTGTAGATACAGATTCTTTAGTGCCGTTTAATTTCCAGTTACCCATTACAAGAGGTGTTCTCATTGTGTTCTCCATTTTTATTTTAAGTATGATGTTTAAAACTGTGTTGATTATAAATGACTATTAGCTGAAACCTACCACTTTTTTCTGTTTTCTGTAATTTAATTACAGAAAATAATAAAAAAATGATTTAAAACAACTCTAGCTAAGTTCTTTTATCTCTAAAGTTTCATGTTGTTGATAAAATTGCTCATCAATAGTTTGTTCTACATTAGCTTGCTGGCTAACTTCCTCTTTATCAAATGCAATATCACCGCCGTCAATAACGCCAGAGTGTTTATTGATAGATTTGAAATCAAATTGTGTGGTATCAGCAAGGTGTGAAGGAACAACATTTTGCATTGCAGTAAACATTGACTCTAAGCGACCTGGATATTTTTCATCCCAATCATTGAGCATGTTTTTAGTGATTTGACGCTGTAGATTTGGCTGAGAGCCGCAAAGGTTACAAGGAATAATAGGGTAGTTTTTAAGTAATGCATATTGCTCAATATCTTTCTCTTTACAGTACGCAAGAGGACGGATAACAACATGCTCACCATTGTCAGAAACCAGTTTCGCAGGCATCGATTTTAACTTGCCACCAAAGAACATATTAAGCATCATAGTTGCAAGCATATCGTCGCGATGATGGCCCAATGCGATTTTCGTTGCACCTTGCTCTTTAGCCGTACGGTATAAAATACCACGACGTAAACGTGAGCATAAGCTACAGGTTGTTTTACCCTCAGGAATCTTATCCTGTACGATACTATACGTATCTTCTTCAACTATCTTGTATTCGATGCCTAAGTTTTCAAGGTACTCAGGTAGAATATGGCTTGGAAAACCGGGCTGTTTTTGATCTAAGTTGATCGCAATAATATCAAAGTTGATAGGTGCAGCAGCCCGTAATTCAAGAAGAATATCTAACATGGTAAAGCTATCCTTTCCTTATATGCAATAAATAATCTACATATGTCCATAATGCATTGTTTTTTAAGTGAATAAAAATTATAAAGCTTTACGTTTATTTAGAGTTTTGTAAATTTTGAATTCTTGAACACAATAATTACGTTTTTATTCACTATTTTTTAATTCTAAAATATATAGATGAAGGATACTTAAATTGTAAAATACACACATTCTAACTTCTGTTATGTAGCTTCCAATGCATGGTGAAGAATTGTTGACCACTATAGATTAACACAGCCTAATATATTGCTACCTTATTAAGGGGCCCATTGAAGAGCTTTATTAAATTTGCCTTTATTAATAGACAATAAGTGTTGTGACTAGATTTTAATCGATCATCCTAAGTATCTCTCCTTATACTCAATGAACTGTTTTTTAATATATTGTGTTATCCAATTCATCAAAAAATAACTTATTTTCCTTTTTATTCAAGTACTAAGGTATTATCTGGTGAATATTTTATAATTTTAACCCCCATAAGGCGGTATCATGTTAGATCCCATCATTCTTAACCTTGAAACAAGTGAATTTTTAGATACGTACAATGACAGTGAATTTTGGCAGGTAAGTGCTAAAAGAAAATTAACTGAAATGCTTATAAGTACTTGTAAGGATGCACAAGACTATAAAAAGTCTCGCCAAAATAATAAAGATAAAATTAGCACTGCTCATAATGCTATTTGTATTAGTGGTAGCAGAGGGGCCGGTAAAACTGTATTTTTGCGAAATGCAGAAACCATTTGGAAACAGGCGAAAATATCTAATCTTAATGTTTCTGATTTGTTTTTTTCTGAGACCATTGATCCGACTCTTCTCAATGGCCATGATAATTTTGCTAATGTCATCATTGCTCAACTATATAATGCCGTTGAAAATAAATTATCATCACCAAGTGTAGATACGGCAAAGAAAAATGATTTTTATACGTCCTTGAAAAAACTAGCTGAGTCATTGGGTAAAAAGAGTGATTTTTCTGATCATACTGGGATTGATAGAATTTTGAAATATAGATCGGGCATACAAGTTGAGGCTTTCTTCCATAATTACGTAGAGAACTGTGTTGATCTATTAGGTTGCGAAGCAATTGTAGTACCTATTGATGATGTCGATATGGCATTAAGCCGTGCTGTTGAAGTCTTAGATGAAGTACGTAGATTACTAAGTTGTCCCTATATTATCCCAATAGTAAGTGGCGACCATGAGTTATATTCACATATGGTGAGTGTGCATTTTGAAGAAAGTGCAACTGTTAATAATGGTATATCAAAAGAATCTACTGAATCAGGCCACAAGATTGGAAAATTACTTGCCGAATCTTACCTTACAAAAGTGTTTCCAAATCACCTACGTCTACCATTGTTACCAATTGATCGGCTACTCCCACACTTATTGATTGAAGAAAAAGGAATAAGCGACAGTATTAATTTTTCTCAGTATGAAAAAATACTGACTAATGTTTTCTTTTATTTATGTAATGGACAAGAGCGTAGTACTGAATATCCAAAACCGAGCAGTGCCCGTGAAGTCACTCAATTAATTAAAGCCCTAACACCATTAAAATTACAAAATTTTCCAAAACATGATTTATGGAATACGTTTAAAACTTGGGCCGAACAAAAACACCATGGTGCAACTTACACCAATGCCGAATCAATAAGTCAATTATTAGATTATAAGTCAACAGATGTTTTATTCAGATTTGATCAACTTTTAGCTTTCAACCCTATTTTACAAGCCAAAGAAAACGTATCTTGGGCAGATAAAAATTTTTTACTAGAGCAAAGTTCCGCTATAAATGACCTTATTACTACTGGGGGGCGGAATAAGGATTTACTCTTTAACGATAATTCAAACATCATAAAAAGTGTTTTCAACCCTGAGGTAAGAGTATTACGAAGCATGCCTGCTCTTGAGTTGTACAGTAATAGAATGACTTTAACAGTAGAGACTGTTGGAGAGGATGACACAAATTTATTACTTGCTATTTACACTCATAGAGATTATTACGGTAAACAAGGTAATAGAAGTTATAGCGTGTTTTTTAGCCGTGCCTTTGAAATTCTATCGACTTCAATATTATCAATTTCAAATAATATAAAAATTGATGACTGGGATGCTCAACTAAATCAAATTATTGAAAGAGTTCCTTTTTATAGTGTTCATGCAATGAACCCTACTAAATATCTAGAGCAAGAAGGTGAAGAACCAACACTAATTGCTGATGTGATCCCTGAAAAAACTATTCAAACCTATGAAACCTCTATTTTAGCAATACAGATAAAAAAATGGGAAGACGTGCATAAAGATAAATTAACTGAGTTAAGTGACTTATCTTTAATACCGCTACTTCATTCTGTTTTTAATAAAGTATTTACACAGTTGCATATACTTCGTACTGAAATTTCAACCACAAAAAAATACTCTGAAGAGCATTTAACAGATACCGCACGCCGATTTGAATATATAGTGGTTAATGCCTTTGCTAGTTTTCTTCAAGAAGATTATGTTATCCAAGCGAATGTTGCGATTGGTGCTCAAGTTAAAACACTTAGAGATCATAAATCTTTTATGAGCGTAGATAGAACATTGTATCGAAACCTAAAAGGAATAGTAGATGATAATGTGAATGTAGAAGATGCCAATACAAAAGGTAAAAATGTCACTCTGATAAATAATATCAGTTCGACTTTACTTGATATTATTTGGGACCACCCAATATTCGTTATTCTAAATAACAGTAAAGAAACAATGGTATCTCCTAAGTTTAAATTTATACCTTACGTTGCACCAGTTACAAGTAAACCATTAAAACTAGTCTCATTAAGCAATTTACAAAATAAATTGGGCTTCTCAAATGCTAAGAAAATACTTAAATGGGCTAATAATAATAAAGAGGAAGCATCTGATGTATATAACAGAGCACAACAAGAACTAAACGCAAGTAGTCATCAATTAAAAGAAAATTCAGCACATGAACGAATGCTCAATGCATTGAAGAAAGTTGCTGATAAAACACACGTTGATATATCGAAAACTGTGACTAAAGGTACAGTGGTTAAAGGTGTAGCACTAAAATTAGAGGCGTTAACTGATTTACAAAAGAAATTGGGATTCACAAGTGCTAATAAAATAATTGAATGGGCTAATAATAATAAAGTAGAAGCATCTGACGTATTTAGGAAAGCACAACAAGAACTAAGTTCAAGTAGTTATCAATTAAAAGAAAAATCAACGCATGAACGAATGTTTAATGTATTGAAAAAGTTTACTGAAACCTCTGATGTTGTAATTTCAGAGCCTAGCGCTCCTACAACAAATAGCGAAAATGAATAATGTTTATCTATGATATCAAATGGGTAATTCCAGCCACTATCCTATCTTCTGATCGATTATTAGATGAGGGGATAAATACGCTCAGCGCTCAATCTTATTGTGAGAATAAGTATACGTCACTTTTACAACGAGCTGTGTTTGATTTTCAACCATATACCCACACTTTGCTTCGTAATGAAGATGTTCAATATGCTATTGATGAATGGATCAAAGGCGCTGAACGAGTAGATATACTCGATTGTTTAAACAGCCTATATCATCACTTTCTCATTTGGAAAGGCAATCACTTTGAGGTTAAACAAGAACACTTAGAGGACTGGTTATCTTTATGTTCACTTATTGAGCCGACTTGGGTTATTGCGGTTGGCTATCAGCACCTCATTAAACAAGAAATTTTATCGATTGGTGAGGTCATTGACTTAGTTTCGCTATATCAATGCCCTATAGCATTACCGAAAGCCTCATCAAACAATTATATTGCTGATAATCACATTCATCTTGGCGGTCATGGGAGCACCGCTTTATCAATGATAAATTTCGCTGTTTATCTTAATAAAAAGCCTGAAAATCATAAGGTTAACTGGCCTCGTCGGCCAGAAAATACTTTGTTTGAAAGTGAAAAGTTATCAAAAAATCATTTGCCAATATTAATAAATAAACTTGCAGAATCTTTAGGTGAAAATATCTTTACTGGTTCCTCTACTATATCTGGGCAACAGAACACATGGGAAAGTTTAGATTCATGTTCATTGAATGAGTCATTATTAACTGATCTCAAAAGAACTACACTTGATACACCTTCTCAACAATTGCTCGCCTCATCGCATTTAAAGCAACAGCAAAGCGCAAATCGATGGTTGCTTTTTTGCATCGGGCTATTAGAGCCCACTAAGTATAAAAAGGCATGTTATCAAACGACCCTTGACTGCTTCATAAGGGCAAGTAATGTTCTGCGTAATTATATGATTGTTTCAGGTGTTGGCCTTGGACAGTTTGTAGAGTATTTTAGTTTCGATCATAGAAAACCTAAAATTACGACTAAATGCTCCGGTCTTGAGCATAAAAGTCACGGTCTTAAATATGATAACTCTCCACTAACGATGAGAGAGTTTCGAATTTCTCCTGATGACATAGTTATTAAAGATGATGAACATGGCTTTGTTTTATCTCCAGAATCCCTCGAAAACCTTGCTAATATGATGCATGACGATAACATTGCATCAAATAGTCATTTCGTTGTTCATTTCAATCGAAGTTATCCAAATAATAAAAGTAAATTTGATAAACACCTTTATTCTTTTAGAGATGAATTAAAACAACAAGTAGATAAAATTCAACAATTTTCCTGTTCGGTTAAATACAGTGATCTGCAATTAAAAACTACAACGGACAAAATCGATTTACGTAAACTAATTCGAGGTTATGATGTAGCTGGTAATGAAAACCAATTACCAATAGAAATTTTTGCGCCTGCATTGCGAACACTTAGAAGTGCGAAATATACTTCGAGTGGGGTATTCGGTAAACGATTACCTAAACCATTTCTAACTCTTCATGCAGGAGAAGACTTTAGCCATATTGTAAGTGGGTTACGTGCTATTGATGAGTCTATTGAATTTTGTGAATTTACCGACGGTGATCGAATTGGCCATGGCTTAGCGCTAGGTATAAATGTTCAACATTGGGCTGAAAGACAGCAAAGATCTTATCTTACTGTTGGAGAACATTTAGATAACTTAGTCTGGTGTCATCATCAAGCGTTATCGTTAATTCAAGTAAATCATAGATTTCAGTCTGCTTTGTCTCTTCTTGAGCATAAAATCAGGCATTGGAGTTCCTACCTATATAATGGAGTTAATTACACACCCAATGACCTTTATCAATCTTGGATGCTTCGAAGGAATTGCCCAAATCAATTATCCCTAGCACTGCGTGATGGTCATTCTGAATGGATTGATTGGGTTCCTGATGTTGAATTTCTAGCAAACCAGCCAACAAGTTTAGCTAAAAAATTATGGGTTACATACCTTAATTCTGGTGAGCTAGACTCAGCGTCTAAAAGAAATGATGTAATCTCTATTAACTGTTCAATAGATAATAGTGTTGTACCTAGTTCTCATACTAATAAATTATCCGATAGTCTGTCTAAAGTTGAGATCGATTTATACCAAGCAATCCAAGATCTATTAATGGAACGTTATAGTAGTAAAGGTATTATTCTTGAGGCCTGTCCTACGTCTAACCTTTATATCGGACGTTTTCAAAATTACCATGAACATCCCATTTTTCGTTGGAGTCCGCCAAACCCTGACTGGTTAAAAGCAGGAGAAAAATTCAATCGTTTTGGATTACGAAGAGGAGCAGTACCTGTTTGTATTAATACTGATGACTCAGGTTTAATGCCCACAACTATTGATAATGAGCACCGAGTTATCAAGTTAGCTGCTATAACTCATTATAATGTAGGTGCTTGTATGGCAGAAGAATGGATTTCTAATATAAGGCAAAAAGGAGTCGATATTTTCAGAAATAATCATTTATAGTTTTATAAGTTACGTGAAAAATGATGAAAGGTTCTATCCGGATAAAAAATATAACTAAATATTAATGTTGTGGTCAGGGAATATTGGCCACAGTATTAGACGTTACTAACTCGGGGGATGAAATGACTAGAACTTTGACGAATATTGAGCAACTTATTAGCAAGCTGTTATGCAGGAGAAAATGTTTCTATTAATTTTTTTCTAAAACCACCAAAAGCTTCCAGACAACAGGGGACTGTAAAGTTTTTATTTTGGTAACTTGGATTGTTTAACGGTTCAGGTAAAGAAAATGCATCGAGTAACTTAATCATTGGTGTGGGCATAATGTCAGTTGGAGTAGGGGCAAATTTTTTATTGCCTTTAGTTACAGAAAAATCGTTAGTAATTGTATTACTCCTCACCAACACACATAGATCAGGCAACTCTTGATCAATCCTATGTGCAAAAACACTCAGTTTCTCTTCAGCTAAAGTAAACAGCCAAGCTTCTTGATTTGCTGAACCACTAATTCTCAAGATACGCCCTAACACTTGTCTGAAATAGAGTTCAGTTTTAACTCGGCTTAAATGACAACAGACTTGTAATCGTGGTATATCAGTCCCTTCAGAGACCATTCCAACACTCACAATCCATTGGGTATTACTATATCGAAAGAAATTAATCTTATCGGAGGCGTTGGTTTCTTTGTAAGTTACTATTGTGGCAGATTGATGAAACTCTTTAGTGAGTGTTGCTAGAATTTGTTCAGCATGTTCAACAGAGGAAGCAACGATTAGGCCTGCTGCCTCTGGGTTATCTAGCCTGATATCAGCCAGTTTACTTACTCCCTGTGCAATGATGTAGTTGATCACTGCATTATGTTTAATCAGATCTTGATATGAGATAGACGGGTTTTTCAGTAAGTTCTGTAATGAATCGTATATTTTTGTTTCTTGTTCATTGGTTGTTACTGATATCTCTTCATTATCAACCAGTACAATCTTTGGATTCCGGCATACCCCATCTTCAACTGCTTGTTGAAGTGAATAGGTGAAGTTACATTGGATCTTATTGTCAGGATCGCTATATGTTGCTAACGCAATAGGGAGCAGGTCAGAACGCCACGGCGTGCCTGTTAAAGCTAAAGTATATGAAGCTTGCTCTTGTATATTTTTGACAATATCTTCTCCCCAGACATTAGCATCATCAACTGATGACCCTGCGCAATGATGAATTTCATCAAAGACAACTAATACCCTATTATTTTTGAGTATTTTCCAGTAATCATCATTGAAAAATCTCATGTTTTGATAGGTATAAGAGCAACCAATAGAGCCAATAATACCGTCAAAGTTACAGTTTAAGCGTTTAGAGAAAGCCTTTTTAATTCCAGTTGCAACCTCCGTTGATGGTGAGAAGCATAAAACAAAATCTATTTGATTCGTTTCAATTAAATAGGCCGCGACTTCCGCTGCTAGAACAGTTTTACCTGCCCCTGGTGTCGCTAAGCATAAAAAATGTTTCTGTGATTGGGAGTAATGCTGCTCAACACTTGCTAAACATTCTTTTTGCCAAGCTCTTAACATGGTTGATCTACTGTTACAGTGTAACCAAGCAAGTTTCGTAAAGCGTGAACTTTCCCTAATAGCTTTATTGATTGAGCTTTAGCTTGAGATTGATGCTGTTGCAATTTATCTTTCAACTCTGGAAAACGAGTGGAGAGTCGCTTGTATTCTTTAGCCTCTTCTAAAATAGTATTTAAGTCAATCTCATAAGCCATTAGCTCCTTCTTGAGTTCTATTTTATATCTAGCCGTTTCTGGTGCTTTTAATGTTTTTTTACTATCTGTAAATTTCTTTGCTTTAGTTCCACGTTTAACTGGAACAATGCTTGATGCTAAGAGCTTATCTGTCTTTGAGTATATTACTTGCTTGGATCCATTATCAAAACAATCTGTGCGCTTAATTAGGCCTTTTTCAATACTTCGTGTTAACTGACGGTAAATGAACTTTCTACACTCTACTTCATCGTCGAATTCAGGATGGTTTGCTAGTAATACATCCTTAGCTTCTGCCACAGTAAATTCATTCATATTATTAGTTACTAGAAGAGAATATAGAAATACATTCATGTTTACCTGTTGACTCATTACTGGACCTTTATCTTAAATATATGAACGACCGCTCCGCTAGCGGAGCAATTATTCATTAGTTACTATGGAATATCAATAGTTAAATTGCTGACCAATTTCCATGTGCATATTTAGAATAACTGACGCCATTAACAGGTAATTTATTTAACGCTCATAAATAAAGTCGCCAAATCTTCGTAAGTTACTATGTATTAAGAAATTATTTTTAATTATTTGTTTACTGCTCCTTATGCGGAGCATTATTTATCAAACAAAATGGGAAGATTAAGCTCCATTAGCGGAGCAGTAAATGAATATTATTGGTAAAAAAATTCGAGAAATTCGCATGACACAAGGTTTAACGCAAGAGCAGTTGGCTGCAGCATGCTGTTTGTTGGGATTTGATCTCAGTCGTAGTACGTTGGCTAAAGTTGAATCTCAAAACAGACAAGTAACAGATTATGAAATAAGAGACTTTGCCAAAGCATTAAATGTAAGTGCAGGCGATTTCTTTGTAACTAGTGATTAAAAATAGTTACACTGTAACTATTGGGTTGTTTGAGAAGTGCTGGTGATTATCTGCTCTCTTTCTTTTGAAACTCTTCTAGGTCTGTATTTTCAATCAACTGGTTAATAATCTCTATTTTGGTTTTACCTGATAACTTAACAAGTTGATCAAGTCGGCTTTTATTACTTCTTGATATTTCAACTTGCAACCTTTCAGAGCTATTACGCTTTTTATAAACCCGCAAAGTAGTAACCAGTTTTTTTAAACCTAATTCAGAAAGGTAGGTACTAACAAAGTGCTCAATATCGCTATCACTGGTTATTAAGCTCTCACTGAGTATCTTGCTATAGGCACGTTCAGCAACATTTACATTTAAAAATGACTTAGCCCCATCATTTGCAATATTGGCTATTTGATTATCTAACCAGTTCAATTGCACCATGTGTTCCGTTTTTAGTAGCACTGCTTTTTTCATAAACCACCTCATTGAATAGTTACAGTGTAACTGTAGGCCATAATTACCCGAAGAAAACATAAGTGGTTTAGATTTATAGTTACAGTGTAACCGTTGGTTGTTTAAAATAATCTATGATTTATTTAGTTGTGAATGCACCTTCCAAACACCAACCTGCGGTATATAGAATGCTTTTAGTTTTTGCGTGCGCTTTATCTTTTTCGGAGAGTTGAACATCACGACTAAATACTTTTTTGTGAATGTATTGAGGTGTTACTCCAAGCCCTACAGATGGTAACGGAAGTCTAAATTCTTTAGTCCCGTCATCAAGTTCTTCCCTTTTCATGATGTACTCTACTTTCTTATCGATTATGGGAACGACTTTTTCAACTAATTCCTCAAAAGTTGGCTTCTTGAGATGAAAATTTAATTTTTTCAAAATTTTAACTGCTTTTTTCCGGTTATATTTCCATTGACCGTTAACATATGTCGCGGCAATAAATTGGAATGCTACATTTATGTATGTGTTGGAATTAACAATATTTTCACTAACCCCATTCAAAACCGAGTCATTCTCTTCAACAGTTAAGTAAAATATAACGCTCAATGTGGCCGCCTGTTGCTCTTCAAGCATTTTTTTAAATTATTTTTTGGATTCATTTTCATATCATTTAGTCCCAATATCAGGAGTGTATTTAAACCAATAGCCCGCATAATTTAATCAATATCACTACATAATACCTACTTTGTATGTGACCAGTTTTTACCACTTGTTGTACCTTTTGGTAGCCTCAGTACACTGTTTTTAATCGTTCCTTTGCTTTTGGCCCGTTTTACAAATGTTCTGTTTTTATTTTGTGGCTTATTATTTTCGCTTTGAATCTTAGAAAAGAGTGTAATCGCTTCATCGAACGGAATTGCTCTTGTACTCGCAAGCTTCTTAATTTTGTATTTTAGGTACTTGATATCCTCTGATTTAGAAGTTTTAGAACTCAATAATTGTTGTTTAATCGCATTGGTTATAACAAAGGCTAAATCATTAAATTTTTTCTTTTTGCTTCTCATTTCTGACTCACTTAATTAGAGACTAACGTTAAAATTAGAATACCGTTTTAGTATATCTATTTGCGATGTAACTGCTTACCAGTTCACGACACACCAGTAAAAACCATTAGGCTTATAAAAACTTGATACAGCTATACCTTACTTATTGATTTGCTGTGTATAATCATTGACAGTTTATTTCCCCTTAAAACCTTTGCGTTAATTTCGCTGGGTTGTCTGATAGAGAGCATTATGGTTGAACAACAGCACCAACAAGAATTGAAAAAGCAGCTTTGGAACATTGCTAATACCTTACGTGGCAATATGTCTGCTGATGATTTTAGGGATTATATTCTTGGGTTTATTTTTTATAAGTACCTCTCTGACAAGCTAAACAAATACGCTGATGAATTGCTTTCTGTAGATGGTGTCACCTTTGCTGAGGTTGATGAAAACAGCGATGAAGGCAAAGATATTTTAGAAGCGGTACAAGAAGAAGCACTTGATAAGTTGGGTTATTTCTTTACACCCTCTGAACTGTTCAACGTGATTGCTGAGCGTGGGAAAAAAGATGTCTTTATTCTTGATGATGTGACTAAGGTACTCAACGATATTGAACAAAGCACCATGGGCGCTGATAGTGCCGATGATTTTAATGGTCTGTTTGATGATATCGATCTGACTTCTAATAAGTTAGGTAAAACACCGGACGCACGTAATAAGCTGATAGCACAAGTATTAGTACACCTTGATAATATCGACTTCCATCTTGAAAGCAGTGAAATTGATATTCTCGGTGATGCTTACGAATACCTGATTGGCATGTTTGCTAGTGGTGCGGGTAAAAAGGCGGGAGAATTCTATACGCCACAAATGGTTTCTAAATTATTGGCTAAGTTAGTGACAAAGGGTAACGATAATATTAAGTCTGTATATGACCCTACCTGTGGTTCTGGTTCATTACTACTTCGCGTAGCAAAAGAAGCGAACAACCCTGATTTGAAGTTCTGCGGTCAAGAGCAAAACCCAAGTACCTTTAACTTGGCGCGTATGAATATGATCATGCATGATGTGCATTACAATAAGTTTGATATTCAAAATGACGATACCCTTGAAACGCCACTGCATGTTGATCAACGTTTTGATGCGGTCGTAGCTAATCCACCATTTTCAGCATCATGGTCAGCAAGTCCACTGCATTTAAATAATGACCGATTTGCAGATTACGGCAAGCTTGCACCTAAAGGCAAAGCGGATTTTGCCTTTGTGCAACATATGGTGCATCAGTTAGATGATAACGGTACGATGGCTGTAGTATTGCCACACGGTGTTTTGTTTCGTGGTGCAGCCGAGGGCCATATTCGTAAACACCTCATTGCAGAAAAAAACTACTTAGACATGGTAATTGGGCTACCTGCAAAGATCTTCTTTGGCACCTCTATCCCTACCTGTGTGTTAGTGCTTAAGAAAAACCGCAAAACGGGTGATAACGTATTATTTATCGATGCAAGCCAACACTTTGAAAAAGGCACTAATAATAACGTGATGCGCGAAAGCGATTTACAACGAATTTTAGATACAGTATCTGATCGTAAAAGTATTGATAAATTTGCTTTTGTGGCGAATGTTCACAGTAAAGAGGGGGAGGACACTGCAATTGAAGATAACGATTACAACCTTAATATGCCTCGTTATGTAAATACCTTTGAAGAAGAAGAGCCTGTAGACCTAAGTGAAGTATCAAAACAGCTAATCGAAAATGACCAAGCTATGTTAAATAGCGATCAAACCATTGCCGATTATTGTGAAGAGTTAGGGATTGAGGCGCCTTTCAAATGAAGAAAGTAAACAAAAGTGCAAAGGTTAAGCCATTCAAGCAAAAAGAAGCTTGGCTTGAAGTTGCACTATCAGAAGTAGCCAAAGTAACAGATTGTAAGCATAGAACTCCACTTTATATTGAAAAAGGCGTGCCAGTGGTCTCTCCTGGAACAATCAAATGGGGGGAGATAGACTTGGTATCTCCAATAAAAAAGGTATCAGAAGAAGATTCCATATCTTTGATGGATCATTGTCATCCAACAATAGATGATTTGGTATTCAGTAGAAACCAGTCTGTCGGTATAGCCAGCTATATAAAGGTCTTATCTAAATTCGTATTAGGGCAAGATACTGTTCTTATTCAACCATATAAGTCATCTAAGTTTATATATTACAGCTTACAAACAGTAAACCTTCAAAATCAAATCAAAAGACTTTCTGGGGGATCTACATTTTCTCGGATTAACTTAAAAGATATTCGAGCCTTAAAGTTAAAGCTTCCTCAGAGTTATATTGAACAACAAAAAATCGCTAATTTCCTGACTGTAGTTGATGATAAAATTAGCCTACTAAAGAAAAAGCACAACTTGCTAGAAACCTACAAAAAAGGGGTAATGCAACAAATATTTAATCAGCACATTCGTTTTAAAGATGGAAGTAACAAAGCTTTTCCCGACTGGAAAATTGAATTTTTTAGTAGTCAATTTGATTGGGTAAGAACTAACAGTCTTTCTCGAGAAAAACTCACAACTGAAGTCGGTAAAGTTCAGAATATTCATTACGGTGATATTCATATAAAGTTCGCCCAACAGTTTGAACTTTCAAAAGAAGTTGTCCCATATGTTGTAATCTCAGAAGAAGATAAGCTATTACAGCAGGCTGATTATTGCCAAAAAGGGGATCTTATTATTGCTGACGCATCTGAAGATTATGCTGATATTGGTAAAGCAATTGAAATCATTGATGTAGCTCCACAATCACTTGTTGCTGGATTACATACATATATTGCTCGTCCAAAAACTAAATTTTCTTCTGGATACCTTGGCTACTTATTCCAAGACGAAACTACAAGAAAACAGATTAAAAAGCTTGCTCAAGGCGTATCTGTACTAAGTATTTCTAAAACAAACTTAGCAACTATTCTGCTACCCATTCCAGATGAAAAAGAACAACAAAAAATAGCGCAATTTTTACAATCTATCGATAAAAAGATTGAAGCGGTTGCTCGGCAAATTGATAAAACAAAAGAGTTCAAGAAAGGTCTGTTACAGCAGATGTTTGTGTGATTTAAGGATATAAAATAATAAGATGGCTTACGATAAACCTTGGAGCTCTTGTGAAGAGATGATAGTTAAACTGCGTGACCGTGGTTTAACTATTACCGATGAAGATAAAGCGCTTTCTTACCTCTCGCGCATAGGTTATTACCGATTGAGTGGTTATTGGTATACTTTTCGCGATTTAAGTGGAATTTGTTGTCCTTTAGAAAAGCCAAAAGGTAAGAAGAAAGACGGTGCCCAAAAAATTAGTTTAGATAGTTTCACTGATGGGGCTACTTTTGAAAATGCAGTTAAATTGTATGTTTTTGATAAAAAACTACGCTTGCTCGTATTGGATGCGTTAGAGCGTATTGAAATAGCCTTTAGGGTTGAAATTGCTCATTTGTTGGGAGAGAGAGAAGCTTTTGCATATTTAGATAAAGAGCAATTTTATCCAGCATTCTCTAAGGATATTAACCCGAAGACAGGGCTAACAGATCATCATGATTGGATGACAAAACAAGCTGGACTGATTAACCGTTCTCGAGAAAAATTTATTGAACATAATAAGAAAAAGCATGGTTTACCTTTACCTATTTGGATTGCATGTGAAGTGTGGGATTTTGGTGCCCTTTCACTACTATTCAATGGGATGAAAGAAGATGATCAGGACAAAATTGCAATTAAGTTTGGCTTAACTAATGGCCGTATTCTTGCTAAATGGCTTCGGTCATTAAATTATCTTCGTAATGTTTGTGCTCACCATAGCCGGTTATGGAATCGAAATATTATCGATCAACCGAAGTTACCCTCTAATACAGAGGTTCCTTGGGTAGTTCATTTTGAAGGAAAAGACCGTTTAAGAGCACGACCATTTATGTTGTTTTGCATTATTAAACACTTAATGGATTGTATTAATCCCAGCTCAACGTGGTGGGGGCGCTTGAATTATTTAATGACAAATGAATTTCCAGATATGGATAATATTGGTTTAGATCTGAACAGTATGGGAGTTATTGAAGGCTGGCAAACACTTTTCAACAGTGCCGAAGAGTAAATATTAGGCAATAAAAAACCCCTAAGCAATTTACTGTAAAGCAAACCGATAGGGGCCGTGTTGCAAAAGAATATAATTCATGTGGACATATTTGGCAAATTATTTGTGTACTAATTTACACTTTTTTTGACCTAGCTCGAATCATTTTAATTTTTATTAAAGAGTAATAAAACGGTAATTATGGCTTATCAATCGGAACAACAATTAGAAGATAATTTAATCACGCAGCTAGGCATTCAAGGCTTTGAAGTTGTACAATTGCCTGATAATAGCGCCCTTGAAGCTAACCTAAAAAAACTACTGGAAAAGGTAAATACTTGCCAGTTGTCCGATAGTGAGTTTCGTCAGGTATTAGGTAAGTTAGAAAAAGGCAACATATTCACTAAAGCTAAAACCCTGCGTGATCAGCTCGATGTGACCTTAGACGATGGTGATAACCGTCATTTAACCTTGTTGTTCGATAACCCCGAAAAGAACCACTTTCAAGTGGCGCAACAAATTACAGTAAAGGGGGTTTACACCAACCGTTATGATGTGACTATTTTAGTTAATGGTTTACCACTTTTACAAATTGAGCTTAAACGCCGTGGTGTTGAACTGAAAGAGGCGTTTAACCAAGTTAAACGTTATCAAAAACACTCCTATCACGCTAACCATGGGCTGTTTAATTATATCCAACTGTTTGTTATCTCTAATGGGGTAAATACCCAGTATTTTTCTAATAATAGCGAAATGTCTGCGAAACAAACCTTTGACTGGACGGATGTTGAAAACAAACGAATTAGCCAATTAACCCGTTTTGCTACAGCCTTTTTACAGCCAAGTCATTTAACTGTCATGTTAAGTAAATATATTGTGCTTAATGAAACAGGCAAGTTTTTAATGGTGCTGAGACCGTATCAATATTATGCAGTTGAAGCGATTGTTCGTAAGGTCAAAAACACCCAGAAAGACAGCCCTAAACGTAATGGATATATCTGGCATACCACAGGCTCAGGTAAAACTTTAACCTCGTTTAAAGCCGCACAAATTATGACCTCATTGAGCGAGGTTGATAAAGTCGTTTTTGTCGTTGACCGCAGAGACTTGGATTATCAAACCGCACTGGAATTTAACGCCTTTGCAAAGGGCTGTGTAGATACGACTGATAATACCAATGTGCTGTTTCATCAGTTGATTGATAAACCCATAAAGGGCAAAAAGATAAACGAAAATCGTAACCCTAAACTGGTGGTTACGACCTTGCAAAAACTCAATAACGTGGTGACTAAACAACGTTACTTGAAACAGATGGGCGCACTACAAGATAAACGTATCGTGTTTATTTTTGATGAATGTCATCGCAGTCAATTTGGTGATACCCACCAAAACATTGTTAGCTTTTTTAAAGGCGCGCAACTGTTTGGTTTCACGGGCACACCTATCTTCCCTGATAATGCCATTACTAAAAACTCTGTCACTAAAATCACCAAAGATCTGTTTGATGAACGTCTTCACGCCTATGTGATTGTGGACGCAATACGTGACCACAACGTGTTGAAGTTCGCAATTGAGTATGTTGGACGTTATAAGCACAAAGATGGCTCTAACAACGATTTAGATATCGAAGTTGAAGATATCGATACCAAAGAGTTGCTTGAATCACCTGATCGTTTAGACAAAATAACCGATTACATCATCATGCATCATAAACGCAAAACCCATAGTCGTGATTATAATGCGATATTTTGTGTGTCTGGCGTGCCTGAACTGATTAAGTATTATGAGCTGTTTGCAACTAAGCAAGCGGCTGGTCGCCATAATCTAAAAATCGCGACCATCTTTAGTTACGAGGCCAATGAAGAAAAAGAGTATGAACTTGGGGGCAACGAAGATAACCAAGTGAAAGAGGTCGCTGCGAAATACCTAAATGATGGGCAAGTAGTAAAACTGCATAGTCGCGATAAGTTAGAATCGTTTATTGGCGACTATAACAAGATGTTTGGTAGTAGCTACACCACCAAAGACAGCAAATCGTTTTATGATTATTACAAGAATATTGCTAAGCGTGTTAAAGCCAAAGAGATAGATGTCTTACTGGTTGTGAATATGTTTTTGACGGGCTTCGATGCCCCTAAGCTAAATACCATTTATGTTGATAAGAACTTAAAACATCATGGTTTAATTCAAGCCTTTTCTCGTACTAACCGCTTATTAGATGAAACTAAGTCACACGGTAATGTGGTGTGTTTCCGTAATTTGAAAAAAGCGGCAGACGAAGCTTTTACGCTGTTCTCTAACAAACAACCGAAAGAATTTATTGAAACGCCACCCTATGAAGATCTATTAGCTGACTTCGATAAGGCCTACGACGCGCTATTAAGCATCACACCGACCGTTGACTCTGTAGATGACCTACCAGATGAAAATGCTGAATTGTTGTTTGTGAAGCAGTTTAGGGAGCTTATGCGTCTTAAAAATATGCTCGGTAACTTTGCAGACTTTGATATGACTTGCACTGGCATGGGCGATCAGGAGTTTCAGGATTACACCAGTAAGTATGCAGATTTGAGTCGTAAAATTCGTGAAGGTGCGAGCAAAGAAAAAGTATCAGTGCTTGATGATGTAGATTTTGAGTTAGATCTTCTGCATCGCGATGAAGTGAATGTCGCTTATATTTTGCAATTAATGCGCGATTTGCATGATGAAGACAGTGATGAAGCCAAAGCGACTAAACGTCAGGTTATTGCAAACATTATTAATTCAGACCCAACGTTACTAAGCAAAAAAGTGTTGATTGAGAAGTTCATGAACGAACATCTTGATGGCATTTCTGATGATGCCGATGTGGAAGAGGAGTTTGAGTATTTCTGGGAACGTGAAAAACGCCTTGCACTTGAGAAGATGGCAATCGACCAAAAACTCAATAAAGAACGCCTTAAAAAACTGGTGCTTCGTTATGAGTTGAGCGAAGAGATGCCATTACGTGATGATTTAGCTGGAACCTTAGAAGATAAACCGAGCATCTTACAGCGCCGTAAAATCATCCCTGTGATAACCGATAAGTTTAAAGGCTTCGTTGATACGTTTTTTAGTGGCTTTAGTTAGACCAAATTAAGGTGAGAAAAAGAATATGGCAATTCCAAAACATGATGAGATTATACCTTTTGCACTGGATTATTTAGCAAAGGAAGGTGTTCATAAGTCTAGGGACTTAGAAGCCCCTCTTGGAAAAATAATGCAGTTAACTGATGAAGAAGTTGCTGAAGTATATGCTTCAGGTAACGGTGCTGTATTTATGGATAGGATCAGTTGGGCGTTAAGCTATTTACTTATTGCTAAGCTAATTGAGCGACCTAAGAGAAGTTTCTATCAAGTTACAAATGCCGCTATGCCCTTTGTTGGAAAAGCGGATGAAGTCAAAGGTTTTGTTAAAGAAGCTGTTGCAAAACGAGACGCTATTCGAAGGGCAGAAAAAGTAAAAGAAGGTACTAGTGTTGTTGAGGTAGAAGACTCCTCAAATATCACTCCCCATGAAGCACTAGATAGTGCTTATGCAAATATACGTTCAACCACCTACGAAGCTATTTTAGATACCATTCTTAGTAAAACACCCTATGAATTTGAAAGTTTAGTTGTCAAATTGTTAGATAAAATGGGTTATGGTGGGCAGGTAAAAGATGCAGGTCAAGTGACTCAAGCCAGTAATGATGGTGGCATTGATGGAATTATTAAAGAAGATGTTTTAGGCCTTGGACGTATCCATATTCAAGCTAAACGTTACGCACGTAGTAATGCTATTGGGCGAGATGAGATTCAAAAGTTTGTTGGCGCACTAGCTGTTGCTCAGTCCAACAAAGGGGTGTTTATCAGTACCTCTCGTTATACTCAAGGTGCAAAAGATTACGCACAAAACCTCAATGGCAATACCAACCTTGTATTAATTGATGGCCTGCAACTCGCTGAATATATTTATGACTTCAGTTTAGGTATGCAGACGAAACAAGTCGTTGAGATAAAAGAGCTAGATGCTGACTTTTGGGATGCAATGAAAGATGAGCCCGTTGCTGAGTAATGGAAGTTAATACATCGAAAACAGGAGTATAGATGTTAGCTACACAGGATGTGAACAAAGTATCAGATATTCAATATGTTAAAAATTATGATGAGCATATCGGTACATTATACGAAGAAGCAAAGTCTTCATATATTGATGCGCCTATTCAGACTTTGGTTTCATTACGCTCAATTGTGCATGAAATTTGTAAGCAACTTCATGACGAGTATGCTCTTAAAGGTGTAAAAAAAAGTGAGCTATCACAGTTAATCAATAAGTTACGTGATGAAAAAGTGGTTAATGGTGACGTAATAAGGGTAATGCTCGCTATTAAAAAAGCAGGGGATCATGCCGCTCACAAACACCAACCTATGATTAAGATCACGATGGACGAATATCGTGCTATGTCGGTTAATTCTACACAAGATTTTTGTAAGCTTATTGAGGCTCTATATGGTGCATTCAGTAGCGACTTTACTGCGCCATACTTTTTTGAATCGAAAGTAGACTCATATTTAGAAAAATTATCTTATAAAGCACTAATCGATAACGATAAACAGGCTAAGTTTAAAGTTGGAACTGCGCTCATAGAGATGGTGATAAAATCTTGGAGCAATACTGAAACATCTAGTGCAACGTTGCAATGTGATGACGGTAAGATTAGTCGCGGTGTTAAGTTAATTAAAGAAGCTGCTGATCAGCGCTACCCGGAAGCAATGTTTGAGTATGGCGTGATGCTGTTAACTGGCGAGTATATAAATAAAGATATAGAAGAAGCATTGAAATTCTTCTATCAAGCTGCTGGGCTGCAACACAATCAAGCTAAAGCATATTATGGATCTATAATCATTGACTTAAATTATAGTGATGAAATACCCCTTGCAATAGACCTTTTACAAGAAGCCTCTGAAGAGCTTAACCCGTATGCTTTAACCAAGCTCGGTGAATTATACGCTAATGGTGATTATGTTGAACGTGACATTCTAAAATCGACTCGATTACTTGAAAAAGCGGTTAGCCAAAACTTTCCTTTAGCGTATTACCAGCTAGCAGTTAATGATTGGAATGATCCTACAAAAGGTTTTGAATCATCAGTTGCTCTCCTCAAAAAAAGTAAGGAGTTTGGTTTTTTTCCAGCTTCTTTATTCTTGGCAAGAATTTATGCGGCAATGGCAGAGTATACTTTGCAAGCCAAAACTGAATATAGCTATTATTTAGACTTACCTCATACAGATTTCTCCGATTATTTAGAAGTATTATTTGAATTTGAGCAATTTAAATACTTAAGGGAAATTCAAACATTAGCAGAGTATCTGCGATGGTTAGCTAGTTTCTATCGGCAGGAGCAATGCACTAGTGATATGGCTAGGTTGATAGAGGTTACCACTTCTCAATTATTGCCTGAATATCGACGTTTATTAATAAGTAATAATGAGTCTTTAGAAGATAGCGATTTATTAATGGAGTTTTTACCTAACGGAATACCGCATAAATCGTTTCATGATATGCAAGATTTTGAAATTAAAAAAAGGCTCTCTTTAGCAGGGAATAACCTTTCTGGTGTTGAACAATTAGATAAAAATCAGCATGCAAATACAGAAAAAGCTAAAGAACTACAGTTGCTAGAGTCGAAGAAAAGACAAAAAGAAAAGTCTAAAAGACGCAAAGCGAATAAACAAAAACGAAAGGGATAATGTATGAAAGACTATGAAGGAGTTGGCGCTTAATGAGTATTAAAGATTATAAGAATAGAGCAAGAAAATATTTTGTAGATGATATTCAATCTGCCTCACTTCCTTGTACCCCTTTGTCTAATACGTTAAAAACTTTAGAGGCTAAAGATATACCTGTTTCAGAAATATTGATTAAATTTCTAAATCGCAAGGCGTTATTATCACTTTTAGCTTATGTAAAAAAAGAGTGCACTTTTATCGAGTATTCTGAGGTTGCAGAACAAGAGCAAGTCACTCGGATAGCCACTATTCGAGAAGAAAATAAGCGAAAATCCGAATTACAGGCCAAAGTAGACTTAAGAATAAAGTTAGCTTCAGATGCAAGAATGAAAGCTGCAAAGTTAGTTTCTGATGCTAAAAGAAAGGTCGCAGAAGAAAAACAACGCGCATACGATAGTGATCCGAGGAATATAGCAAAAGCTAAGCAACTTGCTCTACGGGAAAAGTACGACCTTGATCATTTTATCGAACGAAATGACTTTCCAAGGTTAATCAAAATATTGCAGAACATTGATAAAGGCATACGGCTAAATGAAAAAGATTTGGTGTGGTTGAACCTCGATGGGAATGAATATTTTACTAAGCCACTAAAAATCACCTTTCACAATCTTGAAGCTAAATTTTATACTCAAGAATTCAAAAATAAAAATGACCCATGGCTTGCCGTTAATGCTAGTTCACACTACCGAAAGTGTAGTAAATCAGCAGTGGCAGATGAGTTGTTAAATACAATTAAAGTCAAAAATCTTAAAAATATAAAACTGAAGTCTGCACTCCACACAACGCATGGCGGTGTAAAAAGAGACCTTAAACTTAAAGATGATGCTTTAATGTTAGGTGAAAAGGCGCATAAGCTAACCCCAAAGAACTTTCGCCCATGTACCTTGCTAGGCGCTGTTAATATGGAAAATGGCGCTTACGATATCGGACAGGCTTGGTACGCTAAAGCTATTGAAAATGGTTTTAGTGAAAAAGCGATGGATTCAGAATTGAGAAGTATTTATTTCCGTTCAAGTAAATTAAATAAAGAGACTTTACGAAGCCATCTGCATAGCATTGATTCAGAGCGGTATAAGTGGGCTAAGTAAGGTTAAATATTTAAGTAGTAAAGGAATTTTTGGATGGGAAATTTAAAAAATACAGCTATTACTTATGCTGGTTATGATTATCAAACTTTGCACGGGGTAAAGCTACTACTTGAGTGGTTTAGCAATCCTAACCTTTATTCCCAAGTTGTGTTTGAGGCAGATACTTCAGATAAAGATATCCCTCCCGCTATAGAAGACATAGTGTGCAAGCGTCACGATGGAGCATTTGAGTATCGTCAAGTTAAGTTCACTACTGATGAGGCTAAACACGAACTCTCATGGGATTGGTTATTTAAAAAAACTAAAAAAGGACGCTCCTTAGCTAAGAAGTTGTTTGATGGACTTGATAAAATTGCTCTAGAAAAGTTACATACTGCTGAACTAGTAACCAATAGAGTGCCGTCCGAAGAGTTTAGTGCCGCATTAACTCATGGCTATTTAGATTTTTCAAAAATAACAGATGAGGTTAAGATTAAGTTTATTGAGGAACTTGGTTCCGAAAAAAACATAAAACTTTTGTTTGAAAATTTAATAATTGACCACTCTCGTAAAGACATCCTAAAACTAAAAATTGAGCTTTTATCAAAGGCTTTTAATTTAAAAGCGACAGATAGCATCCATCATTTAATGGATGAAGCCAGAGTTTGGGCTATGTATAAGAATTTGCCCAATAATGGGGGCTGGATTTATTTATCTGATATTAAAAATATTCTATCGATTGCCAAACCAAAACCATTGCCACAGAGCTTTCATATACCTACCGGTTATACTCCTCCATGTGAAATATTCCACCGTGATTTGTTTGAAAATGTTGTTGCAAAAAAAGACAATATTATTGTAGTTACCGGGCCTCCTGGGCGAGGCAAAAGTACATATCTGAGTTATTTGACCCAAAAGTTTGATGATGCAAATGTTCCTTACATTAGACATCACTATTTTCTATCAATAGGGGATAAAACTGGAGATAGGTTCAGTCACTTTACCGTTCAAAATGACCTTAGACAGCAATTAGAAACTTTCCATGGTGCTGATGGCAAAGGGCTAAACGAAGAACTACAAGTGTGTGCCACTCGATATGCAAATGAAGATAAACCGTTTGTTGTGTTAATTGACGGTCTAGATCATGTATGGAGAGATAATAATAGAGATATTAACCCTCTTGATTCATTGTTTAATGAGTTATTCCCACCGCTTGATAATGTTGTATATGTTATTGGTACCCAGCCTGTAGAAGATAATAAATTACCTAAAAAACTATTTTTACTTAAGCCGCGAGATGAATGGTTAACTCTTCCTCCTTTGACTGGCAATTCAATTCTTAAGTTTTTGAAAGTACAAATCGAAGAAGAAAGGATACACCTGTTATGCCATGAGGCACAAGGAGAAGAGCATCTCAAAGAAAGTGCAAAGGCCTTGGTTGATCTTACTTTAGGCCATCCGTTAAGCGTTATTTATGTAACTGAATATTTGAGCATTACTAAAACTGGCGTTAGTGCATATGAAATAGAGAAACTTCCTAAAATATTTGGTGAGCACATTTACCATTATTATTCAGAGCTTTGGCGTGTTATTAGCTATTCTCAAAAGTACGCCCTCCATATTATCTGTGAATTCAATTTTGGTTGGGAGAAAATACAGTTAAACAAACTGCTCAACAATGGTGAACTTGAAGATTATGTTGCAGGCATACAGCACTTACTTTTTCGAGGTAGAGTCGGATACAAACCTTTTCATGAAAGTCTGATTGCATTTGTTAAAGCCTTACCGGAACACACCGAAGTAATTGATAAGTACACCCCCAAAGTTATTGCTTGGATTGACGGTCACGCTCCCAGTTACATTCAAAACATTTGGAAATTAAAATGTGAGCTTAAAGCGGAAATGCTTGAGGCAGTAAAAGCTAAACTAACAAGAGAGTGGGTTGTTAGGCGGTTAAGCGAGGGGTATTTTCCAAAAGAGTTAGAAAATATCTTAGAAAGTGCATCTCGGAGTTTTATAGAAAAAGGTCAGATCATTGATTCTCACTGTTTTAGGTCGATTAGCACAAGAATTTCTAATGCTTCACATAATGTTAATGAACTAGATCAGTTAGTTGAGTTAACTCTAAAAAGAGCACCTAGCTCTGTCATTGATGAATATGTAGCAAGTTCTGAGTACCTAGATTCTGACCAATTAGCTCAGTTATCAATTTGTTTGTTACATAGAAATAATCAAGTCGACTCTGAAAAATTAAATAAACTGTCAAAAGATAATTACAACGCGAGCCATCAATTAAGGACTCGACAAAATGATGGAAATTTAGATGTTTTAGAAATATTCAGGTGTGAGATTCTTTTAGAACATGACATATCAGATAATATAAAGAAGTTTGGGAGTTCTTTTTATTCAGCAGTAATAAATACATGTGTGGAAGGAGGTGATTTGGATGCACTAATCCGGTATCACAATATATTTGACACAATACAACATAAACAGCTAGCTGAGCTAAACAGCTTAAGGTTGTGCACTTCTGAAGGAATTAAACCCAATATTATTTTAAATGAGGAGACATTTTCAAAGTCATCAATTCTACATTTAGCTAGAAAGCTACAAAAACCAATGTATGACGGTGATTTTGAAATCTATCTTCCAGAAGAAAATACAATCATTGAGTCAATTAGCAATAGTTATAGCGAAGAATTCTTCCATAGCTTGAATACATTAGCAGACCTTGCTGGTGACTGTTCTTGGCTTCAATGTAATTTAAACTTAGATCCTAATTACACACATGAAAAAAGTGCGCCATTAAAAATTTTTGAAGCAATATTAGAAGCTGTTTCATATGTACGGTATTGCGTTACACAAAAACTACCTATTTCATTTACAAACGTATTAAATTCGATAGCTCTTTGCGATTTTGAATATGACGGCCATTGGGAACAGCGGTCTGTTAAAAGTTTTCTTGGTGAATTTGTCATTATTGCCTTGGATTGCCATATTTTATTCAACCATAGTTTGGTAGATGCTAATGAAATTAAATACCTTGTAGAGTCAGACTTGTATGACAAAGTAAGATTTATCCACTGGTATGCAGAGTCCAAATTAAATCTATTGTCTTCTGAGGCAGTAGGTGTCTTATTAAATTCGATTATTAGCAATTTAAGCAGTTTTGATATTCAAGAAAGAGCCTGTTTATTTATAGCAGCAGGGCAGGTATTGATCACACATGAAAATGAATTAATTGCTGATTCATATATCAAAAAGGCTTGGGATCTAACTATTGGCTATGGTTCTTATAAAGATTCAACAATTAACGATGTTATAAACTCTATAGAATACTTGTCAGAAATTGATAGCGATGTTTCCCTAAACATTTTAAAAACGTTATCGCCATTTATAGCAAATTTTGATGAGTTGACTACTGAAGGATCCGATCCAAATGAAGATATAAACGAGCTGTTAGCTAAATACTCTCTAAGTACACTTTCATCTAAATATGAAAGTGAATTAGCAGTAGGTGAAGCTAGATCGGCTAACAATACTCTTAACAGTTTCCTAGAGTATGGCGATATATCATCATGCTTATTAGAAAATTTATGTAGAACAGGTCTTCTACATGAAAATTTATTAGCTTTAGAAGCTAGAGCTAATAAGGGGGATGATCGAGCTAGTGAATTATTGTGCATCACGCTCGAGTACAATGGAGCAGTGAATGTCAAAGAAAAAAAAGACCGCTACTCAAATACCACAATAAAAGAAGATAAGTTAACTGAGCAAGACTTTGAGAGGTTTCCTCCTAGTAAATTTTCGAGCTTTGTTGATGAATTTAGAAAAAAACATCTATACAAAGAACATTATGTTGCGTGGTTTAAGTATTGGTGCGCCCAAGGAAAGCAACGAGAGTTATTACAATCTTTTATTCCAATATCATCAAATGACAATCAAAGTGAAGTTAGGTATATCTTAGATTGCTTATTTGATCTATCCCTTGAATATAAAGGCAAGAAAAAGTCTTTTGACATATTAGTTACTGCTCATAACCAAAATAGTGGATGGGGCAGGTACTATGAAAAGGGCGCCGCCTTTGTACGTTTGGATAAGATTGCGGAAGTCTATCCTGAGCGAGCTGATGAGTTTATCGCCAAGACAACATTCCTTGCTGAAGGTGAAGGATTAAGTCTTCCATATCACAGCTATACCTACTTGCTCACTAAATTAGGTCGCTTAGCGGAAGCAAATGATTTTGTATCATCACTTGCGGAACAGATTGTTCATGAAACAGCAATATTAGAACCGGAAGACACAACTTGGAATTGGAATAAGCAACAAGTCGATGAAGTTCTACTAGATATTTTGATTGCTAGGTTGATGATACCAATAGCTATGAATAAATGGTGGGTTGCACAACAACTAGTTGAATTACTACTTGATACCAACTTTTCTGATATTTTAGAAACCAAATTGTTAGAAAAGCTTAGTAAATCTCAAATAGAGCTAGAGTGCATCGAGGTTTTAACAATTTTTCACTTTGCTTCTTTACAAGATTACACACCTGCTAAAGGTATAGCCAAGTTAGTGAAGGCTAGAAGCATCTGCTCAGATCTTATCATTGAACGGATGGGGTTAAATACATTTGAGGGAAGTTATTCTTTTAGATCTGACGAGTTTATGTCATGTACAAATAGTGATTTAAGACATTCATTCAAATCATCTAATGGAAGAAACTTTCCACCCATCTATTTAGATTCACTAGCTGAATTGGAGACACAAGCAAGGTTTCCATTTCCAATACCGCTAAGTGAAGTAATGGTCACAGAATGGTGCGCAATGCAAGGTATGGCAACTAATTTTGATTCATATCTAAGCTATTACATAAATGATGACGGCTATAGCAAAGATTTAACTGCGTTGGTTTACCCTGCAAGTGGGCTCAGGGCTAGGAGTGCTTATTTAAGAGCACTAGAGTTTGCAAAACAGAATTATAAACTGCCTGCACATATTCACGAATTTGAGTCTACTATTGCTTTCCCATTTGACTCTTGCTTATTTTATTTAAAACCTGAAAATTTTTGCTATTCAAATGATTTCCCCCAGAGTGCAGAGCCATTGCACTTACAAGAAGCATTAGCAAGTCTGACATTTAATATGAACTCTTCTTCAGCTTACAAAGAGCTTGGAGCTTTATCTTTTTCTAAGCAAATTGACGAACGAACATTTATTGAAGTTGAAATCATTAGGATGGCTGGTGAATTAGACATTATTACCGAAAGTAATGAAGGCGAACCATGGGTGTGGAGATCCCAAAACAACTCATTTAACCATGAGAAACAGATAGAGCCCATGATTAAAAAAGAATTTAAATGTACATATCTAGCTGCTAAGACTTATCCTTTCAAGCATTATGGACATTGGCATTCAGAAATTGAGTCTAGAGGTGTTTTTTCTCCTATTCCTTTTGATGACGAAAAGGTAATTAAAATGTCGCTTGCAAATCAAAGCGTTGAATACAGATGTGATGGTAAAAAAATTGCAGAGTACAAGTTTGCCAATAATAATTGGAGGCCTTCATATCACAAGGATACAAAACCTAATGTAATTACCTATTTAATGCTCGACACGGTTAATAGAGGTTACTGTATTCCCCGTATTGATAAAGAAAGTTTCTATTGCGAAATTAAAGTTTTCACTAGTGATGATAGCTCTTCTGATTACGAATCGACAAAATTAGAATTTATTATTCCAGTCATTTAATTTTATTGGTATTAGAACTAGTTAGAGCTAATTTGGTAAATATATATTTATAGCCAAATAATTTTAACCGTAGATAAGATCAATTTCTGTGTATTTAAAAGATCATTCAAATTGTGTTCAAATGGGGAATTTATTAAAACCTACAACTGCAAAATATTCCAACATGATCTAAAAATAAGTATACTCAGTTTCAATTAAAGTAATTGGAATTGAAAATATATATGAGAAGTTGTAATGGAAAGTAAAGATAAACTAGGTTTTAAAAAACTTCAAAAGCGGTTAAAGAAAAATGTTGGTAATGCGATTGTTGATTACAACATGATAGAAGAGGGCGATGTCGTCATGGCATGCATAAGTGGAGGAAAAGACTCATTTGCAATGTTAGACATTCTTCTACAATTACAAAAATCCGCACCAATTAACTTTGAGATAATAGCTGTCAATCTTGACCAAAAACAGCCAGGGTTTCCTGAGCATATTTTGCCTGATTATTTTAAAAAATTAGATATTCCTTATTACATTGTAGATAAAGATACCTATTCAGTCGTCACTGAGAAAATTGAAGAAGGTAAAACTACGTGTGGACTTTGTTCTCGTTTACGTCGAGGAACCTTATACTCATTTGCTGAAAAAATTAATGCAACTAAGATTGCTCTTGGGCATCATTTAGATGATATTGTCGAAACAATGTTTTTGAATATGTTCCATGGCTCGCGTTTAAAAGCAATGCCCCCAAAATTAAGAGCCGATGATGGGCGTAATGTTGTAATAAGACCTCTGGCATATTGTCGAGAAAAAGATCTTATTGATTACGCTAATCACGAAGAGTTCCCAATAATTCCTTGTAATTTATGTGGTTCACAAGAGAACTTACAGCGACAAAATGTTAAAGCGATGCTAATTGATTGGGATGCAAAGACTCCGGGACGTGTTGTGAGTATTTTCAAGTCGATACAAAATATTAGCCCAAGTCAGCTTGCAGACAAAAACTTATTTGATTTTGATAATTTACCACTAGATCGTGAAGGTGATAAGGCTGTATATGCATTTGATGAAGCGACTGTTTCTTCTACAAATATCGATGAATCACTATATATTGATGTAAGCAATCTTTGATATTGTTTAAAGAGCTATAGGAGGATACTTGACTATAGGCCAGAAAGGTTAGTCTATTGTGTCTAATGATCAATCATTAACTTTTAGTTCCTTCTATATGCAGGGTAACTATAACATTTGATCAAATGTTATAGTTCACCGGAATAAAGTTTATTGCCATTTACAACCGCTGATCGCACAAAGAATTTTACCGCCTTCTTCAATCATGTTGTAATCGGAGATGGCTTTTCTTTTCTAGTTTGTTAATAGAAACTTATTGAGTATTCATTGAAGCCTCCTAACTCTATGGGGCTAAGGGAGTATTATTTGAGACAAATTCAATCGTAGGAAAATGTAATTCGTGTTATTTTTTTTTGTAGTATCTTGACCTATATTTTTAGTATTAATGCCTAAATTTCAAACTTTTATCTCCGCCGTTTAGCTTAATTTATATCTTCGGGTCGCTCTCTAAGAAGCCTATCTATAGATAAATTAGGAATTTCTTCCGCGTTTTTAAGCATCCTTTCGATAAGCGCATATTGTTCGTCAAGCATCTCTTGCATAACATCTTTTTCTACGAGCAGAGCGCTATATTTATTGTAATAATCTATATCAGTCTCAGTGATGTTTTTAATGACGGAGGGAGAAAGCGTATACACACCTTTGTATCTACCTTTTGCGTTTTCAAATTCCCGCGTTATTTTAACGATTTTTCGAAGTGTAGGTTTAGTTACGTCAAAGTCTAATTCAACCTTAATACGTTCAATAAGGAGAGCCCAAGTTATTTTGGAATTCCAGCGTCGAAGTATGACTACTATCTTAGTCTCTATCTGACGAGTTAATTTGATTCTTCTATCCTGATTAATTTCTGCCATTATTCACCCTGTAACTACTCAATAAGTCGGCCAATCTTGTGTTAGAAGTGTTTTTATTCGATTCTGTATTTATAAGTAATTGCTTTAACGACTTGCTCGAATCCTCCAAAGCAAATTTTCTAACCGCAACTTGAGTTGTATCAAGGCTTTGAACTCTAAATTCTAGGCTTGATAAATCACCAGACATTCTGACACTTGCCCCCGCTGGAATAGCATCATCTTCGAGAATTTCTATCAGAACAGTTAAAACAGATGTTTTATTAAAGTGCGTTTTATACCACTCTTGTGATGCTTTATTTACGGAAAAGCTAGGATGAGACTTCACTTCTGAAAGTCTTGTAACTTGAACTTCCAAATCAAATTTTAAGCTGGTTAGTGTGTGAACATCCCCCTTTATATAGCACATTTCTTGGCAGCCAAAGCAGCTGGTCATAAAATCGTTTAAGAAACGACAGGGCATAGTAACTAAGTCTTGAATGCATACACCTTCTGACATAATGGTTGCAGGCAATTTCCGCATATCTTTAATTTTTTTAATACTAATGAGCTTAACGTCAGAAGGTGCCTCCATCTCTGATTTATTCACAATAATAGAGTTAATTTGCTTGGCGTTATCTTCATCAATTGTATGTATGTATTCAAAAGCTTGGTCAGCATCTTTTCT
>Ga0209292_1000477_pt1 | contig 52256 bp, 45 predicted proteins | sample GOMGulsemesocosm_2_FD_184634 | JGI IMG/M metagenome (GOLD analysis project Ga0209292, IMG submission 184634) | Methane-oxidizing microbial communities from mesocosms in the Gulf of Mexico - GOM9C Gulf of Mexico (SPAdes) (version 2) | ecosystem: Environmental > Aquatic > Marine > Cold seeps... | reverse complement strand
CATTATGTTTTGCTTTTTTAGTGATAGATGAAGCTTTTGATGAGAGTTTATATCGTGCTATAACGGTATTAGTGGCTGCAAGCCCTTGTGCATTGGCAATTTCTACACCAAGTGCAGTTTTGAGTGGTATTTCTCGAGCTGCTAAAAGTGGTGTGCTCATAAAAGGAGGTAGGGCTTTAGAAGATTTAGGGAGTTTAACCACTATTGCTTTTGATAAGACAGGAACACTTACTGAGGGAAAACCGAAACTAACTAATGTCATACCAGCAAACGGATTTGATAAAACGAAATTCTTAAACCTTATATTAGAGGTTGAATCACTGAGTAATCATCCCTTAGCAAAGGCAGTTGCAAATGATATCAAGTCGCAATTTTCATTGAAAGTAAAAAATGAAGCAGCTGAAATAAAAGCAATTCAAGGAAAAGGGATTTCAGCGCAATATAGTGGAGAAGAAGTATTTATCGGGAATGAGAAATTAATGATTGAACATCATGTTATTGTTTCTGATGAAATTAAAACACAAATGAATGAATTACTAGCTGATGGTCATACAACAATGTTAGTAGCTTATAAAAATGAATTGATAGGTTTGGTTAGTGTAATGGATGTCCCAAGAAAAAGTGCTAAAACCACCCTTAAAAACCTGAAAGGCATAGGGATTAAAAAAATGATTATGCTTACTGGAGATCATCAAGTTGTTGGTGATTCAATAGCAAAACAGATTGGTTTAACTGAAGCGAAAGGGAATCTGTTACCAGAAGATAAAGTAACTGCAATTCTAGAATTAAAAAATAAATATACTAAAATTGCAATGGTAGGGGATGGGGTGAATGATGCACCTGCGATGGCAAATAGTACTGTAGGTATTGCTATGGGGGCTGCCGGTAGTGATGTTGCACTAGAAACTGCTGATGTTGCTTTAATGTCTGATAAAATTGAGAATTTACCTTTTGTAATTGGGTTGAGTAGAAAATCGAAGATGATAATTAAACAAAATCTTTGGATAAGTTTAGGTATAGTGGTGGTATTAATTCCTGCAACTATTTTAGGTTATGCTACAATTGGGCCGGCTGTTATTATCCATGAGGGTTCAACATTATTGGTTGTTTTAAATGCACTTCGTTTACTTCGCTACAAGAATGAAACTGCTTGAAAACGGAGTTTTTTTTAACCATAGACAAAAACTATGAAAGACACTTATCTAACTAGTAGTCAGCGTGGTGAGTAAGCAAGTTAAAGTGTTACTTTAGCTCAGGAAATAGTATCTTAATACTCACTTGAATTGGTTTTAGTATTCCGTGGATTAGATTAAAACGTGATAAAGTAGCTATCAAATATAGAATAATATACCCGTAAGCGAATATCGATTTAAGAAAGAAAATATTGGCTTTTTGTGCATTCCAAGAAAAAGCAACATATATATAGCTACTCATAAATATCGACAATAAGCTAATAATTAAATACACTTTAATTTTATCATTATCAATACGAATATATTTGTTGTAAAAATTGGAATTATTAATGGTGTTATTTTTCATGATAAACCAAATATGAACTGTAGCGAGAAAGAACAGTGTGGTAAGCCCTTCAAAACGAGATACAGCTTTATTTATCAACCAAAAATCATAAAATCCATGCGATAACATTGCTAATAGGTAAAAGCCTATAAATACAACTACAGGTGGTAACTTTATTTTACTAAATTTAATTAAAAACAGTCCATAACCAATTACGGAACTAAAGGTCATGTGTGCCACAGTAGCGTATAAAGCACGGGCATTAATAATAGATAAGCCATAGTTATTTAAATACATAGCATTCTCTACAAAAGCAAATCCTAAAGCAGAAGCTGATGCATAAAAGATATAATCGTAAGGTTCATTAATAGCTTTAGTAAATTTTAATAGAATTAAAAAAGGGATAAACTTGATAGTTTCTTCAATAAAACCGATACCAAATACACTGTAAATAAAGCTATAGCCTGGTAATTCAGAATCAATAAAACCAAGTTTATGGATTACTCCATATGGTATTTCAGAAAAACAAGTAGCAACAATAGAAAGTAATAGAATGAGCAAGATGTATCTTTTTTTCTCTTTTTCAAAAACATCTAATTTAATAATATATAACAACCAAATTAAGCTAATAAAAAAAGAAACTCCAATACAATAGAAGAGTTTATGTTCTTGCAACTGATTGTCTGATAAATGAAATATAGCTGCAATAGCTGTAGTATTAATAATTAATATCGGGATACCAATTAAAAGAACTATTAATAACAATGATTTAAAGCGTTTTAAACTGAAAAAATTAATTTTATTAGCAATAGTTGAAAAATCTGAGAACTGCTGTAATATCCATTTAAAAATGAGTATCACACCAATTACATCTAATAATAAGAAGATTACGTTTTGTTGCATTAAGTAAAAATAAGATAATTGATATATATATTAAAAACTTTTATTTAGCTTATATTCGTAATACTAACAAACAACCACATTACTCAATGAAAAAAATAGTAGTATTATTCGGTATTCTAATCTCTACAGTAGCTTTGGCACAAGGCCCTTTATGGCTGAGATATCCAAGTATTTCTCCAGATGGAAACACTATTGCTTTTAATTATAAAGGGGATATTTATTTAGTGGCTTCTAAAGGAGGAGAAGCTAGAGCAATAACAACACATCAGGATCATGATTTTATGGCTATATGGTCTAAAGATGGTAATAAAATTGCTTTTGCATCTAACAGATATGGTAATTATAATGTTTTTGAAATGCCATCTAATGGAGGTACTGCTAAAAGATTAACATTTCATTCTTCAAGTGATTACCCACATTCTTTTGATAAAAACGGAACTATTTTATTTAGTTCTAGTAGACTAGATGCTCATACTAATAGCCAGTATCCTTCAGGAGTTTTACCTGAATTATATTCAGTAAATAGTGAGGGTAATTTGAATCAAATATTAACTACTCCAGCACAAGATGCTCTTTGGAATAAAGATAATACGAAGCTTATTTATCATGACCGAAAAGGATATGAAAACCAATGGAGAAAGCACCATACATCTTCTGTAACAAGAGATATATGGATATATGATACTGCTACTAAAAACCATACGCAATTAACTACTTTTAAAGGAGAAGATAGAAACCCAATTTGGAGTGCAGATGAGCAATCGTTTTATTATTTATCTGAAAAATCGGGTTCTTTTAATGTTTGGAAACAAGTTATTAGTACTAATAATAGTACTCAAATAACACATTTTGATAAACACCCTGTACGTTTTTTATCAAAATCTGATTCTGGAATGTTGTCATTTAGTTTTGATGGAGAACTGTATACCATGCAAGAAGGAGCTAAAGCAACAAAAGTAGCTATCCATATTAACAATGATGATAATTATAATACAACAGAATTGATTGATGTAAAGGGACAAGTTTCTGAAGTTGTTTATTCTCCTAACGGAAAAGAAATTGCGTTTGTTGCTAGAGGAGAAGTGTTTGTATCTGCCTTGGATTATAGTAAATCAAAACGTATTACGAATACATCTGAAGAGGAAAGAGATATTAGTTTTAGTCCTGATGGAAAATCAATTTTATTTGCTGGTGAACGGGGAGAAAGCTGGAATATCTATCAGGTTTCATTGGATAGGAAAGAAGAAAAACTCTTTTATAGTTCAACTGTTTTAAAAGAAGAAACACTTATAAAAACTGATAAAGAAACTTTTCAACCACGTTATTCTCCTGATGGGAAAGAAATTGCTTTTTTAGAAGAACGTGTTGTTTTAAAAGTGATGAATATTGACTCTAAAAAAACAAGAACTTTATTAGAAAAGAAATATAACTATTCTTATTCTGATGGTGATCAATCTTATGAATGGTCACCGGATAGCAAATGGTTATTGGTAAGTTATTTACCATTTGACAGATGGAATGATGATATAGGGTTGCTTTCTGCAGATGGAACTAAACTAATTAACCTAACGGAATCTGGTTATGGATGTGGTAATGCAAAGTGGGCTATGGGTGGTGAAGCCATCATTTGGTCATCAGGTCGCAACGGAATGCGTGCTCACGCTAGTTGGGGTAGTCAATCCGATAGTTATGCTATGTTTTTAACACAGAAATCTTTTGATAAATTTAATTTAACAGAAGCTGAATTAAAAGAATCAAAAGAGGCTGAAAAAGAGGAAAATAAAAATAGTAAGGAAGAAGATTCTAAAGATAAAAAGAAGAAGAAAAAAGACGCTGAGAAAGACGAAACTGTAAAGGCACTAGTTTTTGATTTAGAAAATAGTAAAGATAGAGTAAGAAGGCTAACTAACCACTCTTCAAGCTTAAGTGATGCTTTATTAACTAAAGACGGATCTAAATTATATTACTTAACAAGAGTAGAAAAAGGTTTTGATTTATGGGTAAGAGATTTTAAGAAAAATGAAACAAAGTTGCTATCTAAGTTAGGAACAGGGAATGGTTACTTACAGTTTGACAAAGAGGAGAAAAATATCATTGTCCTATCAAGAAAGAAAATTCAGAAAGTAAATTTAGATAATGGTAAAGCTAAGCCAGTGAACTACTCGGCTAAAATGGAATGGAATCAACAACAGGAGTTTGAATTTATATTTAATCATGTGTGGAGACAAACACTTAAAAAGTTTTATGTGGAAGATATGCATGGGGTAGATTGGAGCTTTTATAAACAAGAATATGCTAAATTTTTACCTTTTATTAATAATGGAAATGACTTTGCCGAAATGTTAAGTGAATTATTGGGAGAGTTAAATGCATCTCATACAGGTTCAGGTTATCGTTTTAATAAAGAAGGAGGAGACCAAACTTCTTCTTTAGGTTTTTATCCTGATTATAATTATACTGGAGTAGGTGTAAAGGTTTCTGAAATTATTCAAAAGAGTCCGTTATTAATAAATGATTCTAAAGCTAGTGTTGGAATGGTTATTAAAGCAATTAATGGGAATGAAGTTAAAAACCTCTCTAATTACCATGCTTTAATGAAAAATTTGACTGGTGAAAATGTGTTAGTGACTTATCAAACAAAAAGTGGGAAAGAGACTAAGCAGGTATTCAAACCAATTTCTTTACGAAAAATGTATAATTTAAAATATGAACGTTTTGTAAAAAACAATGCTGCTATGGTAGACAAACTATCGGGAGGTAAAATTGGTTATGTTCACGTTAGAGGAATGAATGATGAAAGTTTCCGAAAGGTATATTCACAAGCGCTTGGAAAATATGCTGATAGAGATGCATTGCTAGTTGATACTCGTTTCAATGGTGGGGGATGGTTACATGATGATTTAGCTACATTCTTGAATGGAAAACTATATGCTTCATTTGTGCCTCGAGGACAAAAAATAGGGAATGAACCTTTAGAAAAATGGTACAGAGATTCTGCAGTGTTAATTGGCGAAGGAAATTATTCTGATGCGCACGGTTTTCCTTTTGCTTATAGGGCATTAAATATTGGAAAAACAATAGGTATGCCTGTTCCTGGAACCATGACAGCAGTTTGGTGGGAAACACAAATTAACAATAATATCTATTTTGGTATTCCACAAGTAGGAGTAATGGGAACCGATAATAAATTACAAGAAAACAATCAGTTTGAACCAGACGTTAAGGTGAAGAATGATTATAAATCAGTTTCTGAAGGAATTGACAAACAAATAGAAGCAGCTGTAAAATTACTATTGAAAAAATAAGCTAAAAAGATAACCTAGTTTTAAAAAGAAAGCCTCAAGTAAATACTTGAGGCTTTCTTTTTAAATTACTAAAACCAATTGAATTTGGTGAAGATTGTATTCCAATTGCTAGGGAAATTAGCTGTAATCAATAGTTTTTCATGAGTATATGGGTGAATAAATTCTAATTGTTTAGCGTGTAAAAACAAATTTGAACAACTAAACTCTGTTTCAAACATTCTATTATGAAATCGATCCCCGTATTTTGGATCGCCTATTAGTGGGTGTGATATTTTATTTAAATGTATTCGTAATTGATGTAAACGTCCAGTTTTTGGCGTTAATTCCACCAAACTATATCTTGACATAGCATATGGATGCACTGGGATACCCAATTCAACAGTTTTAAGTTGTTTAAAATAGGTGAGTGCCTCTTTATGTACATTAGCATCTCTACCTTTAACAGGAGTGTCTATTTTACCTGATTCGGAAATATGTCCACGTACTATTCCATAATAGGTTTTCTGAATTTGATTGGTTACAAAAAGTTCCTGAAAAGGAGCTACATATCCTTTCTTTTTAGCAAAGAGTAAAACACCTGAAGTTTTCCGGTCTAACCGATGAACAGGATAGAAGGGAAGCTTATACTCATCAAATAATAGCTGAATCAATGACTTTTCATCTGATTGATTACGAGCCATACTAGAATGATGTACCAAAGCATTATTGGGTTTGTGTACTGCAAGTATGTATTCATCTTCAAAACAAATAGCTATCATTTTAAGACAATCGTTTTAATAAATAATAAATGAATACTGATAAACATCCGCATAGAGCAAAACCAATAAACATAGGTAGGGCAGTAGTGCTTACAAAACTTCCAATAAAAGTTCCTAAAGGTACCGAAAACAGCGTAGCAATAAATCCTGTTATTGCAGCACCAATACCAGCAATATGTCCTATAGGTTGCATCATTAAAGCACGAAGGTTTCCAAAAATAAATCCGATGAAAAAAAATTGCATTCCGAAAAAGAGGAGTAGTATTTCAATTGATGGATTTATTGCATTATAAAATAGGATTACATACAATACTGAAACCACTGCAAAGCCAAATAAAGCCCATTTTAATAAAAACTCCATACCGTATTTCATCACTAATTTTCCGTTTAAAAAAGTAGCACCACCAACTGTTAATGCTAAAGAAGCAAATATATACGGAAACTCATCCACTAAGCCATATTGCAATTGAAATACCTGCTGAGAAGCGCTTAAATACACCATAAATGACCCGGTAATTAGCGCAGAAATGGCGGTGCAAGCAATAGTTTTTTTATAACTAAAAACTTCTTTAGTCCCAGTAATAAAAACTTTGAGGGTAAAAGGAATTCTATTTGCTTTTGATAAAGTTTCTGGCTGTCGTATAGCAAACCAAAAACCTATGATAACGACAAAAAGGAGTTGCACATAAAAAATTGCTTGCCATGAGTAATAGTCTAGGATGAATTTCCCTAAAGCAGGTGCTATGGTTGGGACTATAATGAATATTACGGTTACAAACGACATTATTTTAGCCATATAATCGCCCTCATAACTGTCTCGAATTATTGATATACTAATAGTTCTAGGGGCAGATAATGCAATTCCTTGCAAAATTCTTCCAGCAATCATAATTGTTAGTGATTCAGAAAAAACACAAATAAAACTTGCAAAAACAAACAGTATAAAGCCTACATAAATCATTTTCTTTCTACCATAGGTATCCGATAATGGTCCAAAAAATAATTGTCCAATTCCCAATCCTAAAAATATCATAGTCACCAATAACTGACCATCAGTAACTTTATTAAAACCAACAGTTATCCCTATTTGATCTAATGCTGGTAATAATGCATCAATTGATAACGCTACCATAGCCATTAACGAGGCCATTAGAGTAATAAATTCTAATTGAGATTTTTCTTGTTGAATCATGCTACAAAAGTATGCTATAAAAAAATAGTAAAAGGGGGTGAATTACATATTTTGGTGTAATTTAACATAACATTTATCATGTGTTAGCATTTATAAATAGGATAATTTTACAACGTATTGCATAAACGACTTCAATATAATAAATATGAAAAAAGAAGTACTAAATTATTTATTTATTACCATAGGAAGCTTTTTTTTAGCATTCGGGGTAGTTGGTTTTTTGAGCCCAAATGACATAGCAACTGGTGGGACTGCAGGTTTAGCAATCATATTTCATTCTTTATTTAACATATCTATAGGAACATTATTTACACTGATTAACATTCCGTTATTGGCCGTAAGTATTAAATATTTAGGAAAATATTTTGCTTTAAAAACAACGATTGCCATTGTATTAATGGGTGGATGCATAGATATTCTTGCCAAGGTTTTGGGATTAAATACTTTGAGTAATGACCCTATTTTGGCCACATTGTATGGTGGTGTTTTGGTAGGAGCTGGCCTCGGTTTTATTTTTAAAGGAGGAGGTTCTGCTGGTGGGGGAACAATTATTGCAAGTATTATAACCTCGAAAACAACTATGAAAACCGGGACTGTAATGCTTATTTTGGATGCTATAGTGGTTACAGCCGCTGGATTTGTTTTTAATAGTGTTGAATTGGCGTTATGGAGTATGATCAGTATTTATACTGCAACTAAATTGATTGATTTAATATTAACGGGACGTCCAAATGAAAAAATTGTACATATTTCATCCGTTAAATGTTTAATTAAATTAGGGAAGCTTATAAAGGATACCATAGGTGTTTCTGGAACTATAGTAAAAGGAAATGATTTAAGCTCAACTGAAAATAAAGACATTATATTTGTTGTTGTTCCCATAAACAAATTGAATATCTTAAAACAAATAGTCAAAGCTGATGACAATCAGGCTAAGATGATTGTTATGGAAGCTTCAGAATTGTTAGGATCAAAATACACTAAAGAGTAATTTTTTTTCATATTTCATTATTAATGACACAGTGTAGATTATAAATCCCTAAGAGTAGTACAAATACTCTATTTTACATAATATAAATTATAGTTCAAATGTATTATAATTGTTTTTATAGCTGTATATCCATTTTAAAGCTATAATTCTCTATTATGTAAAATATCCCATAATATTTCTAGTTTCATTACTATTTGTAGTACTTGGGTGTTTATAGATTCATGGTTTTGAGGTTTCGTTTAATTTTAATATTCTGTACAATGGTTCAGTATTTTTAAAATACGGGAATTATAAGAATATTGCTAACTAGACATTTGAAGCCATAATTAGTCGTTATGTAAAATTGCCGCTCGCCAAAGGCGCTCGATTGTTTTATAAAATCAAATTGCTCTGGCAATTTATTTTACACACAATTATCCATCGCTTGCCAACGCCAAAAAAAAGCAAAACCTTTTAGGATATAAATATTTTCTGCATTCCTTGAATATTCTCGTTTAAAAAGTTTTCAATTTGTTTTCGTGTAGTTCCCGCAATAGTATAAAGTTTTCCTAACGCATAATCCCAGCTTTAAAATTTCTATACACTTGTTATAATCTCGTTATAGTAATAACATTTAAAAGTTTCTTCATTATCTTTTGTCTTTAAACAAAAGAAACAAAAATTCAAGGCTGCACATAATTTTGGAAACAATAAACGGTTTGTTACGCTATATTTTAGACGGCACAAATTACAAAGCTCCTGTGAAGCTTTGTAATTTTGAGCGAGTTGATGCGTTGGCCTAATAAAACTACCCTAAAATATGGTCGCTCCACTCACCTATTGTTTTAACTAAAATTCTATGAGGCCGTTTTATAAAAGTATTACTTCTTTAAATCTTTTATCAAATTTGTAGAAAAATAAGCAATTATAATAGCAGCAAACCCAATACAGAGCCACATAAACCAAGATTTTTGCCAAAGTGATGTGATTGCTTTTGTTTTTACTTTATCCTTAGTGTATTTAATAGAGAGCATTCTTGATTTAGGTAAGTTTTCTGAAATGTTCTTTCTAAATGAAAAAATATCATACTTTGGAGTATTTAATTTTTCATCACCAGCTGAAATAGTATACTTCTCATTCTGTTTTAGGTTAGCAACTGCATACCAAGTTGTTTGAAAAAACTTAATAGATGAGATGCTCAGTTTTGGATTGTCCTGATTTTCAATTTCAATATATAGTTCTTTCCCAAAAAAGGAAGGAATTGAAAAATGATTATCCGTATCAGAGTTAATTATAAAACTAGTGATGTCTTGTTGATACGTTTCTAGTTTATGTTTTACTTCTCTTTCATTTAAAACATATACTCTTGCTCTCCTATTAAATAATTCAGGTGAAGTTATATTAAAATGTAATTCATTTATGATCTCCGGATGTTCAAACTCAATATGAATCCCTGTTTTTTTTGAATTTAATACATTAGAAATTAAACTACTCTGAACAGGAATTTCTTCCATAGCTGATTTTGTTATTTCTGTAGTAGCAGTTCCTATACTTAAAAGGTTTATGGGTAATGATTCTTTATCATTAAATACAATTTTTAAGAATTGATAAGAACACAATGGAAAATTAATAATCTTGTAGATACTTGTGTTTTTCGAACTATTAAGATTGTGTAATTGTTTGTTGTTTACAATTCCAAACCATTCTTTTTGGTCATTACTACCTTGTAAATTATAGCTTTTTTTTCCTTGATAATTAGCTATAGATAATACTGCTTTTTGAATTTCTTCTTTTGGGTTACTAAATATATAAGTTGAAAGCGTATCTGGTATATTGCTTTTAGAAATGATTAAAAATTCTGAAAAATTAGAAACCCTCGATTCCTTATCGTCTTTGTGAATAAAATATGGAACTTGAGTTTCATTTGAATCCCAAATTCTAAAATCACTCATGTCTTGTTTTGCATATGAACGTACCTCGTGTGGTATTTGAACTTTATACAAACCATCCGCTTCAATTGGTGCTAATTTAGCTGTTATATGCTTTTGTTGTGCAAAAGTCACTGTCGCTACTAATAGTACTAAAAAACTAAGTGTTTTATTCATTTTCTGTTGTTTTATCTTCATCAATGACCAATACTTTTATCTTTTGGTACACAAATGAAATAACTAATATTAATGCTCCTAATAATATAAATGCTATTATTTTTCCTGTTTCAGATACATTACTAATATCATAGGTAAATAGCTTTACTATAGTAATTCCTAATAGGGACAAAGCTATTATTCTCAAGCTTTTTACTTGCTTTTTGATACCTAATACTAAAAACACAAAGGCTAATACACCCCATAATACAGGCAAACCCGTTTTAATAATTTTAAACTTCGCTTCACTAATAAGATTAGATGCTAGATATTGTTTGTGATAAAAAGCACTACTATCACTAAAACCAGATGAGTGCTCTGTAATCATTGCTGATGTCACTTGTAAGTCCATTAGTTGAATTCCATGCAAAATCAATTCGGAACTTACTAAAAAAACGAGTACAAAAGCAGCTCCCCAAATGAAAAATCGATGATTGGCTAACGAAAATACTTTTTGATTTTCGTTTGTTTTATACAGTAAATATCCAAAATATGCCACCAAGCCCAAAGATAAATAATGAATATAATAAGAAACCTGACTACCCTGCCCCACACTAATATTATGTTTTTGCTCCATGAATGGAAGGTTGAAAAATAAAAAGGTGTACGCAAGTATATTACCAATAGCAATTACATTCAATATTTTTAATGACAAGTTTGTTTTCTTTCTATACAGAAAAAAAGCTACTACTGCTGTAAATAGCAAATGATACAAAACTGGTAAAGTATATAACGTATGTGTCTCGGATCCTAGATACATACCCGATTGATATCCTATTTCAAACATACCCACGAAATATCCTAGTAGTATGGACAATGTGCCCATTAACTTTCGATATTGTATTGGGTTAAATACAATATTGAACTTTTTCAATACTTCTATTTCAGAGTCCAATATATACCTAACTACAACCAAGGAAGCAACAGCAACTATTCCAGTACTAAAAATTGGATTGAATACAATTATCAATTCATCATTTCCTTTATATAGTAGCATCCAATCAATACATAAACTAAGCAACATTAAGCTTTGTACCAATACTGATGCAAATCGATAACTTTTTATTTGAGATTTTTTTGCCAACCACATTAATAAAGCAGCTTCTGCAGCCCAAAATAAGGTAATATAGTTTCCTTCAAACTGAACTGGAATTGCTAACGTTATAAAAGTTAATGTTAAACCAATTAATAAATACACGGCTGTTTTATCCAAACCAAATTTCTTGAATAATATCCATGCATATACTAGATTAAGCGATGCTAAAACAGCTGTAAAGAGTCCAGATAATTCTGGATGATACTTACTTAAAATAAGCATGCCAAAGCCATAAAAGATAAAACTATTGATGGCTAAAATTGCCAATTGAGGTTTTGAGAATGTTCCTTTTGTACGGATGTTATTGATGATGTTGGTCAACACAAAAATGAGGTAAAACACAAAAGCAAAAATCATTGCTCCAAGGTAATGAGGTGCTTCAGTATTCATTTCTGTAAGTAGCCACCCTCCAAACAATAAAATAGTAAATGCAAATGCAAGAATATTAACCAGGTTCCATTTTTTAAAATAGGCTAAGGTTAATATTCCAATATCTAAAATAACTATATAACTAAATAGTACCACGAAATTACCACTCCCTGTACTTATCATAAAAGGAACTGCAAAACCACCGATAAGTGATAAAATAGCTAATTCCATTCGGTTGTAGGATAGCGAAATCAAACAACTAAAAGCAGTAATGAGTACCATTATTATAAAAGCAACCGTTTGATTAAACAATTTGTATTCATGAAAAGCGATAGCAATGGTAAAATAAAATACTGCTATGGCACCAGCTACTAAAACAGAACTAAAGGAAGCGTATTTTTTCTGCAATTTATATGCTAGAGTTAGTATTAAAGACCCTGCTAATATTCCAATCCCAACACGTGCAGGTTCGTTAATCCAATCCTTATCAATTGCATATTTAACGAAGTAACTTATTCCCAAAACTAAAATTAGAATTCCAATTTTATTAATAAGGTTCTCCCCAATAAACTTTTCTAAATCAGGATTTTGTTCTTTAAAACGTTCCCATAAACTTACTTTTGGTGGTGCAGGTGTTTTAGGAGTTTTAATAGATGGCCTCTTTTCAACCACAGCTACCTGTTTAGGTGCCTTTATTACAACTGGTTGTATAGGGATTATTTTTTCTGAAACTGGAGAAACAACAACCTCGGGGGATTTTACAGGTTGTTTTTGAGGAGGGGAAACTGATGCCTTTTCTGAACTAGGAGGTTTTATACTCCCTATAGTTAGTAAACGGTTTAATTTACTTTGGAGTGTTTCTACAGTAGTATTTAATGTATCAATTTTTGAATTTAGCTTGGAATTTATATAAAACAGCATTCCAATTATTACAAGTAATAAAATGTATTCCATTCTCAGTTATTAGGTTAGTTGTAACAACAAATATAAACTTATTTAATTAGGTCTTTACTCCACTCACCTATTGTTTAACCAAAATTCTATGAGGCCGTTTTGATTATATTATATTATATTATATTATATTATATTATATTATATTTTTAATTTAAGTTTAAAAACAAATAACCACCAGTACTACACTGGTGGTTATTTTATTTATTAACAGCAAAAATTTCTTTTAATTGCTTTACTACATTTCCGTTACCAGATACTGTAATATCACCAATTTTATCAGCTATTTTTTCTACATACTCCATTTCTTTCAACTTAAACAACATTTCATTGTCTTCCATTAACTTTGCAGTATTTAATAAACTTCTTGTAGAAGCTGTTTCTTCTCTTCTAGTAATAATATTGGCTTGTGCCTTTTTTTGTGCAATTAAAACTTGGTTCATAATCTCCTTCATATCTCCAGTTAAAATTACATCTCTAATACCGCAATTCAATACCGTTACACCCAATTGATTTGTTTTTGTAGATACTTCTTCAAATACTGCTGTTGCAATATTTTCTTTTTTCTCTAATAATTCATCTAAAGTGTATCCACCTACATAAGTTCTTAAAGCTAGTTGCATTAAAATATACAATTGCTTTTCATAATCTTTGTTTCCTAACAAAGCTTTATCAATGTCAGTAACTTTATACTGTGTATAAAAGTGGATTCTTACATTCGCTTTATCTTTGGTTAACAATTCTTGACCTGCAATTTCTAATTGCAATTGTCTCATATCTACTTTTGCAATTTTTATTGTGGTATCATTTTTCCAAAATCTATACGTACCTCCTGTTAACGTTTTTGCATATACATCATCTACTAACAATAATGCCTTTTCATAAGTTGCAACTTCAAATAACCTGATGTGTTTATTCAATTCGTAATTGCTAAACAATGCTTTATCAATATTTTCAGTGATGTATATTTTGCTTGTATCTACTGTTTGGAATGTTCTATTTATAAAACCTTTCCAGTAAAAGTACCTACCCGCTTGTAAAACTTTTTTAAAGTTATTGTTTTCATAAACTAATACAAACTCATTATCCAATACCGCTACAGTTTCTATCATTTCTGCTAAAGCAGCATCTTTTAATAAAATCTCCATAGAGAGTCCTGTAATAAACTCTTTAGTCAAATCAAATACATATAAATCTTGATTAAAGTATAACCAATGTGTACCTCTGGTGATTACTTTTTGATAATCACCATTCTTAAATACCAATCCTATTTTTCCTTCATTAATTCTTATTCTTTTCATTTTTTATAATTTTTATTTCTGAAATAAAATTTCAGAAGTGTTTAATATTTATAATAATCTCTGTAACGGAGAAATATGTGTTCTTTTTAATAAAACGATACGTTTAAATGCTCCACAAATCACGGAAGTAATCAGTCTAAAAATTGGCAGTAATTCTTCTTTATAAATGGGGTGAGATCATTAATGAAATCAACTGATTAATAAAAAGTCATCACTTTCAAATTTTACATTTAAAAACTTCAAGGTTCTTTTTTGAGTGTTTCTATAGAAACTCATTCAGAACGTATCGTTTTTTATCTGTAATCAGTTTTAAAAGATGATTAGCTTTGGGAGGCTACAACTTGAGCCAAAAGTCGGATTCGAACCGAAGCCCTAAGGCCTGACCATAATTACTAGAACCTAAATCTAGTGCGTTTAACCGCTCCGCCATACTCTTTCGAGCAGTGGGATTCGAACCCACGAATTTTCTATTGCATAACCGGACTGTGCTACATAACTTTCGTTATGGAAGGATTCGAACCTCCGTACATAGAGTTGTGGATATTTTTTGGGAAATACCCGAAACCTTCAAGCCGAGTTGTATATAAAAACCTGATACATAACTGTAAGGATTTATACAATGGTGCTATACTGAAACACGCAACAAGACTTGCTTGATATTTTCTATTCTTTTAATAAATAAGACTCGATCTTCTATATGATTCCATAAAAAGATTGAAATTTTACTCGATTTTTTCTGTTTCAAAAAAGTTAACAAGTCATCTAAATTTTTAATTAAGGAATCACTATTATAGCTTTTTATTGTTTCTTTTAGTTTTAGTTTTGAAAAATCAAAGGCATCAATCCCACAACATTCTGCCATACAAAAGATTTCTAAATCCATCCAGAACTCTTTATCTTTATTTATAAATGTATCAACTATCATAATAATTTTAATTTGCCTTAACGATTCTCTTTGTCACAGTTAGATGAATACTCTTTTCTTATTTCTTAATTACATTACAAAAGTGTAGCCTTAATGCGCAATCAATTTGCGTATCAAAATTATTTTTTACTTTTTTTGCCTTTTTCCTTCTTCTTAGTACATTTCTTCTTTTTAGGCAATTTGTTTTTGATACGTTCTTTCTCCTGATCAATTTCATACATAAAGTCATTATTAAACGTATGTTCTTTAGCTAGTTTTATAAAAGTTAATGCCTTTTTATATTTTTTTAAATACTCAAAAATGATGGCTTTCTTTAAATATAATGTAGCCTTATCAGCTCCTTTTACCGTAAGCGCAAAATTGACAAACTTTTTAGCTTCCTGATAATCATGATTCCATAATAATGTGTGTATATATGGTATATAAACCTCATAAGCATGTATGTTTTCAGCTAATACTTGTTTAAAATACACTAGGGCATCTTCATATTTAAATAGCTTTTCAGCATACACCCTTCCTAATAAAGTTAAAGCCATTGTATTGTTTTCATCATATGAAAGCGCATAGTTTAATGCCTCCATAGTTTCTTCTAAATCGTAAGGATAGTTTTCAATTGCTTTAAAAACGTAATTGTTCGCTAATGTTCCCATATTATTCTATGTGTTTACGCAAATCGTTTTTTAATTGATTGCGTTTATTTTTAAATGATTTATCCTTTTTAATATTTTTAAAATCTGTTCCTTTAAAAACCTTAATTGGATTTCCACGTTCTAATTCTTGATGGTTATCCCACTGATTTTTTAATTGTTCTTTAGCCTGTTCAATATTAAAATAGCTCACTTTTTCTTGTAATCGTTTTATCGCTATTTTTTTATTCTGATGTTGTGATCTGCTATCCATTACCACTACTTGTAAACCTGTATTAATATGTTTTGCTCGTATAGCAGAACTTACTTTGTTTACATGCTGTCCTCCAGGTCCTGAACTTCTAATTGCCTGAAATTGTATGTCACTTTCTTTAATTCTTATTTCCTGTAAAGCGTTAACTTCAAAACAGCCAATAAACCAATTTTTGCGCTTATGATATTTTCTATAAGTAGATGTTCCAACCCAATGTAGGGTGCCCAACCAATTTTTTAAAACATCAGCAAGATTATTACCACTTAACTGTATACTTACCGATTGCACGGTGCCATTTTCTATTCCGTTTTCTTTATGAAGTATTTGGTACTCAATCTTATTGTTCACCAACTCTTTAAGGAATATTTTCAACACCTTTGCAACCACATAAGCACACTCTACTGGTCCTTTACCTGCTGATATTTGTATTGTTTTTGTTTCCATTTTTATTATCCTAATGGATTTTTAGTTAATAATGGATTACCTATTGGATTTTTTCCTTCTGATAGTAATTTAACAGCAGTTTTAACTGCCCAACATTTATCACTTGAATGAATATTACTATAAAAACTTAATAATTCTTCTGGTTCTACTACTTTCCAGCCATTTACTTGTTTTGTTTTTATAGTACTTGATTCAAAAAAATCTATAGTTATGCGTACTGCTCTACCCATATGCAACCAATCTACTTTTTCATAACGTCTAAAGTTTTCATTGCTTGGTAAATGATCATATCGTGTCCATACTTTTTGAAACCCCTCTTCTAATAAAATGTGCATTACTTGTGCAACATTTTCTGGATTCACAAAAATATCGATGTCTTTATGGTCGTGAGCATGTTTATATTCTGTATGATTTGGTTCTGACATAAAATGCCATGCCCAACCTCCAGATAATACAATCCATTTTTTTAATTTTTCTAATATTTCTAGCCCTAATTCTATTCGGTAATCAGGCCATAATTCTCCGTATCTTTTAATATTATGATTTGCTCCCATGATTTCAATTTTTAATAATTTTTGTAAGTGATATCACTTATCCATTCGTACAATTTTTGGAGTAAAAGTTCCTAACACTCCAATCAATTCTTGCTGATTATCAATAACTTTTTTAATATCTTTATAAGCCATTGGTGCTTCATCAATTCCACCTCCAATAAGCGATACATCATTCATTTTTAATTGATGTTTTAAGTCACTATTGGTAAATTTTTCTTTACATTTTCTTCTAGAGTGTTTTCTTCCTGCACCATGTGATGCCGATTGTAAACTTTCTTTATTTCCTAAGCCTTTAACAATATATCCTGGTGCTGTCATAGAACCCGGAATAATACCTAGCTCATTCATTTTTGCTGGCGTCGCTCCTTTTCTATGTACAATACATTCCTTACCGTTTACCATCTCTTTCCATGCAAAATTGTGATGATTTTCAATTTTAGCAACTGGTCTAGAACCTATTAATTTTGTTATTCTTTCATGAATATTATCATGACAAGCTTGTGCATAATCTCCAGCTAAATTCATAGCTAACCAATACTCTTGACCGTCATGTGTATTCATATCTAACCACGCTAAATGCTGTACGTTTTTAGGTAAGTGACATTGTTTAGTTGCTACATACGTATAGTGTTTAGCAATATTAGCTCCCAATCCTCTTGAGCCACTATGAGATAATACACCAATGTATTCTCCTATTGCTACCCCAAACTCATTGTCAGTTTCCGTAATTGACACACTCCCAAACTCCACAAAATGATTTCCACTACCCGAAGTTCCTAATTGATTATACGCTTTGCTTTTTAAGCGCTTTATTAACGGAATATCTGAAAACTCATCTCTATAAAATATTTCATGATCTTGCTTTTTATCATGCGTTTCACGCATTCCAAATTTGGTGTGATTCTTTAAAATATTTTCAAATTGATGTTGCTTTCCTTTCAAGTAAGATACTGGAATGGGATATATGGTTAAACACATTCTACACCCTATATCTACTCCTACTCCATACGGAATTACAGCATTATCAGTTGCTAAAACACCACCAATTGGTAAGCCATAACCATAGTGTGCATCAGGCATTAATGCTCCTTGAACAGCTATTGGTAACTTTAAAGCATCGTACAACTGAAATTTTGCTTGTTCATCAATTTCATTTTCACCATAAATGGAAAATGGAACACGTGTATTACGTAACTGATGTCTTTGAACTTCAACTGGTTTTACTAAACCTTCAGCAACCTTACCCCAAATGGCATTTCCTTGAAATTTTTCAGGATACAGTAATACTTCTTTAGCCTCTTCTAAAATTCGTTCTTTCTTTTCTCTTTTTCGGTATCTGTTAATTTGCCCTAAGGCTATATTGATACTATTATTCTTTGGAAACCCCAATTTTATTAGGTCTTTTCCTTTTAATTTATTTCCCATAATTTAATTTTGAGATGTTTTTATTTAGGAACACAACTTTTGGTTGGTTCCTGATCTTAAAATCATTTCGGAAAATTTTTAGAAAATAATAGCCATAAAAAAAGTCCGAAATTTTAAAACTTCGGACTTTTCATATATATAGTGATTTGCTATTCTATTTGTGAAAGTCGCGAAGTAAACAATAAAAAGAACCTGGTTCTCTTTGTATGTTTTTGTTAATTTGATAATTGAACATGATACTTCGTTTTAAATGTTTGTTGTTGCAGTATTGCGATGCAAAGATGCAATGTGTTTTTAAATTATACAACTAATTTTAATCTTTTATTTTACTGACAATCAATTGTTTAAGCTGGTTTTTGACAATAGAATTCCTGTCCACATTTAAGCAGATGTATAGGATTTAGATAACCCTTTGATTGTTTGATATGTAGGGAAAACTTACACGATGTATTGGCATCTACATGTTTTTGAAAAAAAACTAAAAAAAAACGTCCAAAAAATAAATTTTGGACGCTTTTACTATCTTTTAAAAGTTTTTCAACTAGAACATTGACCTAAAAAGTCGCAGTTTAGCGCCCGATTTATGTATATTAAATATGTTCATAGTCTTTACTTTTTTATTTTTAATGTGTTATTACAGTGCAAATATGCAAGAAAATAACTTAAAGCTGTGAAAAATTATTAATTATTCTTATTTTTTTCTAAAATAGAATATGCAATTGAAATTCTTCTTGCTTTATTTTGATTTGTAGTTTCATAAAACAATCGCTCAATTTTATCTAGTATTATTTTACTAGAATAGATAATTATTAATCTTTCATCAAGTACAAAAGAATTTGTACTTAAAGATTGGCTTTTGACTTAACAAAACGACTATTATAAACTTTTTTGACAGCAGGAAATTCATTTACTTCTTCTATCGATTCAACAATAGTTTGTATCATTTAATTATTCTTTTCAAATTCTTAAAAATTATCTAAAATATGAGCCGATCCACTCAATTATTGTTTTAGCCAAAATTTTATAAAGACACGTTTAACATATCCCTTCATTTCTTATTTATTGTTATTACACTTTGAGGATTACCATTTAAATACTCATATACCGATATTTCTGGATCTTTAGTAGATAAAATAATTCTCCCAGTTTCTATAGCAATACAAGCTGGAATAGCCGTTAATAAATGAATTTCGCAACCCTTACCACAATCCTTCTGAATGGTATTTAATAATTCTCTAAACTCATATTTAAATGTATTTAAATCAAGTTTACTCTTTAAGTACTTTGGATTTGGGGATTTTATTGAAAGTTTATAAATATGAAAATCCTCACTATCAATAATGTTTTGATATTTATCTTGCTCTAAATAATCACTTAATGCAAGTAATAGCAATACTTTCTTTGATTTGGTCTTTCTTATTGTTTCAACAGTATATTGTGTTTTTTTATTTTTATCAGAATCTACCCAATTAAATCTCTTTTCTGGTAAATTATTTGCTCTAGCATGGAAAACATCAGCTGGAAGTTTATCATTAAATTTAAATCCAAAATATATTAAGAGTGGTATTGGTGCAATTCCAAAAATTGATAAATTATTAATTTCAGAATTTTGAATTCTTTTTTCAACTTTTTCATACTCTTTATCAATTAGGCTTATAACGTATTGCCAATGAGCTTCGCTATAATCAAAAGTATCTATTTCAATTGTATGCCAATAAGCAGGTAAAGAATCAGGGTATTTTGGTAATACTGCATTATAAATACTTTCATTGTTAATTACTATTGGATTATTTTTAATTGGACAGGAAAATTTAAAAACACTTGTCTTATCTCGAGGTGTGTCTAAAAGAAAATTAATTCTTTCTTCATGCTCTTTCTTCATTTCAAATAATACCGTTGCTGGATAATCAGCAATATTATTACCGTAATCAATTTCTTTATGGCATTTCTTGCATAATAACATTAAATTATTAGGGTCAGTTTGAAGTTTTGATGAATTCCAATTGCCTCTTGGCCCTTTTCTACTAGCACCTATTACATGTGCTAACTCACCAAAAGGTGTTACTCTTCCTGTTATATTATTATACCATAAATGGACATTACATCCCCTAAATTCACATCTACCTGCTGCTTCAATCCATACTTTATTTCTAATTCTATCAGGTAAAGAATCTCGTTCATTTTTTGCCATTTTTTAATTTTTTAATTTTCAGGTTTTCGCTATTACCTTCCCAAATACCAATAGATTCTATTCCAATAATAATGAAGTATAAGTATTTACTAGAAAAAACATCATTTTTCAAAATTTTAGTCCAACTTTTAATATCAGTTGTTGAGGGAGATGGATTTTCTTCAGGATGCGTATGCCATTCTCCTAAATAATTACAAGTGCCTTCAGATTCTTTCCAAATTTCATTTATTATTTTTTGATGTCTTTTTTCACCTCTTTTAAACCTAGTTCGCGTTCTAATATCACCTTCCATAGGTTCAGTATTTACATCAATTACTATGTTATTTGATTCTTTTATAAATCTACCTAAGATAACTCCTCCAGCTTCATCTTTTACATTTGTATCTTGTACATAACTCAACATACTTTCAATTGGGTTTTCATCTATTTTAAGCTTCTTTCCGTTAGAAATGGAAAATACCATATCACTTATTTTATTTGGCATATAGAGCATCTATTATCAATATATTCATAGCGTGTATCAAATAATTCAATTTCAGATAATTCGAATCTTTTTGATGTAATAAAGCCAGCATTAACAAAATCCTGATTATCGCCTTTCCAAGATAAATAAGGATTATTAGCAATATTTCCCTTAAAGAAATTCTTAATCATACCTAAAGTTAAAACAGCAGTTTTATGACTATCTAGGGAGCTAAAGGGAACAAATGAACTGGAACATCCAGAAATTTTTTTAGAAAAATGCTGACCTGGCAGACAAAAAGAACCTTTATTGGATAAATTTTCATCATAAAGACAATTATAGCACCCACTTTTGTCCTGAACCAATAAACTGTGTCCACCAATTCCATATGGCTCATTCCAGCAATAGATTATTGGTGTCTCAATATTGTTTTTAAAAAGAAACTCATTTAGGTAAAAGTTTGTATTTGGGCTTCCCGTAGCACTTATTATCAAATCATAATCTTTCAAATCGATATTACTATTTGAAACTAAATTTTCTATAGAGATATCCAATGGTATAATTTTAGTAAAAGGGTAGTTTTCTTCTAGGGATTTAGACATGGCATTAGCCTTGTTTTTTCCTAAAAAATTAAGACCTAATTGATGCCTATAGATGTTATCTGTAGAAATAAAATCGTTATCATTTATAGTAATATTATCTATTCCGAATTTTATTAGTTCTGGCGCTAAAATACTCCCAACTGACCCACAACCAATTAGTAAAATCTTCTTTTCGTTTAAGGTTGTATCCCCACCTCCTCTTGGTTGTATGATTTCTTTTTCAATTCTTATAACTTCAAGAGGGATAATTGCAAAACTCAAGTCATCAAAAGTCAAAGGATGACTAACTTCTTTTATCCTTTTATAAACTACTCCAAAAATAGAAATACCATTACTTTTTGGCTGAGAAACAACTATTAATTCTTCCTTTTTTACATTATCATACTTGTTAAGTAAATCATCTAATATTTTCCGATTTTCGACACTGATATTGTCATATAATTTGGATTTAAATTCTTTAGAACTCCAAAATTCAGAATAATTAGGGGGCTGCAAAGGTTTTTCTAAAGGAATGTATATGCAGTTTCTATATAGAACATTTAAGTTCTTTGCAATTTGAAATCTTCTCGCATTAACTCTAATTGCATTATCATCAACACCAATAATAATTTTTCCGCCAATTTTAGCCTTTCTTATTATTTCAACTTTATTAGTTGGTCTAAACGAAGAAACTATTTTTGTAGAAAGTTTATTTTGGTTTCTTGACCAGTAATCTTCAAATTCCTCAATAAAATCCTCATCATTTCTTTTATTTAACCCATTCTCTAATGTATCTATAACTTGAAGCAATGTACTCTCTAAAATTTCCTTTGGCATTTCAGGGTTAAGTATAATATTATCTTCAGTATAACAAATATACCCATCACTTTCCACGTGTGGTATAAAGCCTAACGAATCGTAATTCTCAATAAAATAAATTGGTTTTTTATATGGATAATGTTTGTTGAACGCTATAATTAATGTTGTAATAATGCCATTAATTTCAATATTTCCAATAAAGCCAAAATCAAGGTTCCATTTTTTTGTTGGAAATTCACTTTTTTTAAGCTCCTTCAAAAAACTAAAACCCTTAAGGGATTTGACGATATTTAATAATTCTTTTGAATCCAACCTCTATGCTTGATCTGGAGAACTAACAATTGCGGGCGCAGTTCTAACTTGAGCTGATTCTTTTTTAGTTATTTCAGGGAAATCCTTTCCAAAAGCTTTTATTAAAATTTTACTTGATTTATTTGTGTCAGTCTCTTTATCTGCTTCATTCAACTTATCTTTTAAATCATTTAATTTCTTCTTAAAATCTTCTTTTTGAATATCTGTCATTTTTTCAAAAAGATTATTGTAAGGTTTAACAGGTAACTTTACTTCAATATCATTTGCCCAAGTAAATTGGTTTAAAATATAACCAACAAAATTTTTAAGAGCCTCTATATCATTTGCCTTATAAGAATTAGTAAATCCATTATAAACTAGTCTAGGTGCAAAACCATTTAAAGCCAATGCAGTAATACTTATTCCTGTAGGTTTTCCACCTTCAGTATACTTAAATTTGAAATCTTTCCATCTTTTTAAATAACGAATACATCTTTTAAACTGATGCCTTTCATCTGTTACAGAAAATTTTCCATTGACAAGTTTTTTAAGTTTTTTTGGTTCAGCATCTTCCCATTCTTCATCATCACTTGCATATTTTGGTTTTTCAGATAAATATTTGTTTTCATCATTATTGCCATTAGAATACACCGCTAAATCAACATGGTAAAGTGTTTCTCCAGATTGATGATATTGAACTCGTACACATGGCTTTTTTATTGCGACTGTACGTGGATACTTATTTAAGGCATTATAAACCCATTTCTTTACTTCTTTTGCACTATATTCTTCTTTTTTAATATTAAAAAGTAACATAATATCTATGTCATAATCTTCTCCAGGTAATGGTTCAATTCCTGTACTCATTGAGTAACTTCCTTGATTTTCATGTGTAAAGCTAACTCTAACACCTTCATCTTCAGACTTCTTTTTCAGGTAAGCTCTTATTTCATCAATAATCATATCTCGTTTTTTAACAAGTTCCTGATTATCCTCAAAATCTAACTTTATTTTTGAATGAAATTCAATAAATGCTTCTTGTATATTATTGGCCATACTTATGTTTTAATGATTGATGTATTAAGTTTACTGGAATGCTCCTTTTAGCAAAACCAATTCTTTCTTATGCTTATAAAAATATGAAACTACCGATAAACCAAAGCTAATAAATATCAGTTTTTTTTCAATGTTTTCCACTAGACTTAAAGCATTGAAATTTAATGTATTAAATTGTTTTAGCAGTGTTTGCCTACCTATGATTGATGATAAAAAAGATTTAATTTATCATCAATTATAATGAGTACCTATATTCAAGAAAAGTCATTTTATACATACTTAGTTTATTAAAATTGCTTTTTCTTCTGCTATTCTAATTTCTACTGTACTACCAGAATTGAAGTTGATAAAGTCCGTTTCTATACCATCACTAAAAATGCCCCCTTTTGATGGCATGTGCGACTCAATAGTAAGCGTTTTCCTTTTTGTTATAACACCATACCCTATTCCTATTTGTGATTGCTTGCTTAAAAAAGGTTCACGAACTACAAACACCAATTTATCATCATCCCAATTCAATATAGTTCCACAATCGCTCCTATTTTTATTATGTACACTATTAATAGTATTAGTCATATTAAATATAGAACTTAACCAACCTGTAGATCCTGCACCTGTAGAAACAATAATACCACTTGAAGATTGCTTTTCTTGTTTTCCGTTAAAAGCAATTGTATATCTTGATGATACATGTGTTGCTGCGCCTATATAAAAATCATTAAAAGCATATAAGGCTTGCCCATCATTCAATTGCGCTTTCGCCATAGTAACCTCCATGGTTTCATAATTATGACTAATAACGTTTTTAAGGAGTGTATTTAAATCATTAGGAGCATGTTTTAGCAAAGTACCATCATATCGTTCAATATCCGGGTTTACACCGATAATGGGTAAACCTTTCACGTATTTTGCTGTATTGGCAACCAAACCATCTTGTCCAATTACAACAACTAAATCTTTATTAGTAAATAAATAGGTGGGTAAAAAAGAACGATTAATAATTTTGAACTTTAAATACTTTGAAATAGCTTCTTGAGTTTCAGACAACGATTCATAAAAAGTATGATGTTCCAATTCATAAGAACCAAAATCATCACCAGAACGTTCAATATAAAACTGAGCTTGAGCTTTAGAATTAAAGCGTTCTATTAATTGCTCAAGCCTTGTTTTATCTCTTATGAGTATTGCTTTTTCAAAATCCATGTTTTAAACTTATTCTTTAGTTCTAACCAAGGTATCTAATAGCTCTGGGGAAATATTTAAGTTTCCAATTTTATCAGCATTTTCAGCCAATTCTCTAAATGCTAAAGCAATATTATTACTTGGGGTATTCCCATTTGTACTAATAGCCATTAATGTTTTCCAATCTAAGGCTTGGTAAGGTTTTAAATTTGCATTTAACACATACTCTTTAACATCAGCTTCTTTCTTTTCATTGGTAACCTGAATATTAATTAAAGCTTTCTTTTGTTCTTCAAGTGAAATATTAGAAGTCATTTCCATTTCTTTTAGTTGCTGCTCATTCGTTTGCTTTACAACATCAGTTTCCATTTTCTTCTCTACAATTTGCTTTTGTTTCTCTTCAACTGCAATTTCTGTATTTAACTCACTTTCTTTAATGATACGCTCCTGCTCTACAGCAAAATTTCTACGCTCATAAATAGCTTGATCAGCTTCTTTTTGTAGTGACTCTCTTGTTTGAGCTTCTAAAGCACGAGCCATTTCTGGGTTAGGTGTAACGCCAAGAATATTGATACTTAACACCTCTAAACCTAACATTTCTACTGTTTTTGATTGCTGAATAGTCGTAAAAACTTCTGATTCAATTGCTCCTAATTTTCGCAATGCTTCTTTTAGATTCAAGCCTTGTAGGATTGTTGCACTAGCCGTTTGTGCTTCATTGATGATACGTTGCTGAATTTTTTCATAATCATTCTTAATATACTGCCCGTTTTTATTTACCGTAAAATCAAGTGCTTCAGCCAATTGTTTTGGATTTTGAATTTTGTAGGTAATTTGTCCTTGTAAAGTAACTTCTTGATAGTCTTTGGTAGTTTCATTAAAAACAAACTGAAAATCATTACTCTGTACTGGTATTGAAACAATTGATGAATTTGGAGAAAAATAAAAGAATGACAAGCCTCTTCCCTCTTGCTTAATTTTACCGTTTTTGTAATGAATTACATAATTCATTGAATCGAATTTAATATAGTTAACTCCTAGCATAACATATAGTTTTAAAGTCCGTTATTAATTCTATCTCTTATTTCTTGTAAATTAATCTGATTGATGAATTTACCTTCTTCATATATCACTTGTAATTCTCCTTCTTGCTCTTCTGTCTCCGTTACTTGGTCAATTAGAACATATTCATTTTCAATCAACTCAACTTTTACAAGCCCCTTAGCTGATTTTTTAATGCCATCATCTGTAATAGGGTCTTTAAAAATTTCTCTTCGTTCACCATTTACCACTACTGAAGTTGCTTTCATTGCAAAACCAAAGGTATCTCTAGTATTAAATTGATACGTAAATGAACCAATTCCTAACACCACATTGGTTGTTGCGAATCCTTTTTCATGCAAGCGTTGGCATATTTGCTCTGCTCTTTCAGTAGTAATACTATCGCCATAAATAGCACCTATATGTGCATCTAATACTTTGTACCCTTGTTTGTTTACAATACCTCCAAATACATCCCACAACAGCTCTACAACGCCTTTTTCTTTAGGAGTCTTCCCTCCTAATGTTCTTGCTTCCCCACAAATAATTGTAACTGGGTCGCCGCTATCAGGACGTATAACCAGTTTACCGTCTCTTGCCAATACGTCAGCCTTCAATTTTGGTAAATAATCAGTAAGTACTTTCCATAAATCCCAAGTATCACTTACTACTGATAATATCCCTGTAGGATAGGTATTCATTAACTGCTTGAATGTTCCTATTTCATCATCTTTAGTTCCCGCACACATAACAGAGTGTTCCGTTGCATTTACAGAACCAACAACAAACCCTTCAGCATTGTAATATTTACGTAAGCCACTAATTACCGGCAAGGTATCAGACCCCATAAATACAGTGGCATGTCCCATACCAGAAGATTGAGAACTTTGTAAGCCACCCATACCTCTCATTGAAAAATCATGTCCTTGGAAATCGATAAAACTTAAATTGTCTTCATCTGTGGTTAATGCCCATTTTTTAAAAATCCGCTTATAGTTAATCGCTATTGTAGCAGAAGTCATAGGTTGCCATAACATCGCAGATAAAATAGTTTCAAGGAAATTGGTTACCCAATAAAAATCTGCATGGGTATTAACTACCGTAACCATTGGTACTCTAATAGGCACTTCTACCCCTTCTTGTAATGATTTTACTCTAATTGGTAAATATTGTAAATCGTGTAATTGTTCATAATGAGCAACATCATAATCAGAACCTAAGTACATTGATAATTCTTCCTTTATTTCATTACACACTTGTGCTTTAGGTTTAGAGAAGAAATTGTCTTCAAAATAATCATGCAACCATTTCATAACAAACTGCTGTCCAAAAGACACTACTTTATCACATCCTTCTGGTGCATATTTATTACTACGTGGTGTCCAGTTTGAATATACGTGTTCTGTTCCTTTTGGATATTGTTGGTGATGTCCTGTTTTATAACCGTCAGTTAAAAGTAGTCCGTTCATATTTTTATGTTTTAGAATTCCTATTTGCGTAACTATAACACAAATTATTTTCACTTATTTTGAATGATAACATTTGTAGCATAAAAAAAAGGAAGAAACTAGTTAGTTCCTTCCTTTTTCATTTGGATATAAAGATATTAGCGAATCACTTTGCCAATACTCTTTTGTTTCAATATCTAGTATAGAGAGTTTACCTGTAAATGCAGCACCTGTATCCATATTCCATAAATTAACACGATTCCAAGGATGACCAATACCCCACTCTAATGTGGGCGTATGACCAATATAAATCTCTTTAAATAATTTAAGTCGTTTAGGAAAGCTTCTTTCATCTTTTAATACTTTACCATGTACTGCCAGTGCGGTTTCCCATAAAGTTCTATCCCATCCAAAATTAGTTTTATAATGCTCTTTTTCAGGTCCATGCATTGAAGAATAACCTGCATGTATAAATAAACGATTCTCATCATCAATAAGATAGTTCTTCATGCGATTAAAGAAGTCTAAATGAACTTCCCTTTCACTAGACGATATATTCTTGTAGCTTTTTATTGTAGATAAACCACCATGTTGATACCAAATGGGATTTATTTCTCCTGTCCCCAGCCATTCATGGCACCAAGCATCATGATTCCCATATATGAAATCACAAGTATATTGAGCTTCTAATTCAATTAAGAACTGAATTACTTGAGCAGATTCACTCCAACCATCTACCAAATCGCCTAAAAAAATTAAATGATCCTCTTTTTGAAGAGCAACTTGTTCTAAAACCTGTTGCAAGCCTCTTAAACCACCATGTATATCTCCTATTACTAAAGTTCTCATTTTATGTTTTTATAAATGATTAACTAGTCTTTTAAAACACTGTATTTATTATTTAACCGATCTGCTAAATCTAATATATCTTCCATTCTAGCTAAAGAAACCATCCAATATTCAGGAAAATTAAGGCTTTTATAGTAAACTCCAGCAATTCCTCCTGTAATAGCACCAGTTGTATCAGTATCATGACCAAAATTTATAGCTTTCAGTACTGCTTCTTCATAGGTGTCTGTTTTTAGAAAACACCAAATACTCGCTTCTAATGGTTCAATTACATATCCACCAGACTTGATATCCTTTTTAGCTACATCATTTAATTTTGATTGTATTACTCGTTCAAAATGCAATCTTTCGTGTTCTGATAAATTTATTATCTCCCATAAGCCTTGAATATCTTCTCTAGTTTTTTCATAAGCTTCTTGTTTACTGTGTCCATCAATTAAATTTTCAATTAACTTCAAATATATCATACAGCTCATTCCTGCTCTAATATGTCGATGCGTCAAGGCAGAGTTTTCCCAAACAATATCAAACTGTTTTTTAATATTTTTACCCTTAATTTCAAATAGCAAAGGTATAATCCTCATTAAGGAACCATTTCCATTATCATACTCCTCTCCTTCATATTTTAATAGCTTCATATCTTCTAAATCATCACTTAATACGATAGATTCTAATCTGGTAATTGATCTAGCTGTAGTCATTCCAATATCAAATACATGATCTCTAGCCGCCCAATAAGCTTGATTTTTCCATTTGATAAAGTTTAAAGCTACGGATTTCAAAGTATATCCTTCCACCATAGCTTCTGCTAAACAGAAAGTCAAAGAACTGTCATCAGACCAAGTTCCAGGAGGTTGTTCATGTGTACCATAGCCAACCATATCTTTAGCTGGTGAAGTTTCCATATCTTCTCTATCTAGAAATTCATAAGGAACTCCTAATGCATCACCAATAGCAACTCCAAATAACATGTCTTTAGCTATATTTTTCATTTTATTTAAATTCTATATATTCTGGTGAAACCACCTCAGTCAGCCATACACCGTTTTCAGAAAGGAAAAAGGAACAACCACTTTTATACATTTCTCCTGATCTTACTCTTAAAATAACAGGCTTTCCTCTTCTTGACCCAACACTAATTGCTGTATCTCTATTAGTACTTAAGTGTACATGTTGTCTACTCATTTTTAACAATCCTTTATTCTGGATAGCTTCCATAAATTTAGGCACTGTACCATGAAACAAAAAATCAGGTGGTTGTACTGCTTGTAGTTCTAAATCAACATTAACTGAATGCCCTTGATTTGCTCTAATCCTTAATCCATCATCACTGATTATAAAGCGTTTCTTGTCATTTTCTTCAACTACTACTTCAAGTGTTGTTCTATCTAAACGGATTCCTTTTTTATTAATTCCTTTGATTAATTCATCAATTAACAGCCATCCATTTTCATCTAAAACAGCTTTTATATGTTCAGGTCTGTGTCTTAAAATAAGACTCATGAGTTTACTTACTCGTTTTATATTTATGCTACTCATATGATGAGATTTAATTTTTTATTCAATTCATTATTAGTAAATAATAATGGTTTCTCTTTAGGAAGGATTAACTTATCCAACTGGTTTAATTCTACAAGTTTTCCTTGCTCTCTAACATATTCTGAAATATCTTCTATTTCAATAATGTCTTCATTAGAATAACTCGCTATCTGCTTACCGCGTATTCCAATTTGAATAGCTCTACGTTCCAATTTTGCTCCATATGGATCATGATCAGGATCCCATTGTAAACGAATATCTGATTCTTTAACTAATTTTTGCCATTGTTCTTTTGACTCATGTATCGCAGGTTTAAATGTTGAGTGAACTGCATTTGTAGCATATCGTTCAAAGGCTTCTCGTTTTAAATGTATGGCTAAAACAACTTCTTGCCCCACTTTTGTACCCCAACCATTGCGATACATCATCCATAAAAAATTAGGTTTTATCCATGTCATTCTGTTTAAACTAAACGCACCACCAAAATATTGATTTTTCGCGGCATAGTTCCCTATTTCTGGTCTGTAAGATTGATAAACAACAATGCCATCATCGTTGTATTGTGCCATAATATGATGGCCTTCTTTTGGCCAATCATTTAATTGTTCTGAATATGGCTTTAATTCTAGTTTCATTTTATTCAATTTGAGTCTTCTAACTCATTTATTAATTTGTTATAAATTCGATAGTTTTCATCATCATAGCAGACAAAAACTACTACATTTTAATTTTCTTTAAGTATATGTTTTACTTAAAATCATATACTATTACTTCTACTCCTTTTTCGATTAACTCTGATTGAATAATTTCTTCAATTATCTCCCATTTGCCTCCAGCTAACCCACATCCTATTCTGGGCATATGAATTACAGCCTTTAATATGTGAGATTTTTCAGCGATTAACTTCAACCCTTTCCTAACTTCGTCATATCTGATTGGAGGAACACCTGTTTTACCCCTATTAATTTTATGCTGTCCAATTAAATTAGCTATCCAAATATCCTGCTCAACATTAACAAACTGAACTTTTCCCAATTCAAAACCTATATTTGACTTGTACCATTTTCTATATTCTGACTCTGGTAGCTTCCATTTATTAGAAATTGCCATTACAAAACCTTTACCCCATCCTCCAATATCATTACAGATGTGAACTATAATTTTATTTTCACTTCCTATTGGAGCGGTTGCATCTCCAGTAATATATTTTATAGTATTCATCTTAATATGTTTTTTAAAGTCAATTGCTTAATAGTAGTATCATCTAAAGTACTGAAAGAATCAGTAGAAATAATATCATCATATACCTTTGCTAATTCGTCACTTCCTTTACTAAATATCCCGTGTGAAACTACTAATAGTAGCTTACCAGCATTATGTTTTTTTAATTCCGTTGCTAAGCCTAAAAAAGTTCCTCCACCATCACAAATATCATCGGTTACAACACATGTCTTTCCTTTTAAGTCTTCATGATATACTTTGACCCCACTAAGTTTACCTGTACTTACATCTCTTGTTTTTCCACATTCTACTACTGTTACACCACCAAGATATTGTGCCGTTTTATAAATTTTCTTTAAAGCACCACCATCTGGAGCCACCAAATAAAAATCTTCTAAATCCTTAGTAGCATACTTAACAAATGAATTATTAGTTACTACTTCTACATTTTCAAGTAAAGCTGCTGTTACTTCACTATGAGGATCAAATACCATAACGCTATTCAGTTGTAGCTCGTTTATTAAGTTCGCATATACTTTTACGGTCAATGATTCTCCTGTAACCATAACCCTATCCTGTCGAGCTGCTGGAAAATAGGGTAAAAACAAGTTAATTGTCTTTACATGCATTCTTCTTAAAGCATCTACTGCTATTAGTAACAAGCCCATATCATTAAAACTTTTTACCCTAGTAGTTATCGTAATCTCATCTACATCAGTTAAATCCGTTTCTATTTTTATATGTGGTTCTCCTCCATTAAATACAAATGCTGTAAAAGCAATTGATTTTTCAAAAGGTTGAAATTGGCTATCTAAGTTTAAATACTTCATAATAATCTTTATTTGCGTAATGATGACACAAATATAATTGATTTAAATTGATGTAACCAAATAATTTGTGTAAAAAAAACACTTATTATTTTAACTTACTGTATTTTAGTTGTTTAATTAGCATACTGTAAAATTGAACACCTAAGTTTTAATAATATAAATTGATAATTGTATATTTATTGCGTGAAAAGGACGCAAAATATAGAAATAGCTGTTGATGCAATAGTATTTGGATACAACAAAGAAGATGGTGTTAGACTATTACTTATAAAAAGGAAGTACAATCCTTTTAAAGGCGAATGGGCTATTCCTGGTGGGTTTGTATTAGATAATGAATCCTTAGAAGATGCTGTAGAAAGAGAATTACAGGAAGAAACTGGAGTTAAAATAAACTACTTGGAGCAGTTATATACTTTCGGTAAACCTGATCGTGATCCAAGAAGAAGAATTATTTCTGTTGCTTATTTTGGTTTGGTAAAATCAAGTCAGTTTGAAAAGTTAAATGCTGCAACTGATGCAGAAGAAGCACAATGGTTTAATATAAATGAACTTCCTAAGCTTGCTTTTGACCACCAAGAGATTTTGAAAATGGCTATTGAGCGTTTAAGAGCAAAAATAACATACCAACCTATCGGTTTTGAACTACTTGAACAGAAGTTTCCTTTTTCAGATTTAGAACACCTCTACGCTGCCCTATTGGACAGAGCTATAGATAGACGTAATTTCAAAAAGAAAGTAATGAGCTTAGGTATCTTAGAAGAATTAGATGAAAAAGCGAAATCTACTGGTGCTGGTAGACCAGGTAATTTGTTTCAATTCAATAAAGCAACTTATAAGCGTTTATTAAAAGAAGGAATGCATTTTGAAATATGAGCACTGATTTTCAACCATTATTTCAGTTTATTGCAAATACAGTAGCACTTAAGACTAAAGATGAATCACTACTGTCTTCAAAACTTATTACAGAACAATTTGAAAAAGGCGATATAATTTTACAACAAAATAAGGTTTGTAAAAATTTAAAGTTCGTTATTTCAGGTGTATACAGAGTATATCAAATTAATGAAGGAAAAGAAATTACTAGTTATTTTAATTATAAAGAGCGTAACCCTTTTGTAGCCTCATTTATAAGCTTATTAACTAATAAACCTAGTACTGAAATTATTGAATGTATTGTACCAGGTAAATTGATTACTATTAGCTATCAAGATTGGAAAAACCTATACCAAATAAGCCATGAGTTAAATACTTTTGGTAGAAAAATGGCTGAATACAATTATGTGTTGGCTATGGAACGTATAGAATCATTACAATACCAAAGTGCTTCTGATAGATACCAGATATTCTTAAAGCACTACCCTAACCTATTAAATCAAATACCACATCATTACATTGCTTCTTATCTAGGTATTACTCCTGAATCCTTAAGTCGTATTCGTAAAGCAGCATTCAAAAGTTAAATCTTACCATACATCAATGCACACTTTTTCTAGTATGCAGATATTTGATATATGGAAAACAATAAGATATATCAGGTATTAAATAGTATCTGTAAAGACGGTAATTCTTCAGACATTAAGCAATGTGTTGAAATAGTAAATAAACACTATAATGCTAGTAACAGACACTATCATACACTCAATCATGTGTTTAAACTATTACTTCAGATAAAAACCACAACAATCAGTAATAGTGATAAATACGTATTGTGTTTAGTAGCGATATTCCATGATGTAATTTATAATTCTACAAAAAAGGATAATGAATTTCAAAGTGCATTATTTGCTAAAAAACGGCTAACAAAACTAAAGGTTAATACTGAATTTATCAACACCGTTTGCAAGTTGATAGAAGCAACAGCTATACATGAATCTGATAATAAACTAAGTCAATTATTTAATGATATGGATCTTTCTATTTTAGGTACTGAAGCAAAAGAATACAAAAATTATTGTGCTCAAATTAGAAAGGAATACAGCACTACCCCCTATTTATTATACAAAATTGGAAGAAAAAGGTTTCTAAAAAGTATGTTATCAAAGCCTCGTATTTTCTTTACGGAGCAATATAAAAAGTTAGAAAAACCTGCAAGAACTAATATGTTAATGGAACTTAAATCATTGTAAATATGAGAACTACCTATATAAATGAGTTGCCCATAGTTGAAATAGACAATTTTTTATCAGAAACTGAAGTTGATAAATTACTAAATACAAGATTAAATAGTTTCACCAAAGCTAGCAGTCATTACCCGGAGTACTATCGTAATAATGATCGTTTAATTGAAGATAATCAAGTACTTGGCAAGGAATTGTTCAACAAAATGCAACAATTTAAAAAGATAAGGAATGTATTTCCAAATCAATTCAATGGGCTAAACGAACGTTTAAGATTTTGCAGATATCAGAAAAATCAAGTCTTTAATACCCATCAAGATGGAGTCTATTACCCTAATGAGTATCAGGAATCAAAATATACATTCTTACTGTATCTAAACGGTGAAGAGGATTTTATTGGTGGAGAGACTCATTTTTATACTAACAAAAACGATTGTAAACCTGTGAAGAGTATAACTCCTAGAAAAGGAACACTTGTTATTTTTGATCATCGCATATGGCATCAAGGAGCTATAATTACTCATGGGAACAAGTATATTCTACGTTCTGATGTATTCGTAAATAGAAATAAACAAGCAAAACATCACGATGGTTACATATGGAGTTTATTGAAATTAAATGAACAGCTATTTATAAGCTGTGGTAGAGATACTAAAATAAAAGTATGGAATAGACAACTTCAATTACAAATCACCATTAAAACGCATTCAAAATCTGTTTTAAAGATAGTTCAGTTGTCAAATAATGAATTCATTTCTTGCTCAAGGGATTTTACACTAAAAAAATGGAATCTTAAAGGAACTATTTTAGATAGTATAGTGTTAGATGAAATGATATTGAGTATAAAAGTAAACCATGACACCCAAATGCTATTTGCAGTTGGTACAAGTGGTACGCTGTATATATTTGATTATAAACTACAGTTACAAAAATCAATAAAAGTTCATGATAACTGGATATGGGATGTAGCAGTACATCCAAATGGTACTATAATAACTTGTGGTGAAGATGGTACTATCAAGATAACAAACATAGTAACTAAGGGTGTAAAATGCTTATATCATGGTACTGAACCGATATTCTGTTTACATTTAAATGAGAACAGTAACGTATATGCAGGTTCAAAAAAAGGGTCCCTAATAAAAATTGATATTGTAAGTCAAAAAACAAGCAAGATAAAGCTTCATAATGATGGTATTCGTTCAATCATAACTCATAATGAGAATGTACTCACATGTGGTGAAGATAATAGCGTAAAGAACTATAATTTCAAGACTAATCACAAGTCTATAATAGCTAAGTCTGATAATTTTATTCAAGATATTATATGCTTGGGTAACACTATTTATAGTGCTGGTTTTGATGGAGTAATATCGGTTAGTTCATTATAAAATAGCAAAGAAACTTCTTAAAACAAGCCGCTTTCAAAAGGTAGGTTTTGTTATTGTATCAGCATTATTCAAACCATTCCATACACATTATACTCCCTCCTTTTCTCGGGTCGTATAAAAAGTATTTCATTAACATTTTAACGAGTGTTTAAAGTCAAAAACTTTTCATTAAAAATGAAGAAGTAAACTTTGCTTTTACAAAGCAAAGTTACATAACACGGAACATTATAGTTCAAATGTATTGTAATAGTTATTTATAGCTGTTTGACCATTTTAAGCTATAATTATTTATTATGTAAATTATCCTCCCAGAAGCATTCGTTTTCATAAGAATAATTGAAGCTTAGCTTTTTAAACTATTATACGATTTGCTTCGAAGAGTTAAAAACAATTAGTTAAAAATATTATTATAACTGTTCTTTAATGGTTTTGGTTATACCAGTTTTAATTTCTCCTGTATGTTTTGTCGTTTTAGTTTCTATTAACATAATTAGGCATTCGTTTATTGATGAAACTCTATGATTAATTCCTTTTGGTACAACAAACATATCACCACATTTCATAGTTATATTTGTTTTTTTTTCAATTTCCATTAAAAGAGTTCCTTCTATAATATAAAATAACTCATCTTCAAACTCGTGGTTATGCCATGGAACTTCTTGACCTTTAATTTTAACAATTTTCACATACTGGTCATTTACTTCAGCTACTATTTTAGGAGAGAAGTAATTACTAACTTCTTTAAATTGTTCTAATAGATTCATTTTAATTTAGTTGTATTTTCTTTAATATTCAAATCCTCTGATTCTTTATGAGGCTAATTTATATAATTTTAATGAGACTTTAGCTCACCAACAGATTCAAAAAGGTCGATAATTATATGTTTTTGATGGCTTGGTGTAACATCTCTAAAATAGCCTAGTAAGTCTTTGGTAGTTGCATATCTATCTGTGTTCATTTTTAGTTTACCATCTAGAGAGTTCCAATCACTTATAAAACGTTTTAACGCTAGATTCACTTGGTCTTCGCCTATCGCCTCTTGTAAGGCGAACATATTTATTGCGCCTTTTGCATAATAAATATAGTCTTGATTGTCTACCATTGCAAGAGACGGTTCGTTTCCACTTTCTCTTCGTTTTCCGTCTAAATATTTATCTTTCTGTATCTCTAAAAATTGCTGTACTTTTTCTTTAGAATACTTTTGTTTTAAAACCATTGTTGCTGCATATTGAGAGAGTGTCTCTAAAATAAGGAGTCGCCCTTTTACATTTGCTGCGGCTACTTGCATACCAAACCATTGGTGTGCAATTTCGTGAGCAGTCACATAAAATGCCATATCTACATCTGTTTCATCATTAATATCTAAAACAAACCCTATAGATTCCGAGAATGGAATAGTTCCTGGAAATGATTGTGCAAATTCTGCATAACGTGGAAACTCCATAATACGTAGATGCTCATATTGATACGGACTAAAATGAGTACTGTAATAATCTAATGACGCTTTCATAGACTTCATCATTCTATCAATGTTATACTCATGGCCATTATGATAGTAAATTTCTAGGGCTACTTGTTTTGAGATAGTATCAGGTTTTGAAGGCCATGTGTCTTTTTTTAATTCGTATCGAGCTGAAACAATTGCATAAAAGTTAACGATCGACTGCTTCATTTTATAATGGTAATAACTACGGTTATTTTCCTCCCATTGTTTTATTAAGTCCCCTGGAGCTATCGCTTTTTGATCAATTTCTGTCCCTATTATCATTTCAAAATTAATACCATCAGAATCACCACCAGATCTTGCATTTTGCAGTTCATTCACATCTTCTCTATTAGCTCTATTTGTTCTTTTAGGTAATTGAAATTCGATACGTTTCTTTTTATCTTGAAGCTCATACTTTTTAGTATACCCTAAAGTTGGAAAGTTTTCGTTATTAAAAAAAGTTCCGTTTTCTACAATAGCCGTGTTAGACCCTGATGCCAGGAGTCCTTTAGTTGTATATGTTTGTTTGAAACTCATTTTAATAGAATCACCTGGTTTTAATGGGTTTTTCAGTTTGTAAATGGTATAATAATATTTACTGTATTCGCTATTTATTGTAGCTCCACCATCAAAAGAAACATCGTTTATAACCACATTGTCTTCTATTATTTTTTGAATATGCACCTCATTAATAGCAGTTTCTTTTGTGTTTTTGAGGATATAATAACCTTCTGCAGTATAACCTCTTGATGAAGGATACAACTCAACATTTAAATTAACACTAACAATTTTTGGTTGTGGTATATATTCAAATTTCTTTAATGCTTTTTCATAGCCAACTCTAAATGCTGTAGTTTCAGAATTAGTCCAGTACTTGTTTAAAATATTAGTGTTGTAAAAAATGAAACCCCCAAGCAAAATAAATAGCGTCATAATAACACTCCCAAATATAAAGACTGGTTTACTTATTCTTTGTTTAGCGGTTTTTAGACGCTTTATGAAATTAGTTTCTGTGCCTCTTACCATAAAAAATGATCCTACTATAAGCAATAGTGAGCCAAAGAGAAACCAATAGGATTTAACGAATAAATAGGGCTTCAAAAAGTGGCCATAGCCATTCATGTCAGAATATGTTGCTAGAGAGCGTCCACCAAAAAAATACAAATCGTGATCGAACCCAAATACACCCAAGGTAATGGTCGAAATAAATAAAATAATGACCACCATAATACCCACAAACTTGTTGTTTACCAACGCTTGAACAAAGAATGCTAGAAAAGTGAGTAATGCCAAAGACGGTAATATTTCAAAAAAGAACCCGGAGAAATATACCGAAAATTCGTAGTTATAATAGCCATTTAGTGTCTGGAAAATAATACCAGAACTAATCAAAGCGAGCATTAACACGACATAAATAAGATTAAGTGCAATGTATTTGCCTGCGAGATTTATAAAGCTGGACATTGGCGTGGCATCGTAAATCAAGTTTAATTTGGCGCCTCGTTCTTTCCAAACCAATTCGCCAGAATAAAATACCAAGATGATGATGAAAAAGTAGAGTGATGTTTCTTGTAGTTCTTCTACAATAAAATAGGTTGCAGGAAAACTATCCACTCCATATACAGTTCCGAGGCTTACAGAATTTATAAGAATAATGACCATCCCACAAATAACAATTCCCCAAAATGAGGATTGCTTGCAAATATCTTTAAAGTAAAACCAAGAAAACTGCTTTAATTGTGTCCATTTAGAAAGCATACCATACTGTTTTTCTGCATATGGTATCCTTATAGCGCTAGCATCACTAACAGATTCAATAGTTAAAACTTGTATTTTTTTTCTTTTAGAACGCTTGTCTTTAACCACACTAAAATTAAACTTTTTATAACCATATAACAAGGCAAGTATCCCAAGTGAAAACCAAAATAATTTGTTATACATAAGTGCTCCTCCAAAAAATGGAATGCTTTGTGTCCCCTTTTCTAGAGCAGACCATGATTTTGTAATAAAAGTTGTTGTTGTTGTTAATGAAAATGGATCCAAAATGGCTTGCCAAAATTCGTTGGTAATAGCTTTGGTTAACATAAAGACCACGAACAAAAAGATGCCCTGTGTATATACTACAACTAGATTTCTACTTAAAGCGCCAGTGACAAAAAATAGAGATGCTCCAAAAAATAAGGTTGGTAAGGTTACTATTAGAAAAGTTCTTAAATAGGCTAAAAAATTAAACTCTAATAAATCGGTTGGGTTGTGCCAAGGCATAAATTCACCAAGCATCATACCGAATAATATACCAGAAAACACAAACAACAAAACAGTAAATGAGCCTAAAAATCGGCCTAGCAAATAATCTTTTTTCTTGATTGTTGTAGAAAAAATAAGTGATTCAATTTCATACTCAAAATCTCTTAATACAGAAACTCCCATAATCATTGAGGCTAATATCATAAATATGCCAGTGATTGCTCCCATTGTTTTTGCAATTACAAATGGTGAATTTTTTTTCATAACTCCAAAATCGGCACCTTGAAAAATAAAATCTACACCAACAATAGAAAAGAGAAAAAGAAATATAAAGAATACATAAGTGTCTGGTCGCTTTATACGATATTGTATTTCGAACTTAAATATATTATACCACATAACTAATTTGAATTAAGGTTCGTATTGTTAAATATTTGAGAGAAATAGACATCTTCTAAATCAGCATTAACACCAATGAAGCCATCACCTGGATTATTATCACTTAAAACATGAATGGTTGGCTTCCCTAGAAATAGCTTTTCGCTAATAACTTGGTAGTTTTGTTTGTAAAGGTTTAATTCATGTTTTTCAATAGTTTTTTTATAGACTTTGCCTTTTAAATTTTCAATTATTTGTACCGGATTTCCTTTTAAACAAACTTGACCTTGATTTATAATCGCCATGTTGGTACAGAGTTCTTTAACATCATCTACAATATGCGTAGATAGTATAACTACTGTGTGTTCTCCTAATTCACTTAACACATTATAAAACCGATTTCTCTCTACAGGATCTAATCCTGCAGTTGGTTCATCTACAATAAGTAGTTTTGGGTTATTCAATAAAGCTTGTGCTATACCAAAACGTTGTTTCATTCCACCAGAATAGCCTTTAAGGTTTTGTTTTCTCACCTCATATAAGTTGGTTTTATGCAACAGCGCTTTGACTAATTCTTTACGCTCATTTTTATTAGAGATTCCCTTAAGTATTGCGAAATGATTTAGTAGTACTTCAGCAGAAATTTTGGGGTATAAACCAAATTGTTGTGGTAAATATCCCAATACTTGCCTGATCTCATTTTTTTGTTTCAATACATCTAAGCCACCTAATGAAATTGAACCACTATCTGCATCTTGCAATGTGGCAATAGTTCGCATTAAAGTTGATTTTCCTGCTCCATTTGGTCCTAGTAAGCCAAACATACCTGTTGGTATTTCCAAAGAAATATTCTGTAATGCTTTTATACCATTTGGGTATGTCTTTGATAGATTGTCAATAATTAGTTCCATAAAGTTCGTTTTTTGATTGATTGAAGCAAACATATCAAGTACTTGCATTCCTAAAAAGGATTTGGGATATATAACCCTTAGTGAGTGAGATACATACGATTAAATGTTATAAGAGCATTATATAACGACTCAATATACGTTTGTCACTCCCCACAAACTGTTTGTCAACTTATTTGCTTGAGATGTTTTATTTAATTAATATTGATTTATGGATTTTAAAATATCAGATAGAAAAAAGAAAATTATAAAACGCTTTTATAAAGTAGCGCTTATTTTTATTGGTGTAATTATTATCTTTTTTAATGATACTTTTGGTAAGTTAGAAGGCTTTGTAGAGTTTATTGCATTTTATTTCATAGTTATATTTATAACTATTTCATATTGGTTATTTAAACAAATCAAATCGATTATTCGATTAAAAAACGAAAAGGCTAAAACCGAACTCATGCACTTAAAAAGTCAGGTGAATCCTCACTTCTTTTTTAATATGCTAAATAACCTTTATGGTTTAGTAGATAAAGACTCTAAAAAGGCGCAAGAACTTATTTTGAAACTATCAGATATGATGCGTTATAGTATCTATGATGGGCAAAAAGAAACTGTGTTACTTTCTGAAGAAATCACGTATCTACAAAATTATATTGAGCTGCATAAAATGCGATATCATAAAATCATAGATATTCAATTTAAGATTGATATAAAAGAAAATGATTGTCAAATAATGCCGCTTCTTTTTATCATTCTTTTAGAAAATGCCTTTAAGCATGGTGTAGAAAACTTGAGGGATAATGCATATGTTCACATCAATATCAACGCAAAAAATAATGAAGTTTTTTTTGATATAGAAAACAATTTTGATAATACTATTACTAATGAACCAGGAGGTATTGGTATGAATAACTTAAAACGCAGATTAGAATTGATTTACCCAAAAAACCACACCTTAACCATAACAAAAACGAATACTATTTATAAAGCACAATTGAATATTAGAAAATTATGATCAAGTACCTTATTATAGATGATGAACATATTGCTCACGATATCATAAGAAGGTATTGTGACATGCTACCAAACTTGGAGTTTATGGCAGATTGCTATGATGCTATTGAAGCTTTAGACTACTTGAATAAACAGCCTGTAGATCTAATTTTTTTAGATCTAAACATGCCTAAATTAAAAGGTTTTGAGTTTTTAAAAACGTTAGCATTTCCTCCAAAAGTAATTGTAACAACTGCTTATAATGAGTTTGCAATTGAAGGTTATGAGCTTAATGTTGTAGACTATTTGTTAAAACCCTTTAGTTTTGAACGCTTTTTAAGTGCCGTGAATAAAGTAACTACCTCTAATCCACAATCAAAACAAGTACACGTGGAAAATGAAAAAGCATCTGCAAATCAAATATTTTTAAAACAAAATAACAGCCATATACAAGTTGATGTAAATACCATCTTATATATTGAAGCTTCAGGGAATTACACAAAAGTTGTTACTATAGTAGATACAATTACTATAAGAGAAAAAATATCTAATACTTTAGAAATGCTCCCAAAAGAGGAATTTCTTCAAGTTCATAAATCTTTTGCAATTGCAAAAAAACACATTAAAAGTATTGAAGGTAATCGAGTTCACATTGGTGATTATATAGTACCAATTGGTAAACTATTTAAAATAAACATCAATAAGCTCTTATAGTAAATTAAAAACATTTGATATTATTTCCATTTCACACACAATATACTTCCCTCCTACGTCGTCGCATAAGAAGTGTTCCATTACATTTATATCCCACAGTATTTGTAGTTATTGTACTAACTGTATTACTTGGGTGTTTATACATTCATGGTTTGTAGCTTTCGTTTAATTTCAATATTCTGTACAATGGTTCAAATTTTCATAAATAATTAGACTCTCGTGGATTTAGAAATTTAGTTTTATAAGGAAGTCATTTGTAGCTATAATTTACCATTATGTAAAATTGCCGCTCGCCAAAGGCACTCAATTGTTTTTTTAACTCAAATGCGTAACATTCATGAACTCCTTAATTTTAAATAATATTGACGTGAATAATTTGCCAACGCTTCCAGCCACCAAAAAAAGCAAAACATTTTAGTTTGTATTTATATCTAGAATTGACTGGATATTATACGCTATAAAAAAATCAGAATATTTTCGTGTAATTCCCGCAACAGTATACGGCATAATTTTGAAAGTCTGGTAGACTTTTGAAATTGTGAGCGAGCCTTGGGTGGCTTTGTATAGCTTTAAATTTTTTACACACTTGCTATAATAACCTTTAAAAGACTCTTCATTATCTTTTGTCTTAAAACAAAAGAAACAAAAAATTCAAGGCTGCATACAATTTTGGAAACAATTAACCGCTCGTTACGCTATGTTTTAGGAAACATTGTAACTAACCAAGATTGTTAAGGAAAACGCCTTAAAACTAAGTAAAACCAATTATAATCCTAACTAAACCCCTAAAATATAGACGCTCCACTCACCTATTGTTTTATACAAAATTTTATGAGGCCAGTTAAAAGTTATTGTCTTAAGTTTTTACTTTTTGTTTTTGAATAAAAAACAGCGCCAAAAGAACTAATAACATTCCAGGAATAAGAACAAGTTCAAACGTTTCAATCTTGATTAAAACACCAATAATGACAACAATAATAGGAGTTAAAAAGCCATAAGCACTTACTTTAGTAGCACCAATTCTTACAACACCATATTGGAGAAGAAAAAAGGTTATGAGCGTAGAGAATAATGACAAATAAAGTATTCCCCAATATACTTTTGAATCTATTGCTAACCATTTGGTTTCTACTACGTCTCCCCAAGAAAATAACAGAAGACATAAACTACCGATGAGTAATATCCAAAAAGTCATTACTTCAACAGGTTCTCCTTTGTAAAATTTCTTAACTAAAGGGTTATAGAACCCAAGGCATAATGTTCCTGTAAAAAATATTAAATCACCATAGTTTAAATCCAAAGATAATAGTGAATCTAGGCTTCCTCTAAATACAATCCAAAGCGCACCAATAGTACCAATAATAAGACCTATTACCTGTGTTTTTCCTGTTAATTCTTTATTTATTATATATGCTAGTATCGCTGTAATGGCAGGCAAAATGGTATAAATAGCTCCTGTATTAAGAGCACTAGTGTATCTTAAACTTTCAAACATACACCAAAAGAAAACTACTAGTGGTAGACTTAAAATAAAATATCTGAACAGTGTTTTCTTGTTTGGGATAACTTCTTTTTTTCTAATAATAAACGGAAGAAACAATAAAGCCGAAAGAAAGAACCTTAAAAACAGTAATAGTTCAGGAGACAAAGCATCTGTTATTATAGCTACTACAGGGAAAGACGAGGCAGCCAATATGCTCATAATTATCATTAGTATATGGACAAAGGATAGAGATTTTGTAAAAGACTTTTTCATGGTTATTTAATTGTTTTCTGTCGAACCATCTTATTCTTTTCAATGTTTAAACTTTCAGAATTGTAACAAACAAATTCTACTGCATTTCCGTCAGGGTCATAAAAGTGAATTGAATGCCAACCAAAAACCTCGTAGGTTTCACTTTCAAACTCAATTCCTATTTCTTTAAATCTATTCTTTTCAGATTCAAAGTCTTCTTTATTGAGAGTAAAAGCGAAATGATGTAACGTTCCTAATCCATTATTAGATTGTCCCTTTTTAATATCTTTTGGTCCATGAAACTCTTTGGAATTATCAAAAATTGCTAGCACTTGAGGATGTCCTTCAAAATCATCAGCAACTTTTAGAAATCTATTATTTCCGAAACTTGCGTATAATTCAAGTCCAATTACATTTATATAAAATTCGGCTAATACATCTACATTTGATGTTCGAAGTACTAATTCTCCTAATCTTTTTTTACTATGTATCATTGCCTTTTCTTTAAATTAATAGGTGCTATAACTACCATTAAATCTAACGGTTTTTATAACACCTATTTAATAATTGAATTTTGAAATTCTATTAGTTTATCTTCTCTAATAGTTTTGGTGCTTCTTTGTTTGAGAAATCTATCCAAGGATTTTTCCCCATCCACTTATCTAATTTAACGTTAGGGTCTTCATAACGCATTACAAATTTTTCAGGTCCATGAGCAAATGCAACCACCAATCCGTATTCAGAGTCTAAAAACCCACCATGTGGACTTATTCCTGGGTAACTTATTCTCCAACCTAAACCATCAATTTTTACATGACCTAAAGTTAGTTTTCCAACAACGTTATTAGGTAATACAAAAAACCATGTCCAAGGACCACCTGATACAATAGTCATAACTTCATCAATCCCCATTCCGCTATCTGTACTATTAACATGCAATTTTCCAAATTTGTCTTGAAGAAAAACCGTTACTTCTGGAGATAATGCATTCATATCATACACTTTAGGGTAAGGAGCCATGTCGTCTTCTCCAGTAGTTAGAGAGCCTCCATTTTCTGCTACTGGTTTTCTACCCGCTTTTTCTATTTGGTTAAGCAAGCCTTTTCTATCTAAATGAAAAGCAGCTATTAAATCATTCGCTTCTTTTTCGTCTAGAGCCCTTGTTTTTGATGTTTCAAGAATTGGTTTTGCAATTTCTGGTAATTCAACTGTACTAACTCGTACACCAACTGAACGTAATACTGCATTGATATCTACTATACCAATAGCATCTGCTCTTCAGTCACTAAATGATAATTTGATGTCCTCTTTAGTTACTTTTTGTGATTCTACTTTGTTTTCGTTTTTCGAATCTTTTTTCGATGCTTTATTAGAACATCCTGTCGTTACAAATAACAACGCGATTAAAAAGCTATATAGTAATGTTGTTACTATACTTGATTTTTGTGTTTTTAATGTTTTCATTTTATTTGTTTTTAATTACACTACAAAGGTTAAACTTATTTGAGATGAAAAAATTAAGGTATCTTAAGAAAGGCTATTGATGTAGACTCTTTCTTATAGTACTCAAATGTTCTGGTGTGATACCTAAATATGAAGCAACCATATATTGAGGTACTACTTGCTCTATATCTCTGTATTTTTTTATAAAATTTATATAACGTAATTCAGCAGTTTCGCTCATTGATTTTAATGTTCGATTTTGATTTGCTACATACGCATTTTGCATTTTTATTCTGAAAAATCGCTCCATTACAGGAACACTTTTAAATAAGTTTTCAAGTGTGTCTCTATGAACTTGCAGTACTGTTGTTGGCTGGAGAGCTTGCACGAAATGTTGAGCAGGAGTTTTAGTTAAATAACTATATAAATCATTAATCCACCAATTCTCTATTCCAAGCTGAAGAATATATTCTTGCCCTTCTTCATTTATATAATAAGACCGAAGGCATCCTTTAGTAATAAATCGCATATAATTAGAGGTGTTTCCTTTGAATAATAAAATTTCCTTTTTAGCTAACTCTTTTGGCTTAAATGCATCAATAATTAATGGTATATCCTTTTCAGGAATGGTAACTAATTCTTTGATGTTTTCAATTAAAGGAATGTATATATCTTCTTTGGCTATCATAAGTATACAAGTTAAGCAGAATAAATTTAAGGAACTAACGAGCAAATTATTATATAAATCACAAGAAATACCATTCCACATGTATTACGCATCCCCCTATGTCGTCTTGTAAAAAGTGTTTCATTAACTTATTTAAAGAAGTTTTGGGGTATTATTTTTTTGAAGAGATATGTATAAAGTAAACTTTGCTTTGTAAAAGCAAAGTTACATAACGCGGAACATTATAGTTCAAATGTATTATAATAGTTATTAATAGCTGTTTGACCATTTTAAGCTATAATTGTCTATTATGTAAAATATCCCACAGTATTTCTAGTTTCATTACTATCTGTAGTACTTGGGTGTTTATACATTCATGGTTTATAGCTTTCGTTTAATTTCAATATTCTTTACAATTGTTAATTAATTGTTATAGAAAATTAATTTTAATAGTATTACTATTACCTTTGCGTTATTAAATATTAACTATGGATAATTTACTTTCAAATATTAAAATTGAAGTTCCAGCAGGAATTTATTTAAAAGATCCCGAATCATCATTATTAGGAAAAAAAATAATAGAAAACACTATTATTCTAATTAATGATATTGGTTTTGAAGATTTTAATTTTAAAAAATTAGGTAAACAAATAAATTCTAATGAAAGTTCTATTTATCGTTACTTTGAGAGCAAACACAAAATACTTATTTATCTTACGTCTTGGTATTGGAGTTGGATAGAATATCAACTAGTAATTGAAACCTATAGTATTATTAATTCAAAAGACAAATTGAATAAAGCTATAAAGGTAGTTACTAGAACTACTGAACAAGACAGTAATTATAGACATATCAACGAAGTTATACTTAATAATATTATCATCAATGAAAATTCAAAATCATATTTAACAAAAGATGTAGATATAGAAAATAAGGATGGTTATTTTATGCCATACAAACGTGTAGTACATCGGTTAGCAAATATAATTATAGATTATAATAGTACTTACAAATATGGGTTAAGTTTAGCGAGTACTATAGTAGAAAGTTCATTACACCAGCAGTTTATTATGGTTCATTTTAAATCAATTACAAATTGTAATGATAAAATATCTCCAACTGATTTTTTAATCGATTTAACATTAAAAACATTATCTAATGAAAAATAACTTTTTATCGCCTTGGAAGCGTTTTTTAGGATTATTAGAATTAGAACGTAAAGATATATTTCAAATTGCATATTATGCTATTTTCGAAGGTCTTGTTGCGTTATCTTTACCAATTGGTATTCAAGCAATTATTAATTTATTACAAGGAGCACAAATATCTGCTTCTTGGGTTGTATTAATTATTTTAGTAACTATTGGTGTTGCGTTTACGGGGGGGTTGAAATTGATGCAAATGCGTATTATTGAAACAATACAACAGCGTATTTTTACAAGAGCTTCGTTGGATTTAAGTTATCGTTTTCCGAAAATAAAAATGAACGAACTACGTAACTATTACCTTCCAGAGCTAGCCAATCGTTTTTTTGATACGATAACTATTCAAAAAGGATTGTCTAAAATTTTAATAGATGTACCTTCGGCATTCTTGCAAATTATATTCGCGCTACTTCTACTCTCTTTTTACCATCCATTTTTTATAATTTTTGGGTTAATACTACTGTTTTTAATTTATATTGTATTTAAATATACAGCTCAAAAAGGATTAGATACTAGTTTAAAAGAATCCAAACATAAGTATAAAGTAGCTCATTGGTTACAAGAAATATCACGTACCGTTATCAGTTTTAAACTATCAGGAAAAACCAATTTGGCTATTGAAAAAAGTGATACACTTGTTAATGACTACCTAAATTCACGAGAAAGTCATTTTAAAATACTCGTTCTACAATTTATACAAATGATAGGTTTTAAAGTATTAGTAACTGCGGGCTTATTACTTATTGGTGGATATTTAGTATTAGATCAGCGAATGAATATTGGTCAGTTTGTTGCTGCAGAAATTATAATACTTCTCGTAATTAATTCTGTAGAGAAATTGATATTAGGGTTAGAATCATTTTATGATGTATTGACTTCCATAGAAAAATTAGGACAAGTAGTTGATAAACCTATCGAATCTCAAGTAGGAGAACTTATAAATCCAGATGCAGACTTAACCATTGAATTAAAAGATGTTGCGTATGGAGTTAACAAACAAGAGAATGCTATATTAAAAGATATTTCATTTACAATTCAACCAAAAGACAGAATCTTAATTAATGGTGCAAATGGCTCAGGTAAATCGAGCTTATTGCAACTTATTTCGGGTATAATTACACCAACATCTGGATATATTTATATTAATAACCTATCACTAGAAAGTTTATTGATTAATGAATATCGTTCAAATTTAGGATTATCTCTTTCCGAAGAAACCCCTTTTGAAGGAACTTTGCGAGAAAATATAACTTTTGGAAATAAAGAGATACCAGATGAAGCAATTTATCATGCTTTTGAAAATATTGGCTTAACCGAATATTTGAAGCAACAACCTAATGGATTAAATACTATGTTAAAACCAGAAGGAAAGCAAATTTCTTACACTATTGCTAAGAAGATCGTTTTAGTAAGGGCGATTGTAAAAAAACCAAAAGTATTGATTCTTGAAGATACTTTAGACCAGTTTCAAAAAGAGGAAGCAGCAAAAATTATTAATTATATAACAGACACTTCTCAACCTTGGAGTTTATTAGTAGTTAGTAATAATGATACTTGGAAGCATAAATGCAGCAAATTCATTAGCCTTAAAAAAGGAACAATTGTTGAAAAATAAAACGATAACCAATGTTAAACATTTCAAATAATAAAGTTTCTGAATATATAGATTTAACTAAGCTTAAATCAGGACAAGAAATTTTCACGAAAGAATATCATAAACTTTTCAGGAAGTTTTTAATGGCATTTTCTATAATTTTACTGATCATTTTATTTTTGCCATGGACACAAAATATTTCAAGCAAAGGAAAAGTAACTACCTTAAGACCTGATCAACGCCCTCAAACTTTACAATCACAAATTCCAGGACGTATAGAGGAATGGTTTATACAAGAAGGTGATTTTGTTAAACAAGGAGACACAATTTTACGAATTTCAGAAATAAAGAGTGACTATTTTGATGAAAAATTAGCAGAACGAACTGATAACCAGATCAATGCTAAATCATCTTCTGTTGAAGCTTATAAAAACAAAGTATCTGCATTAGAAAAACAGATTTTGGCCTTAGAACAAGAGCGCAACTTAAAATTGCAACAAGCAAAAAACAAATTACTTCAGGCACATTTAAAAGTGAAAAGTGATAGTATTGACTTGAAGACTATTAAGATAAAAACGGATATAGCAAAAACACAATACGAAAGAACATTAAATTTACAAAATGAAGGCTTAAAAGCTGTGAAGGATGTTGAAGAAAAGCGTTCAAAATTGCAAGAGGCTTATGCTAAATTGAATTCACAAGAAAATAAATTTTTAAGTACGAAAAATAATGTAATTAATAGCAAACTTGCAATTTCAACAATAAGTGCAACCTATGGTGAAAAATTAGCTAAAGCTGAGAGTAATTTATATACAGCACAATCAAGTGGTTTTGAGACTAAAGTACAAGTGTCAAAATTAGAAACAAATTTAGCCAATTATAAAAAACGAAATAGCTTATTATTTATTACTGCTCCACAGGATGGTTATATCAATAAAGCTATTAAATCAGGTATTGGTGAGACATTTAAAGAGGGTGAAAAATTAATTAGTATCATGCCTTCCAATTATGAATTGGCAGTAGAAATGTATGTGAGACCTATTGATTTACCACTTATACACATTGGTGAAAATGTACGTGTACAATTTGATGGTTGGCCAGCTATTGTATTTAGCGGATGGCCAAATGTATCTTATGGTACTTATGGAGCTAAAGTAATAGCAATTGAAAACTTTATTAGTGATAACGGTAGGTACCGTGTATTATTAGCTTCAGACGCTAATGATGTTAAGTGGCCAGAAGCTATCCGTGTAGGTTCTGGTGCAAAAACCATAGCACTATTAGATAATGTGCCTATTTGGTTTGAGCTGTGGAGACAAATTAATAGTTTTCCTCCTAATTTTTATCAACCAAAAAATAAATCTAAAAGCATAAAAACTAAATAAAAGAAATTATGAAAAAGTTAATTATCATACTTTGCTTTTGCAATATTTCTATTGGGTTTACTCAAGAAAACGAAAATACTTTAAGCTTAGAAGAATATTTGGGTTATGTTAAAAAATATCATCCAATAGTAAAGCAAGCACAACTTATTACTAGTGAAGGAGAGGCTAAATTATTAAAATCAAGAGGGGCTTTTGACCCTAAGTTAGAGGTTGATTATAATCGTAAGAAATTTAAAAATACTGAATATTACGATAAGTTGAATTCTACATTTAAAATTCCAACTTGGTACGGTATTGAACTAAAAGCAAATTATGAGAATAACGACGGAACGTATTTAAACCCGGAATTTAAAACTCCAATAGACGGATTGTATAGTGCAGGTGTATCTGTTTCACTAGCTAAAGGGATGTTGACAAATAAACGAATGGCTACCCTAAAACAAGCTAAACTATATGCAAAACAGGCCGAAGCAAAACAAAAAATTGTTATTAATGAAATTTTATACCGTGCAATATCATTGTATTTTAATTGGCTAAAAAATCATCAAAACCAAGCAGTTTATAACGATTATTTACTTAATGCAGAAACAAGATTAATAAATGTCCAAAAAAGTTTTATAGCTGGAGATAAACCTGCTATTGATACACTTGAAGCGAATATAAATTTTAAAAACAGATTATTAGAACTTGAAAAAGCTAAAATAAGTTATATAAAATCATCATTAGAATTATCCAACAATTTATGGTTAGAAAACAATATGCCATTGGAATTAAAACAAAATATAATTCCTGATATAAATACAATCAACCGCATAGATTTAGTATTAAACAGTTCTATTTTAAATATAAATGATGATTTGATAAATAATCACCCAAAATTGCAATCACTTAAATTAGAAAAACAAGGATTAACCATTGAAAAACGATTAAAACTAAATAACCTATTACCTAAGATTGATTTACACTACAATTTCTTAACTACAAATTATGATAATATAAATAACCTTAATAGTGCTAATTACAAAAGTGGTATGAATATAAGCTTCCCTCTGTTTTTAAGAAAAGAACGAGCAGATTTAAAATTAGCAAAGTTAAAATTGCAAGATATTGAATTTGATATTTCATCAACTAAAGTAAGCTTAAAGAATAAAATTGAAAGTACACAACAAGAAATAAGTTCTTACCAAAAACAATGTAGAATTTTGGAAGATTTAGAAACAAATTATACGCAATTAGTAAAAGGAGAGGAACGAAAATTCAGTCTTGGTGAAGGATCATTATTTCTTATTAATTATAGAGAAGTTAAAGCAATTCAAAATCAACTTAAAAAAAATGATACGGAATATAATCTGTTTAATAGTAAGTCTAATTTATTAAGGTTAATAACTAGTTTAAATTAATACCCCATCAAGGTTATAACTTTATTCAATACATTGTACAGTAGATATTCTATTCGTTAATTACCTTTTATTCGTTGCCATAAGTTTTTCATCAGAAACTGAGCATCACGATCAGTTTTGGGAACTTCTGTAGCTATTATTTGGTCATGATGTTCTTCTAAACGATAGGAAAATGTAAAAATAGGCGGTGCATCTTTTCTATGAATTAGTCCAAATCGCAAGTCATTAAAATACCAATGCCCCTCTCTTTGTTCTATAATATACCAACCTTTACTGATGGTTACCAAACGGTTGACATTTGGAAACTCCAATAAGCCTTTGGATACATGTCGCTGC
>Ga0209292_1000476_pt1 | contig 52275 bp, 46 predicted proteins | sample GOMGulsemesocosm_2_FD_184634 | JGI IMG/M metagenome (GOLD analysis project Ga0209292, IMG submission 184634) | Methane-oxidizing microbial communities from mesocosms in the Gulf of Mexico - GOM9C Gulf of Mexico (SPAdes) (version 2) | ecosystem: Environmental > Aquatic > Marine > Cold seeps... | reverse complement strand
AAAACTTGAACTACGTGAACGAGAAGCAACGGGCATCCCTACCCTTAAAGTCGGTTATAACCGCGTGCATGGATATTATATTGAAACCAGCCGTAGTGCTGCCGATCAAGTGCCTGCCCATTACGTGCGTCGTCAAACACTTAAGAATACTGAACGTTACATAATTGCCGAACTAAAAGAGCATGAAGATAAAGTGCTCTCTAGCCAAGGCAAAGCATTAGCGCTAGAGAAGAAGCTTTATGAAGGCCTGATTGATCAACTAATGCCATACCTCGCGCAACTACAATTTACTGCGCAGTCTTTAGCTGAGTTAGATGTACTGAATACCTTAGCTGAACGTGCATTAACACTAAACTACGTTCGTCCAGTATTACAAAGTGAACGTGGTATTAACATTGAAGAGGGTCGTCATCCGGTTGTTGAGCAAGTCAATAAAACACCATTTATTGCCAACCCAGTTTCACTGAATGACCAACGTCGGATGCTCATTATTACCGGACCTAATATGGGTGGTAAATCCACCTATATGCGTCAAGTGGCGTTAATGGTATTAATGGCACATATCGGTAGCTTTATTCCTGCACAAAGTGCAAAAATCGGCCCAGTAGACAGAATATTCACCCGTATTGGTGCATCCGATGACTTAGCAAGTGGTCGCTCAACCTTCATGGTAGAGATGACTGAAACGGCTAATATTCTGCATAATGCCACACAGAATAGCTTGGTATTAATGGATGAGATTGGCCGAGGTACCAGTACTTTTGATGGCTTATCACTGGCGTGGGCCTGTGCCGAACAGCTAGCTAAAAAGATTCAAGCTTATACACTATTTTCAACCCATTATTTCGAGCTAACTTCGTTACCTGAAACGATTCCAGAATTAGTAAATGTGCACCTGGATGCCGTTGAGCACGGTGATAGCATCGCCTTTTTACATGCAGTACAAGAGGGAGCTGCTAACAAGAGTTATGGTTTACAAGTAGCGACATTAGCTGGTGTGCCAAGTGAAGTAGTTAAAAATGCTAAACATAAATTACAACAACTAGAATTAGGCTCTCAACAAAAATTAACTAACCATGTGCAGCAACTGAGCCAGCCTATCGTAGAAAATGAAGCTCACCCAGCATTAGAGCTACTTGAGCACTCTGACCCCGATGAGCTAACCCCTAAACAAGCATTAGCACTTCTTTATCAACTTAAAGAGGCAACAACCTAAATTGTCATTTTAAACGGTTAGCGGGCAACTTGCTTGCTAACCTCAACTCAATACAGTCCACTTAAAACTACATAGCAACACTCATCTCCTATCATAACAACAGTCCACTTAAAACTACATATCAACACTCATCTCCCATCATAACAACAGTCCACTTAAAACTACATATCAACACTCATCTCCTATCATTACAACAGTCCACTTAAGCTTTCATAGCATAGTAATACACCAAGCAAATTTGAATTATCTAAGATGTTTAAAACAGGTAATGGCAACAATAATATTTAGCTTCACTTGTTATTAATAGCATTCAGCTATACTTAATTCACTAGGAGCGGTGATGGCTGAATTAACGATTTACGATAGCACAGACTTTGAAGAGGTGGATGATATTGAAGATATTAAAGTCTTTTATCGTCTACTTTACCAACTTAATGAAGCAACACTATTAATGTCACAAGCAAGCTCAATGAGTGACCTTTACCGTACAGCCATCATCACTGCAACAGAGCTTCTTGATATTGACCGTATCGGTATTTTACTCGTTGATGAGTTGCATGAAAATATGTTTGGTACTTGGGGAACTGACGAACAAGGTAAGCTGTGCAACGAATACGCCCTGAAATCCCCAGTTGATAACACAGTTCGAGATATTATTCGCTTGATTGATAACCAAGGGAAAGTGTGTATTTGGGAAAATAAACCCTTATATGAATTTGACAGTAGTTGCGATTCATCAAAAGTAGTGGGCTTTGGTTGGAATGGCGCAATTGCACTCTGGGAAAACAGTGAACTAATTGGCTGGATAGCCTGTGATAACTTACTTAAGCAGCGCCCATTTAAAGCGTATATATCACATATTTTACGCTTATTTGGCTCCGTTATTAGTGAATATCGCTTACGCTTTATTGCGCAGGAAAAAATAGAAACACTCAATCGAGAACTACAAGAAAAAGTACAACAGCTCCAAGCAACAATAACAACACTGGAAGAAACTAAGCAACAACTAAATACCGCGCAATCACATAGTGCAATGAAAGATTTAGTTGTAGGTGTCGCGCATGAGATAAATACCCCACTTAGCACTGCAATAATGGCAAACTCAACCTGTCCATCATTATTAAAAGATCTACATATTGCGATTAAAGATAACAATAAACCTTCCATGTGTAAGCTATTAAAGTCCGCACAACAAACCATTACCATTCTAGATAACAGCTTGAATACAACCGCTTCACTAATTACTGAATTTAAACGACTGTCAACAATAGAAGTTGAGGCAATTCCAGCAAAGAAGGTCTGTTTAGATGAGTGGCTCAGCAATATAATTAAGACAATCTACTGTTATGAACCCCAGTTAAAAGCGTTAAATATCACCCTTAAAACACCATCACCTAGCCCCACAATCGTGGTGCATAGCGAAGTGTTGGAACAAATAATTAAAGAGATGCTTGTTAATGCTTTTCTGCACACTCAAACAAAACAAAATATTTGCGTCACCATTAGCATCAAGATTACTTATAAAGAGCTACAAGTTTTTATTGAAGACAATGGAAGTGGTATTGAAAAACAGTTACAAGAAAAAATATTTAATCCCTTTATTACAACAGGCCGAGCAATTGGCCGTAAAGGCCTAGGCTTAAATGTGGTAACAAACTTAGTCACTTTTTTACTCAAAGGGAAACTAAGTTATTTCGACTCTTCATTAGGTGGTGCTGGTTTTTCAATCATTAGCCCACTTCATTCCCCAAATAAACAATCACCAGATGATCAATTAGAAAGCAATTCTAAAACAGCTTGAGAACTACCGCAAATCCTTAACCTATGCCACTAGCGAAAAGTACTTAAAGGACTTATTCTTTACACTAAATTCCAGTGCAATATAGATAATAAAATTATGCCAACACTTACCATTTTTGATAGTACCGACTTTAAAGAGGTTGATGATATCGCAGATATCAAAACCTTTTATCGTCTACTGTACAATCTAAACCAAGCAACATTGCTTATGTCACAAGCAAACTCAGTTGATGACTTATATCGTGTGGCGGTAGTAAGCGCAATTGAATTACTAGAAATTGATCGTATTGGCATCTTATTAGTTAACGAGCAGCAAGAAGAGATTCAAGGTACATGGGGAACAGATGCGAATGGTAAGGTGCACTCAGAGCACCATCAAAAATCCCCCGCAGTTAAAGAATTCAGTGATGTTATCAAACTTATCAACAACCAAGGAAAAGTGTGTATTTGGCAAGATCAGCCACTCTATGAATTTGATGAACATGGCGAAGACGGCACCGCCATTGTCGGTTTTGGTTGGAACGGTGCGATTGCGTTATGGGAGAATGAAAAGCTCATTGGCTGGATAGCCTGTGATAACCTTATTAAACATCGCCCCTTTAAACCCTATATATCACATATTTTGCGTCTTTTTGGCTCCGTTATTAGTGAATACCGTTTGCGATTTCTTGCCCAAGAGAAAGTAGAAAATCTAAACAAAACCCTTGAAAGTAAAGTAAAGCAGCGTACCTGTGAACTGGTTGAAACACAATGTGAGTTACAAATAGCCAACCAAAATTTAGAGTTAAAAGTAAAACAGCGTACCAATAGCTTAAAAGCAAAAAATGTTGAATTGGCAAATATCATAGAGCAACTGAAAAACACCCAAACAGAGCTTGAACAAGCGCAAGCTTATGTCGCGATGAATGACTTAGTAATAGGTATTGCACATGAGGTTAATACCCCATTAGGCTGTGCTATTACAGCTTCTTCTCATTTTCATTACATTCTAGAGGAGATAGAAAAAACACTGTCAACAAATAAAAATGAAATTCTTTCTAGTTTAATGGTTAACGCAAAAGATACAGCAAACCTATTGCAACGTAACTTAGACAATACTGCGTCACTGATTTCTGAATTTAAACGCCTCTCTATTCTAGACGTTGAAGTAATTCCCGAAGAAAAAGTACAAGTAATAGAGTGGATAAATAATATTCTGCTAAGCGTCTCCACCTATGAAGTGAATATTAAACAGCTAAATATTAATACCGAGATAAATAATAAACAGGCGGAGATAATTGTTCAATCGGATGTATTTATACAGATATTTCAAGAACTACTGCTAAACAGCTTTCTTCATGCTAATACAAACAAACAAACACAAGTGAATATTAGGGTAATGGTTGAAGAACAAACGCTATTAATTTACATCGAAGATAATGGTCAAGGTGTGCCAGAAGAGATACAAAAACGGATATTCAACCCATTTATGACCACGCTACGCACTAACGGGCGAAAAGGGCTTGGATTAAACGTTATCTTTAATTTAATCCATTTTTTATTAAGAGGCAACTTAACCTACTTCGACTCAGCATTAGGCGGAGCAGGCTTTTTAATTAGTTGCCCTATTACTATACCGAAATAACCCTTCTGCCTAACCATTGTTTATACTAGAGGAGTTAGGTCCGCTGGGCGATAATACACTGACTTTAAGACTTTACCCTGACGTACTACTTTACCTTGCATCTGCACATCTTTAGCACATTTTGCGATCACAAAGTCGCCTTTAATGCTATCAATGAGTTCAACACCTTGTTTTGCATAAAAAGCTTGAGTCTCTTGGTATTCCGCTTGATTACGACACACTTTGCTCATATTACTAGAGTGCACTTCATCCCAACATGCTAGGAAATTAATCTCACGTTGCTTAGCAACATTTAGAAACAGATCAATCAAATAACTGATGGCAATATTATCAGAAACTTTATCGTCACCAAGGTGTACAAGGCGACCCATTAATACATAAACACTATCAACAATGGCATCAGCTTGTTCAACTTTACATGGTGCTTCTGCAAGCTCTGTTAGCTCTTCAATAATCAGTGAACTATGTAAAAGATCAGCTTTAGCATCTAACGAACCCACATCATTACAAGGTAGATCAAAAGTTTCACGAAACTGCTGAATATCGCTATAAAGGTGATCAAAAATGGGTTGAGTAAGCAAAGAAAGTTGCATGGAAAGACCTTTAAAAGAAGTAGAAAAAAGAGGGCTAAGTTAGCAAATTTTAATACTAAAAAACACTCGTTTTTTATGCTGTCAAATCAATTGGTTAGTTATATACTATATATTCAGGAGGGGAAATTTGCGCAAATTCAAAGTTAAACAACAAGAAAAGTTATCAATCAAATTAAGCCATCTAGTCAAACGTGGTGAATCCAGACGTCTTGACCTTTACTTCTCTCTGCCTAAAGAGATGGGCATTAATAAAAGTACCCTCTCTGAAACTGAATACTTCAACGCCGCGATTAAAGGACGGCGCGCTTATTTTACCGAAGGTTTGCATCTACCACTTTTACATACCCGTTTTGCAAGTCGAATGAAACGCTCACCTGACGAGTATAAAAGTAACCTTAACTTATTTGCTTACCAATATATTGTTGCACTTGATACCGATACCGATGAAACACTCAATATTGATGACAGTGAAGGCTTGCGTGATTTTTACCATGCCGCCATTGATGTCACCGATCAGTGTTTAACTATTTTAAAAAAGCATCGTTCACATGCACCAACAGACAGCAAGCTACTCTCCATCTTTGAAAATGTAGATAACTACCTATCTTGGTATACCGAGCAGTCTATTTTACGTATGTTAGCAAAAAAGCCACGTCATGCGGAGTTCTCAGAAACGCGACTAGCCCTACTTGCGATCTGTGAAGAGGAAAATAGTTACCGAAAAAGTAAATCTTATAATACCGGTGCAACGCTTAGTGATCCTAATCGTATCTCCAACAAGATGCGTTTATTACGTCGTTTAATTGAGTATGGGGTTATCTTTAAAAGCAATACCAGTGAGCTTGGTAACATCACACGCAAAGTAGTAACAGGCGTTGCCACTGCATTAATTATGAGCGTGGTATTGATATTAATTATTAAAACACAGGGCGCTTTTAGTAAATTAAGTGCGTTAATGATCTTCATTTTAGCGGTCATTTATGGCGTACGAGAAGTCTTTAAAGATGACTTCAAAAACATGCTCTGGCGCTGGATACGTAAAGGAAAACCCAAGTGGTCTCGTATTTTAAGTGATTCGACCAGTCAAAATGAAATAGCAACTCAGAAAGTATGGCTTGATTATATTAAGGCCAAAAAGTTACCCAGCCAGGCAATTGAATTGTTAGCACAGCGCCATACGCAAAATAAACAGAGTGCAGAGGTTTTACACTATCGCATCGAAACAAGAGTAAATAAACAAGGGTTTCAAGCCGGGTATGATAGTTTGGAAGAGACAATACTATTTAGTTTACGTCCCTTTGCACGTTATCTAGAGCGCGGTACAGGTAAGGTCTACGAGCAAAATTCACCTGATACTAATAAAGAGAAAATTCAAAGCACCTCTATCGAACGTCGTTATCAGATCAATATTGTTGTTGCACTTGATCAAGGGCAATACATGGAGCAGTTTGAGCGCTATAAAATAACCCTTAATCGTTCGGGTATTATCGATATTGAAAAATCAGGCGAAGCGTCTAAAAAAGACAGAAGTAAGTATGACCGTTACTCGAAGTTAAAATCACTATTACACTTTAAAAGAACACCCAAAAAGAAAAACACTAATGAAAAAAAATAAAGCAACTTACGCATTTTCTATTAAACGCTATTTAATCAGCCTACTCTATCTACTGTTATTAACAGTAAGCATCTCAGTGTTTATTGATGATATTGCACAACAAACATTGCTACAGCTGTTTTTCTTTATGGCGATGATAACCTTAGTGTTGCAATCACTTATTGGTTTGATTGCAAATCGTAAGCAGCGTAACAAAAAGTAGTAACGCTGCCCCAAACAGACCTACTCAGCAACTAAGGTTTCAATACGATAGAAACCTTTATCATCTTTCGCTAAGTTTTTAGCTAGGAATGGCAGTGACGCCTGCATCTCTTTTTGCAAAGTCCATGGCGGGTTGATAACAATCATACCGCTCGATGTCATTCCCTTCTCGCCAGAATCCGCTTCAATGCCTAATTCAAATAACTGAATATTCTTAATGCCTGAATCACTTAACTCTCGTTCCATTCTTTTAATGGTAATACGGTTAACTACTGGGTACCAAAGGGCAAAGGTGCCCGTTGCAAATCGTTTGGTTGCTTGAATGAGAGTCTCAACGACTTCTTGGTACTCTGTTTTAATCTCGTAAGAGGGATCAATCAGCACATAACCACGACGTTCTTTAGGTGGCATGTTAGCAATTAACCCTTGCAAACCATCACTCTTAGACATTTTTATCTGTCTATCACCGCCGAAATTTTCACGCATGTTAGTGAACTCATTTGGGTGCAACTCAAACAAAAACATGCGGTCATCTTCACGTATCATTTGACGCGCAATGCTCGGCGAACCTGGATAATGCTTTAAATCATGCACCGCATTAAATTCAGCGACCTGTTCCACATAATTAGCAACAGGTTCGGGAAGATCTGTACGTCCCCACAAACGCGTAATGCCATTATTAAACTCTTTAGTTTTTAATGCTTGCTCAGAACTTAGTGAGTAAGCCCCACAGCCAGAATGTGTATCAAGGTAACAAAAAGGCTTATCTTTTTTGAGCATATGATTCAAAATAGAAACCGAAACCGTATGTTTTAAAACATCGGCAAAATTACCTGCATGAAAAGAGTGGCGGTAGCTAAGCATAAGTAGATTTCCAAAGAATAAAAAAGAAAGCGCAGTATATACCCGTTACCATTCAAGGTGCAAAATTCAGCAAGCTATAAGCTGAATAGACCACGGCAAGCGCATTACGTTTTTGAACACATTTAGCATATTAAATAAACACCGAGGATCTCGTCATACAAACTTCATTGAAAAAAATAACCACGAAGCCACTGCGTTACACAGAGAACACCAAGAAAGGCTTAATACAAAAGACCTTAAACTTCCTTTTTCTTCATGCCTTGGTGGTTAATCGCTTTTGATCTTAAGTGCGTTATTTATAATGACCTTGCCCTGCTTTGATTGATAACAGGTATAATGATTTTTTATAATAGCGCTAAATATGGTATAATCTTCGCCCAAATTATTTTGTTGAGTTAAACATTTATGCAGGTTGATGCCCTTAACCCCCTAGAAAAACGTACCGCGATATCACTGTCACTGGTGTTCGCTTTGCGCATGCTTGGTCTGTTTATGATCATGCCGGTATTTGCCATTTATGGGCAAGACCTAGTGGGTTATTCACCGATGTGGGTTGGCCTTGCAATCGGCGCATACGGTTTAACACAAGCGTTACTACAAATTCCAGCTGGCATGTTATCCGACAAGTTTGGTCGGCGCCCAATTATTTATATTGGTCTGTTTATTTTTGCCATCGGTAGCTTAGTCGCCGCCTATTCTGAAACTGTTTATGGTGTTACTGCAGGTCGTGCACTACAGGGGGCAGGTGCTATCGCCAGTGCAGTACTTGCACTAGCAGCTGATGTGACTCGAGAAGAGCAACGCCCTAAAGCGATGGGCATGATTGGTGTGAGCATTGGCCTCGCCTTTGCTGTTTCAATGGTGGCAGGCCCAGTATTAGCCCCTATTATTGGTTTACAGGGACTGTTTTTTATCACTGCACTTGGTGCGTTATTCGGCATCGCCATAGTTCACTTTATGGTACCGCACATTGTTAGCAAAGCCCCGCGTGGCGAAACCGTTGCCATTCCCGCACTACTTGGAAAACTTGCAAAAGACCCACAACTATTACGTTTAAACTTCGGTATCTTTATTTTACACATGGCATTAACTGCGATGTTTATCTCTTTGCCACTGCAACTACAATCGATGAACCTTTCACCCGAAGAGCACTGGCACCTTTATCTTCCTGCCCTATTGCTCTCTTTTATCTTAATCATTCCGATGATAATTATTGCAGCCAAAAAAGAGAAGAACCGTCAATTTTACCTATTTGCTATACTGTTAATGGCAGTTAGTCTCATTGCGATGGCACTCACCGAACAGTCACTGGCGATGATGTTCATATGTATATTATTATACTTTACCGCTTTTAATTTTTTAGAGGCGTCACTACCTGCATTTATCTCAATGTTATCGCCTGCAGGCGCAAAAGGCAGTGCAATGGGGATCTATAGCACGTATCAGTTTTTAGGCGCATTTTTTGGTGGTCTTTTGGGGGGTGTTTCCTATAAACTACTCGGCAATAGTGGTCTATTTCTGTTTTTAGCTAGCTTAATGTTGATTTGGTTTTTCATATCATGGGGCATGCATAATCCAAGTAAAATACGTACACACACATTAACAGCAAGCATTACCGACGAACGCCAAGCAACACAGTTAACCGAGCAGTTAATTGAACTTGAAGGCGTATTAGAAGTTGTAGTAATCATCGAAGAGCAGACTGTTTATATCAAGGTAAATAATAAAGTATTTGCCCTGCAAGCAGCCAAACAAATAATAGTTAAAGCGGAGCAAAAATATGTTTAACCGTAGTGTAAACAAAGTTGTATTAGTTGGTAACCTGGGTAAAGATCCTGAAATGCGTTACATGCCAAATGGCAATGCGGTAGCAAACTTTTCAATCGCAACAACTGAAAGCTGGAAGAACAAGCAAACAGGCGAATACGAAAACCAAACTGAATGGCACAACCTAACGGTATTTGGAAAATTTGGTGAGATGTGTGGCCAGTACCTTAAAAAAGGCGCAAAGGTTTACGTTGAAGGTAAAATTAAAACTGAAAAATGGCAAGACAAAACATCTGGCCAAGATCGTTACTCAACTAAAATTATCGTGTCTGAATTGCAAATGATGGATGCAAATAACAGCGGTCAAGGTGGACAACAGTTCCAAGGCGGACAAAACCAGCAATTCCAAGGTGGTCAACAACAGCAAGCGCCGCAACAAGCACAACAGTCTTGGGGTAATGCACCACAACAAGCACCTGCTCCACAGCAGCAAGCTGCACCACAAATGGCACCTGCATATCAAGCAGCGCCACAGCAAGCTCCTGCTCAACAAGCGGCACCACAACAAGCGCCTGCTCCACAGCAGCAAGCTGCACCGCAAGCGCCAGCTCAATACAACGAGCCATCAATGGACTTCGATGACGATATCCCGTTCTAGGGGTTACCTGAGATAGCTTTGTGATGATAACTATTAAGCCTCGTTTTTAACGGGGCTTTTTTGTGGCTGTTAGTAAAACAAAAACCAGACTCTTGCTCGGCTGATACCGCTAAGCCATTGATTTAACTTATCTTGTGCAGTTTTCGCCTTTGAGCGAGTTACCTTCCTTTGAACTGTCAAAGGAAAAGCCGCCCGTAACGTTTTCTAATCTTGTCCGATCCATCACTTCTGATCGCACCGACTCAAGATTAAAGACCTGATCCAAATAGCACTTCATTTCTCGATAGCAGTTTGTACCTTGTACGCAACTAGATTTTTTGACTTTTGTGAGCTAGAGTTAATTTATTCATAAAAAGCACTACTGGTGTGAGCCAGTGTCGCAAAGTTCCGGATCTTTTTGAAGATGGCCGTGCTACTGATAATTACATATTTTTTTAAAATTAAATCCTAAAAAACCATGTAATAAAGAGTTAGCATTGATTATTAAACATGCCAAATCTTCGATTATAAATCAGGTAGATAATGATGATCGCCGTTGCCTAAACTCCTTATTCACATAGAGAATGGAGATCTTTTATGAAACAAAGTAAATATTATTTGACAGTGGTTAGCTTGCTGTCACTAGTGCTCTTCAGCTTAACCTTATTACCCCTTGAGGCAAATGCTGCACGGGGAGGCAAAGGCGGGAAACAAACAAAAGCGGTGGTATCTTTTTCTGTGCCTGCGGTTTGTGGTTCGGAATTAGGACTGACTGAAGTAAAGGTTGGTTTCGATGAATCACAGTGCTTTAGCTATCTCATTACCGTACCAGACCTTGACGGAAAAACCCTTTTTGATGAGATAACGGCTGATTTTAATTTATCAGGGGACGGGGAGAGCGAGGCTGTTGCAGAGGCTATTGTTATTGACGAAGATCTATTTGACGACTTCGATCACAATGGTATCTATGTTGATGGGTCTTGTGATGTGTATGACTCTCAACCCGATAGTGTTGTTAATAATAACCCTCCCCCTCAAGAACCGGAATTTATCGTTATTCAAGGGGGCCCCTGTACGGTAAGAGTTTGGGTAGAAACTGCCTTACACAGAGGACAGTCAGATTGCTCACTTGGTAGTAGTGATGAAAGCTGTGAAGATCCCGAGGATATCCTAGTATTTAGACCCGCAAGTTGCACCACACTTAAACAAGAAACAGCCGGAGACCCCGTTATTGATGGTGATGGTATCAATGCAGTCATTGATTCGTTTAACATGCATTTGATGAAAATGTTTGATACATCGGGTGACCCAATGGAGCTAGCTGATGGTGCAACAGCACTGCTACAGGTATTACAGGCTTATGATGGTAACACCGATGGCATTGCCGATTGTGTGCAATAAATAAGTGAATATCTGCAAGGCTGAAGGTATAGAAAGCGCCAGCTATAAGCCAATGCTGGTCGTTTACTGATTTGTTATGAAACACTGAGCGATCTTGCAGATAGATCAAGTGCTATTCGGATCAGGTCTTTAATTTTGAATCTACCACTAGAAAGTTAAAGGTTACCCTGTGCCCCTCTCAGCCTAACTAGGAAAATGAAAGCATTGATTTTTAGTGCACATACAGGTATCACAACTTCCCGTGTGTATTTTCTGCTTGGAAGAGTGCATTTAGCAAATCACAGCATGGATGCTGTGGTTAGATTTAGCCAGCACAGGGGTGTGCTAGCTAAATTGATGCGTTAATAATGTGCTCTTTCAGACAGATAAAAAATACAGTCGGGCGGATTTTCTTTGCTTACTTTCTTTTGCCGTTAAAAGAAAGTGAGTTGCCGAGAGGCGAAATCACGCTAAGTAGATATAGAATTAGCTTCAAGCGAGCTTGCCTCGCATTAGTTACCTTTAAATTAAAAACAGAATCGAATTCAAGATTAAAGGCCTGATCCCGCGCCCTTTTTAGCTTTCAGCTGTTAGTCAAATCAAAACCACACTCTTGCTCGGCTACGCTCGTCCAGTCGGTGATTTAAATGGGATTGTGCAGTTTTCGCCTTTTGAGCGAGTTACTTTCCTTTGCTTGCCCAAAGGAAGAGGCACCCGTAACGTTTTCTAATCTTGTCCAATCCATCACTTCTGATCGCACCGGCTCAAACATTACATCCACGTACTGTATTGATCCTACCTGCCAACAAGGGCATGCAGAGCTTAGCCCGTTCATGGAACTATGCTGTCGCATCATTCACTCCATGCCTACGGTTACTGAAGTGATGAATCGGACAAGGAAAACTTAAGCGAGATTCGTGCAACCACATTGATTAGCATAAATAGCAAAATAGAATAACCAGCTATATTTGAAGTATCCAATAAGTTAACTAGCTAATAACCCATAACAGTTGAAAATTCAAAATTAAAGACTTAGTACCATGATTGTTTCTAATTGAGAGGAGAATAAATTATATTTTCTAAAGCGCTTCACGTCCTTTTACACGATAGATTGCTGAAGCGTTTTGAGGTAGCACTAATTATTGAGAAGGCAATAATAAGCCTACTATTATCAAATATATTCCCCTTACCAGCATGATACATACTAAATTAATACGAAAAGAACCGTTAACCTAACCACTACTCTCAATTTCAAATATGTTAGTTTAGACTATTAGCCTTATATTATTAGGAGAGCAATATCGACAAGTTCAAAGCGATGCAAGTCTTTAGAGAAGCAGCGGTTAATGAAAGCTTTTCAGTGGCAGCCGATAAACTCGACTTAGCAACATCCGGGGTGAGTCGTTATATCGGTAACTTAGAAAGCTGGTTAGGCATTAGTTTGTTTCAACGCTCCACACGACAAGTGCGATTAACCGAAGAGGGGAAAATTTACCTCGAGAAGGTTGAGTCTATTTTACAAAACATCCGTGACTTGGAAGTCTTGGCTGATAACTCGCAAACAGCCCCTAGTGGTATGCTAAAGATCACTGCGCCTACTTATTTCTCACGCCACTACCTAGAGCCTTTATTTGAGCGTTTCTCGCAAAAGTACCCCGATATCACCCTTTCTTTATTAGTTAGCGATCGTTTTGTTAATTTAACCGAGGAGGGATTAGATCTCTCTATTCGTATTGCACACCTTGGGGATATTAACCTGATCGCTAAACATATTGGTCAAACGCAGCTTAAGTTAGTGGCTAGCCCTGATTACTTAAATAAACATGCAATAATCACTCAACCTAACGATATCTCAGAACATAACTGTTTGATTGATGCCGTGGTTGGTTTTAGGCAGCATTGGCAGTTTCAAGTCAATGGGCAAGCGCTCAAAGTACCTGCTTCGGGTAATATCGTGATTAATGATGGGGAAATGATAACCGACTTAGCTAAACGAGGATTAGGTATCGCTTATCTACCTAGTCTATTTGTAGATGAAGCCATTAAAGCAGGAGAGTTAACTTGGTTATTACCAAAAACAACACCACCTGCTTTCTCGATTAATGCACTATATCCTCACGAACGCCATAAAAGTAGAGCCCTAAGCCTCTTTTTGGCAGAGCTAAACACTTATATGCAAACGCGTCTTGCTTGATGTCTTAAGCATTTAACGCAAAATCATACGCTCGTTTAGTGATTTGCTTAATCACCGCTAGGTCTTTTTCATCACGTGGTGCATAAACCATAATGGTATGGGTCCTGAGTTGGCCCATTTTAAGCAATGGGTGCTCTTCCCCCCAGCCTTTTTTTATCACCTCATTTGCATCCTCTGGTGATAAAGCTAAGTGTTGACTCCCCCCCATAGGTTGTGGGTGAATATGGGTAAATTCCCTATCAACCAATAATGCACCTGGATTAAGCCCCTTAACATCCGCTTTAAAAAATGCGCCCGGTGTCCCCTGCACAGAAATCAAACTGTGTTTTAACTCAATATGCTCTAATGAAAATAACCACGTTGCTAATTCATCAATCATTTTATCCGATGAATTCTGGCTGTATTGTGTATGTGGAATAACGTTATCCGTGATGGGTTTCTCACCCTGTCTTTTTTCAATAATAAATGACATACGACCTCCTACCTTGATGATTTAATTACCCCTTGTTTGCCATAGCGTTATAACAAACAAAGGATCTATGGCTGCAATAATGGCGCTATGGCACCTTGCTGTAGTCCATCTCTAGGGGTGAAATACCCACAACAGGCCCAAGTAACTGCTCAAACTGCGCACGTAATCGCTCTACTTTTGCACGGTCACGCATAAAGTCTCTAAAACCATCTGGGTTGGTATTATGGTGAAACATCGTCTTCATGCCACCAGATGCCTCAACATCAACACGCACAGGGAACTGTAACCAATCCTGCTGAAATTCTTTTGATAACATCCAGCTCATATATAATTTTGCAGCTTTAGGGTTTTTAGCCTTTTTCAAAATTGCAGCCGTTTGCACCCAAGTTAAAAATGAATCTTTCTCTGGCACAACAAATTTTGTATCAGGTAAGCCCCAACGGTCTTCAAAGGGCCAAAATGTAGTGAAACTTACCGGATATTTACCACTCAGAACAGCAACGTATGGCATTGCTGTACCACGTACCCACACTGGTTCTTGTGCGATTAATTGGTGGATATAATCCCAACCATATTGCGCAATTAAACGCTCAAACTGATATAAAACCGCATCATCGTCATGTGGATAGGTAAGTATAATTTTTCCCTTTAACTTAGGGTCTAAATAATCCAGAGCATCTGTTGGTACATCGGCCCCTGAAATTAATGAAGCATTGTAGGTATTTGAAAAACTGACCCCATAAACACCCGTAAAGCTACCTTCAGGATCTTTAAAAGAGGAATAAACTTTATCCCAACCCAATGGTTTATAAGGCATTAAGACATCTTGCGATTTCCAGTAATCAAAATCATGCAATGTTTGTAATTGAATAACATCGGGTAGCGCTGCGCCACTTTGCAATCCATTATCAACACGTGCATCGAGGTACTTGCTTAAATCAACCACAATCTCGATATCCATCTTAGGGAAACGCGCCTTAAATTTACTTTCAATATGGTAAAGCTGATCGGGTTTATCTCCCCCCGCCCATAACACTAACTTCCCGCCCTCTTGCACGGCTTCACTGTAAAGTTGCTGTAATGGTTTTGATTCAACTTCAACTGTTTTTTGTTCTGCCAATACAGCTGTTGAGAAACAGACTGATGCTGCTAATACAGTGGCTACACCAGTAAAACGATACTTAGATATATTCATAATAATGCTCCTTGATTAAAATAGTGGCTTCCAAAATTAGACACAGGGGCATTATGCAGAGAGAGGTAACAGAGAACGATTCCTAGAATAGAAATGACTTTTCAATTTTTTGCAACCATCCCAAATAACCACGTAAAAGTTTATAGCGAACCATCTAATTTAAGGGTAATTGCTTATTAACCCGTAGCACTATCAATGGCAATCTTCACTGCATCGGGTCGCCAATATTCAAATTCACAATCAATAATGGTGCCCTGCTGCTGGTAATTGACGCGGCAAATTTTTAATACTTGCTGTCCTTGCGTTAAATTCAACGCACTGGCCACTTGTTGGTCTGCGCCACATAACGTCACTTCAAAGGAAGAGCGTTGGGTTTGATAACCATATTCGCGTAAATAGAGCTGGGTTAACGATTGGCTTAAGTCCTGCTGTAAAATATCGGGGAAAAGTTCGCTGATCAGGCAGTTTTTCACGTATAACACCGGGCGATTATCCACGTGGCGCACACGATGAATACAAAACAACTGGCTAATTTTATCTAGGGCTAATAATTGACTCTGTTCGTTATCCGCTAACTGCGTATGCACTGCCAATACCTGTGTCTGTGCTTTGCGCTGCTGGTCATTGACCATTTGATGAAAATGACAGCGAGATAACGGGTTATAAACCAATCGCGGTGGGCAAACAAACCAGCCACGTCGCTTTTCTCGATAGATTAATCCCTCAATTTCCAGCGCTAACAATGCCTCTTTAATGGTGATGCGGGTGGTAGAAAACTGAGCACTTAACTCTCTTTCTGAAGGTAGTTTCTGAGCAGCCTGAAGTAGACCGCTGCTTAATAGCTGTTTTAAGTTCGCCTTAATTCGGCTTAACTGCGTGAGAGTGTTTTTTTCCATTCCTGACCTAGTCCAGTTTATTTCATAAATTGGCACGCTAACAAAACCACATAACAGGAATATGACAGCATAAGAGCACCTCACTGTCACATTAGCTTCTTTAAACTGTCATTAAACTGCTACTTAATCGTCATATATCCTGCTTAGCATAGCTATCAACTTAACTGACCTAGTCCAAAGGAAATAACATGAAAAAGTTAATTGGTATCACCCTAAGCAGTTTATTAGTGTCTGGTGTTGTCCATGCACAAACAGATAATGATGATATTAACGCGTTGATCAGCAAAGCCCAGAAAGAGGGGCAGGTATACAGTATTGGTATGCCGGGAAGCTGGGCTAACTGGAAAGATACTTGGGCCGATATCAACAAACAATACGGCTTAAAACACCAAGATACCGATATGAGTTCAGCACAGGAGATTGCCAAGTTTGCAGCCGAGAAAAATAACGCGACAGCAGACATTGGTGATGTAGGTTTTGCCTTTGCCCGCGTTGCAGTCAAAAAAGGCGTCACACAGCCTTATAAACCAAGCACTTGGTCAGAGATTCCAGACTGGGCTAAAGACAAAGATGGCCACTGGGCAATTGCTTATACGGGCACTATCGCTTTTTTAGCTAATAACAACCTGATAAAGAATGCCCCTAAAACCTGGGCTGATGTGTTAGCGGGTGAATATAAGGTCACCGTAGGTGATGTAGGTATTGCTTCACAGGCGAATAACGCCGTATTAGCAGCTGCATTTGCTAATGGTGGTAATGAGAAAAACATTAAACCTGCTTTGAAGTTTTTCGCAGAACTCGCCAAACAAGGGCGTTTATCCATGAACGATCCAAGCATTGCCAATATTGAAAAGGGCGAAGTGGCACTGGCGATTTTATGGGACTTTAATGCCTTAAATTACCGCGATAAAATTGACCGTTCACGTTTTACGGTGAATATTCCGCAGGATGGTTCAGTCATTTCGGGTTACACCACCATTATCAACAAATACGCGAAAAACCCCAATGCGGCGAAGTTAGCACGTGAATATATCTTTAGTGACCAAGGGCAAATCAACTTAGCCGAAGGTTACGCACGCCCTATTCGTAGCAATGTCACACTGCCAGCAATGACCCAAGCAAAACTGATCAACAACGATCAATACACGAATGTATTCCCTGTGAATGACTTTAATGATTGGGAAATAACAGCACGTAAATTGCCAAGACAGTGGCAAGAAAACGTTCTTATCCACATGCAATAAGAGTCAGTAATGAACAATAAAGTCATATTTGTTGTTCTTGATGGTCTTAATTATCAAGTAGCCCATGAGTGCATGGGTTACTTGAATGCATTAGTGCAGGACCAACAAGCAACACTGTACCAAGTAGAAAGTGAGTTACCGTCATTATCGCGCCCACTTTACGAATGTTTGTTAACCGGAGAAGCCCCGATTAATAGCGGTATTGTGAGTAATCATATTAACCGTTTATCGAACCACAGCAGCGTCTTTAGCTTAGCTAAACAAGCAGGGCTCACCACGGCAGCAGTCGCTTATCATTGGTTTAGTGAGTTATATAACAGTGGCCCTTTTAACCTAAAAACAGATCGGGTTTGCAATGATAAAAGCGCCAATATACAACACGGACTCTTTTATCATTTAGACCATTACCCCGATGAAATTTTATTTGCTGATGCGGAATATTTAAGAGCAACCTATCAACCTGATTTTTTATTGGTACACCCAATGAACATCGATGATGCGGGCCATAACTATGGCTTAGACTCCAGCGAATACCGTAACAGCGCACGCCAAGCTGATGTCATTTTGTCGCACTATTTACCCGCTTGGTTAGAGCAGGGTTATCAGGTGGTCATCACCAGTGATCACGGCATGAATAACGATAAAACACATGGTGGAACTTTAAAGGAAGAACGATCGGTTCCGTTATTTTTGCTGGGTAATCAATTTAGCCAACAAAAAAGTAATATAAAACAAACCCAGATTTGTGGGCTGTTATGTCAGTTACTGGCCTTAAATAACCATCAAAAAGATCACAATAGTGAGCTATTAAATGAATAATACCGTAAGCCAAACGGCGCCTTCATTGAGAGCACAGCCGCTGCAACAGTTTCGTTTTAACGCTTTAAGGCGCTTTAAACCGTTATTGTTTTTAGTGCCCTTTTTAGTGCTGTTCTTTTTATTTCAAATTGCGCCGGTGATTTGGATCATCGTTAATAGCTTTATGGCTGATCAACAATTTAGCCTTGAACACTATCAGGAAATATTTGCTTCCGCTTTTATCTTACAGGCGTTTAGCAACAGCCTATGGCTGGCCTTTTGGTCAAGTGCCATTAGCTTATGCTTAGCGCTATTTTTTGTCGCCTCCTTACGTAGGGTTGATTGCTGGGTACGTGATGCGGTGGTGTCATTCACCAATATGACGGCTAATTTTAGCGGCGTGCCTTTAGCCTTTGCGTTTATTATCCTGCTCGGTTTTAACGGCGCACTGACTTTATTATTAAAGAAATTTGGCCTGATTGATGATTTTAATCTTTACGGGCAATGGGGACTGCTCACCCTGTATGTATATTTCCAAGTTCCTCTCGCAACCTTATTACTCTACCCCGCCTTTGATGCCCTCAATGATGATTGGCAAGCAGCTTGTGAGCTATTAGGCGCTAAAAAATGGCAGTTTTGGCAGCAGGTTGCATTGCCTGTTTTAAGCCCTGCTATTTTAGGTACTTTTATTATTTTAATTGCTAATGCGATAGGCGCTTACGCCAGTGTTTACGCCCTTACTACTGGTAATTACAACGTCATTACCGTGCGTATTGCTAGCCTCGTTTCTGGCGATATTTTCCTAGAGCCCAATTTAGCAGCTGCTATCTCAGTTTTATTGATGGTCATCCTTGCTTTCATTACCGTGATTAATCAAACCCTTATTCGCAGGAGTTACCATGATAAAAAGTGATCAGTTATATCACTACAGTGTGGTTTATGGGATATGTGGCTTATTGTTTCTGCCTATTCTTGCGACCTTTTTTTATTCTATCTCCTCTTCCTGGGGCGCTACTATTCTGCCCGATGGGCTGACCTTTAAGTGGTATTTAATGCTATGGCAAGATATGCGTTTTATCGACGCATTTTCACGCTCACTATTAATCAGTGGCGCTGCATTATTGCTCTGCTCGCTGTTAATATTGCCGCTGTTATTTGTGGTGTTTTATTATTTCCCTAAGTTACAAGCCCTGTTTAACTTACTTATTCTATTACCTTTTGCTGTACCGCCTGTGGTTTCTTCCGTGGGGTTATTGCAGCTTTATGCCGATAGCGCATTTCCACTTGTTGGTACCCCTTGGATTTTAATTGGCACCTATTTCACCATTGCCGTGCCCTTTATGTACCGCGCGATTGCCAATAGTTTTAGCAGCTTAAACCTCAACGATTTAATGGATTCTGCGCACCTATTAGGTGCCAGCACCAGACAGGCCTTTTTCTTGATTGTGTTACCTAACTTAAAAAAAGGATTATTAGCCTCACTGTTTTTATCCTTCTCATTTTTATTAGGTGAGTTTGTCTTCGCCAACATGTTAGTGGGCACACGTTATGAAACCCTGCAAATTTATCTATACAACATGCGCCAAACCAGTGGTCATTTCACCTCCGCGTTAGTGATCAGCTATTTTGCTTTTATCTTTTTCTTCACTTGGCTTGCCAGCCGTTTCAGTCGAGGTACTCAACAATGAGTTTTGTTACCGTTCAACACTTAGAAAAACACTTCGGTGAACAATGTGTTTTTGAAAATATCAACTTCACTATCGAGCAGGGTGAATTCATCACGCTGTTAGGCCCCAGTGGTTGTGGAAAATCCACCCTGTTACGTAGCCTCGCAGGTTTGCATGATGTGGATGCAGGTAATATTTGGGTCGATGGCCAGAATATTACTCAGCTTCAAGCGCAACAGCGCGATATTGGTATGGTATTTCAATCCTATGCGCTGTTTCCTAATATGACAGTGCAGCAAAATATCGCCTTTGGTTTAAAAATGAAAAAGATGCCTAGCGCAGCCATCAACAAACAAGTCTCAAAAATCATTGAATTAGTAGAACTGAATGGCAAAGAAAAGGTTTATCCACAGCAACTCTCTGGCGGACAAAAACAGCGTGTCGCTTTAGCCCGTGCCCTAGTGGTACAACCAAAAATATTACTGCTCGATGAGCCATTATCTGCATTAGATGCACCTATCCGTAAACATTTAAGACAGCAAATTAAAGCGATTCAAACGGAGTTAAATCTGACCACCTTGTTTGTCACCCATGATCAAGAAGAAGCAATGACACTTTCTGATCGTATCTTTCTCATGAACCAAGGACAGATAGTCCAACAAGGCAGTGCAGAGCAGATTTATACACAACCCAATAATGCGTTTGTGGCAGGGTTTATGGGCAATTATAATTTGCTTAACGCATTGCAAGCTTCACAGCTGTTAGGATTGAATATCAATGGCCAACTCGCGATTCGTCCTGAGTCTATTTATGTTAGAGAAATAGGCCGTGAATATGCGCCACATATCTCTAAACCAACCCCTGCAATCATTCAAAACCACCAGTTATTAGGTAATATTATTCGCTATCAAGTCAAAACACAGGGCTGTGAACTTTGTGTAGATCTGCTAAATCGTTCATCTGAACGTTTATTGCAACCAGGCAGTCAGCTTGAATTGTTATTTAACCTCAATGAATTACAGCAAGTTAGCTAGGGAACAACTGCAATGAAACATGACCAACTGTATATTTTCGACCTTGATGAAACCCTATTAAACGGTGATAGCGCGATGCTGTGGCACCAGTTTTTAGTGAGGGAAAACATCATTAATGATGCTAGTTTTTTAACGGAAGATAAACGTTTGATGGCCTTATATAGCCAGGGTCAATTAGATATGCAGCAATACCTTAATTTTTGTATCTCTCCACTCACAGCTATGCCAATCAAAAAGATAGAGCTACTTGTGGAAAAGTTTATCGAAACTGATATTAGCCCGAGAATATTCCCTCAAGCTAAACAACTCATTCAGCAGCTACAACAGCAGGACAAAGCAATTATCATTATCTCTGCGACGGTTGATTTTTTAGTCTCTAAGATAGCCTTGTCTTTAAATATCAATCAGCATTTAGCGATCGATTTAGAGACCAACAATCAATGTTACAGGCCCAAAATAAAAGGCGTAGCAACTTACCAGCATGGCAAAGTGATACGCCTGAAAGTCTGGTTAGATAAGCAACAAAATAAGTATCAAACATTACATTTTTATACTGACTCAATTAACGATTTAAGCTTATGTGAGTTTGCTGATATTGTTAACGTAGTTAACCCTTGTAGCGCATTAGCAAGCAAGGCGCTGCAAAATAATTGGCAGCACCTTAGTTGGGCTAAGCACTAACCGAAACCTGCTCAGCTGGTAATGAAACGTGTTGGTTATTAGTAAGTAGTTTAAGGTCTTTCCATAAAATAGGTGCTACCACTAGGGTTAATAAAATATTCGAGAGTGGTACCGCTAACCACACCCCATCAACACCTAAGCAAATGGGTAGGAAGTATAATAACGGCAACTGTGCCAACATGTTACCTGCCGATACCCATAATGCCTTATTCGCTTGGCCAACCGCCATGTAATAAATAGTCACTAAGAATAAAAAACCATCCAAAAACAAAGTAGATAAATGTAATCGAATACCGGTGGTCGCAACAGCGCTTAACTGCAGCTCCCCCTGACTAAAGAGATTAATCAGCACATTAGGAAATAGGTTAAGCAGCACCACTGTTGTTATGCCAGAGAACACAATGACCTGACACGACAATTTTAATGTTGCAGATATTTTATGATATTGTTTAGCACCAAAATAATAACTGACAGGGGGCTGTAATCCCGATGCCGCACCTTCTGCAATTAAATAATAGAGGGTTGCAACATAACCGACAATCGCAAAGGCAGCCACATGCACCGTGCCACCGTAACTAACAAACAACTTATTATGTAGCGCAATCACAAAACCAAAATAGAAAAACATAAACAAGCTGGAAGCACCGAGATGCACTGTTTTAGTCATGCTATCAACACTCGCTTTTGAGAGTTTAATTTTGTTTTGCGAATAATGGCTAAAGAAATAGATTAACGCGATAATCACTACCACAGATTGCGAGATAACCGTCGCAATCGCAACTCCCTGCAAGCCCATCTGCCAAACGGCTATCATTAAGTAATCTAGAACAATATTTAACAGCGCACCTATAACAATTAACAGCGTCGAAAAAGTAGGACTATTATCATTACGAATCAACATCGGCAATGCGGCAGCACCAATGGTCATCAATACACCATAAGAGAAAACATGCAGGTAATCTTGAGCATACAAAAACACTTGACCTGTTGCCCCTTGAAGAGCGATTAAATATTCTGAAAACAGCATTAATATCAACATCGCGAGTAGTGAAAATAGAACAATAAGCCAAATACTACCTGCTAATGCCCCCTGCTCTTTAGCACTCGACTGCTCACCACGATATTGCGACATCAGGCTACCCCCTCCCATGCCAACCATAATACCAAAACCTGTAATAGCCGCTAAAATAGGAATAGCCATATTAATAGCAGCCAAACCAGCACTGCCTAAAAAGTGTCCGACAAAAATACCATCAATCACTTGGTAGAGGCCATTCACTAACATGGCAAAAATAGAAGGGATAGCATAACGCCAATAGGTTTTTGGCACTGATTCATTATCAGTAAATTGGTCTATCTCAGTTTGCATAACACTTCCTCTCTATCAATATAATATCGCTATAATAGTCCGATTTAAGATACAATAAAGTTACTATCCATCCGATTTTAAGATACATTGACGAACAATAAATAGTCATAAAAGCGTTTTAAACGAATAAGGGAAGTGATGAACTGGACGATTGATCAATTAGAAGCTTTTATTAGTGCGGCTGACTGCGGTTCCTTTTCTGGTGCGGCACGTAAACTAGGCAAAGCGCAGTCTCGGATTAGCACCTCTATTGCTAACCTTGAAGTCGACTTGAACTTAACACTCTTTGATCGCAGTAAACGCTTACCTGTTTTGACTAAAGCTGGCCAACAGTTACTAGATGAAGCGCAAATGGTAATGAACCAGTGTCAGCGTTTACAAGCACGTGCGTCTACAGCGGCTAATAAAGAGGAAATTGAATTGGTCATCGCTGCCGATGAAGCGGTTTTAGTGGGCACGTTACAGATGGTATTTAAGAAGTTATCAAATAAATTCCCACTATTAAAACTAACATTAATGAGTGGTTCCCGTAACGATATATCCTCTTTAGTGGAGTCAGGTAAAGCGGATATTGGCCTATTATTCCATGTTGGTGAGTTATCAAAGAACTTAGATTTTTTAGCGATCGGTAGTTTTAACAATGTACTCATTGTTTCCCATGATCATGTTTTAGCCAAAATAAAAGCGCCTACGCCAACACAACTACAATTGCATCGTCAGCTACTTATTTGCAACCACCAAGGTCAAGGTCGCGAAGAACCCATTACTGCAAATCATTGGTATATTAATAGCTACTATAGTATTACAGAGATGGTAATTGAGGGGCTAGGTTGGGCAATGGTACCTGAAAACATTGCTAATTCAGAATGGTATAAAAATGATATTCAACAGTTATCTAGTAATAACTTATTAACAAATATACGCGTTGAAGTTGGCCTCACCAAGCGTAAAGATCGTGGTCAAGGTATTGTTCTAGAGTGGTTAATTAATGAATTAGAAACGAATACTCAAACAGCTTAATTTAACAGAGTCACCTTTACGCTATTTGCTTTATTCTTTATTGGTGCTTTTCGGTAGCTACCAGTGACACTGATATCGATATTATCAAGCGCAAACCGAGCAACACTGTTATCAATATCGTCCACATAAACGGGATTAATTAATAATTCATGAATATTTTTAAAGTTATCACCTAACTCTATACGTGTTAATGGCTCCGCAATAACAATAACTTGCTCTGTTACCACTTTCCCATCAGCATCTAATGCCAATAATGAAACACTAAACTCACCATCATTTTCATAAATTCTTCCAATATCAAAAGCATGAAAATCAAAAGGTTGCACTTCTTTATGTTTAACTGAAATACCGGGTAAGCAGCTATTGTTGCCTGCATCTATTGATAAGAAGTTTTCACTCGTATTACTATCACCTAAATTAGCAGCTAGCTTAAAGTCATAATAAAAAAGTGTGCCACCTTTAAAATATCGACTCGCTTTAAACTCAAACTCCTGAGATAAGTAAGGTTTATAATTAAACTCTTGACCAATATATAGATCTTCAAAATCAATCCATTCAGCCCTTAGTAGAGTTGAAAATAAGCAAAAACCTATCCATATACAAATTTTGAGTAACATTCTTTATATCCTTCAATAGTGGCTAACTTTTAATATACAATTAAGCAACAAATAGTCAACACTATCAAATTAGTAGCGCTATTGGCTATTAGTTCAACAGGGAATTTATATCTATATGATCCCCTTACCACTTATCTCTTCTATTAATAGACATTCAAAGTGATGACGATTACTCTATTTTTCATTATTCAAAGGGGATTTCATGAAAACGTTATTACAAAAAATCATCGTATTGCCGCTGTTTATCAGCTTGTTATTTTCACTTTTATATAGCCAAGTTGCTATTGCAACCAACAGCACCTTTGAACGTATCAATAAAGAAGGGGTATTAGTGGTAGGTATGTCAGGTGAGCAACCCCCTTTCAACTTTGTTTCTAATCTTGAAACAGTTATTGGCTATGATGTTGATTTAGCAACAATACTAGGGAAATCAATGGGAGTTGAAGTGCGTATTGAATTAATGTCATTTCCAGAGTTACTGCAGGCACTAAAAAAGCAAAAAATTGATGTCATTATTTCAGGTTTTGCATTTACTGAAGCACGTAGCAAAGAGATCACCTTTATTGGCCCTTACGCACTTTCAGGAAAGTCGATGCTAATCACCAAAAAACGATTAAAAGAGATCCGTGCATCTACTGGTTTTAACCATAAAAATATACATTTAATGGCATTAGAAAACTCAACCAGTCAAACTCTGGCGGAGCAACGCCTAGAGAAAGCAAAGTTAACACCTATTAAACATTATGAAGATGCACTACTTGCATTACGTTCAGGCGAAGCTGATGCGTTAGTCGCTGATTTAGCGATATGCGAGCTCGCTGTAATTCGTGATACCCTACAAGAACTAACAACATTGCAAAAACCATTAGCAGTTGAAGAGATAGGCATTGCAATCAAAAAAGACGAACCACTGTTAGAGGCTCGTTTGTCGGAGCAATTACGTACCCTAAGTAAAGGCGATGAACTGAAAAAGTTGCATACTAAATGGTTTAATAGTCCTGGTTGGTTAGAGCTACTACCGTAACATTAGCGCTAGTAATGAAGAGGTGAGCAGAATTAACCCAACTCGCCTCTTAAATCCGTTTGAAAAACTTCAACCAACTGTGCATAAGGTAACTTGTGGCTAAGCAGATAATATAACTTAGCAATCACCGTTTCAGTGGTCATATCACCGCCACTAACAACACCTGCTTCACTTAATGCATGCCCTGTTGCATAACCTTTCATATTTACAGCCCCTTTTAAGCACTGACTGCAGTTAACAATAACAATACCACGTTCACTGGCACGCTTGAGCGTATCTAACAATTTAGCATCTTGTTGCGCATTGCCTACACCATAGGTCAATATCACTAATGCTTGTAACGGGCTTTTTAATAGATTGTCCAACACCTCCCAGTTAAGCCCAGGAAAAAGATGCAGGATAGCAACCGACTGCACTTCTATAGGGTGAACAATAAGCGCTTTCGTGGGCACAACATTAGGTAGTTTATTAAATTTTTTAATCTCAATGCCAGCCTCTAATAATGCAGGAGAGTTAGGCGAGACAAATGCATCAAAACCATCAGCATATTGTTTAGTGGTGCGATTACCTCTAAACAGTTGGTTGTTAAAGAATAAACAAACTTCATTGATGGGATGATGAGCAGCAATGTAAAGCGAATTTAATAGATTAATACGCGCATCGGTACGTAACTGCGAAAGTGGGATTTGTGACCCTGTAATAATAATTGGCTTGCTTAAGTGCTCAAACAAAAATGACAATGCCGATGCCGTATAAGACATGGTATCTGTGCCATGCAAGACAATAAATCCATCAAACTCGTCATAACGTGACTGTATATCTAAGGCGATTGTCTGCCAAACCTCAGGTGAGACATTGGCAGAATCAATTAATGGCTGATACTCAGCAATCTCAAAATCAGGCATATCATCGTGATAAAAATCAGGCATATTAGCGATAGTTTCAGATAAATAACCTGCGGCAGGCACAAAACCTTCTTTAGAGGGTTTCATACCGATCGTGCCACCCGTATAAGCGATATAGATGCGTTTTTTCATGCCTGTCTACCTATTCAATAATTTTGCTAAGAGTATGTACTAGATCTCACTTTTTCTTTGATTTAAATCAACAATTTTTCATCATTTTATTTTAGTTAACTGCTGTTAACAATTACCAGAAAAGAACACTTCTTATTAACAATTACAGCGCTAACTAAGTAAATATAGCCAATAATGTTAAATGATATTTTTTGACTTAAATGACATTTATAATATGTAACTTACAAAACAAATAAGCAGCCGGCCACACTATTGACCCAGGTCAATTTCCACTTTAATTTAAAGGAGCTTTCTTTTAAATTTACTGGAGTTACCACTATGTCAAACTTTGAATTAGCACATCAAGCACCGAGTAAAACCTCTGAATATATCGCCTATAAAATAACCCAAATATTGAAATTCATGCTCAATATCTTTTACGGAACAAAATACGCTAAACGCGCGGTAATATTAGAAACAATTGCTGCGGTACCGGGTATGGTAGCAGGTATGCTAAACCATCTAAAAGCATTACGCCGACTGCGTGACGATGAAGGTTGGGTACGTGAACTGTTAGATGAAGCTGAAAACGAACGCATGCATTTAATGATATTTTTAGAGGTTGCAAAACCAACTTGGGTGGAACGCACTTTAGTGCTATTAGGCCAAGCCGTATTCTTAGTCGTTTATACCCTGCTATACATTATATCGTCTAAAACAGCACACCGCGTAGTAGGTTATTTTGAAGAGGAAGCGTGTAAAAGTTACACGGAATTTTTAGAAAAAATAGAAAGTGGTGAAGTGGAAAACATTGAAGCGCCAGCTATCGCAAAAACCTATTATAAACTTGCCGATGACGCGCGTTTAGCTGACGTAATCCTGCTTATCCGTGAAGATGAAGCACAACATCGCGACCGCAATCATGAATTCGCAGACTCATTTGAAAATAATGAACTGCCAGCACATCACAGTAAGTAGGAAAACAAGCTGTCAGCGATTAGTTTTTAGCTGTCAGCTTACTTTCCTTTCGAGTTTCCTAGCCTTCAATTTTTTTAGTTATGCTTTTCCCGCCTTCTTGTTTAAGGCTTATCTTGCGCCTGTACCCATTGTAATACCTCACTAAAGCGATACTTTTCTAACGAAGCAAAACCTGTTAATTGGCGGGCTTTTAAACGTGTAAAGATAGGAGTGGTTAACCCACATAAAAAACGAGCGACTAAAACTGCACTATTATGCTTAGCAAGCTTGTTTGTGATGGCTGAAGTTACTTGGAAAAAGTCATATTCTGACAAAGGCGTTAATGCTTCAGGCTCAGGGAATACAGTTACCAAGTCAGCACACACACTGCAGTGCCCACAGGGTTGTTGAAGGTTAGTATCAGAGAAATAGTGCGCTAACTGCCAGTTGAGGCAACTTTTACTCGCGAAGAAATCTAATAAAAAATGGATACGTTTTATTTCACTGTGCTCTTTCTCACTAAAACGATGTGCTAACTTATCCGTTAAATCTGGGGTTATCGCTTCAACAAACACTTTATAAACATTAGTCATCTGCTTGGTCTGTAATTCCATTAAACCTTGTTGATCCAAGTAATCTAATGCAGTAATTACACGGCTTCGCTCACTTGGATAAAAGCTCTGTAGCTTATCAAAGTTAACTGTTGCCCAAGTACGCGCTTTATCCGCGCTTTCTAATACAGCTTGCACAAAGTGATAACGTTCATCTTTAAAACGCCCTAAAAGCTCATTCTCAGGCACTAATAGCTTATATTTGTATTCAGCATAGTAGCTATATGCTGGCTGCAATACACCTTCCAACTCTAAGTAGACCAGCAAGGTCTTTAACGCTAATAGACGAATATTAGATTGGCTCGACAAGCTATTCATTAGCACTTCCCAGGAGCCGTTACATTGACTGACTTCGTTGATAATATAATTAATCGCACTTGGCTCTGGTGTATCGCTATAAACAAAATTTTCTAATACATTAAGGTTGTTTTTGTTCGCTAATACCAAGCAATCAGCCGGAGCACCATCACGACCAGCACGACCAATCTCTTGCGCATAGTTTTCAATCGATTTAGGCAGATCGTAATGCACTACAAATCGAATATCACTTTTATCAATACCCATACCAAAAGCAATCGTAGCCACGATCAAGGGTAACTGACCAGACATAAAACGTTGTTGAATATTAGTGCGCAAATCGCTGTTCATGCCCGCATGATAGGCTTGTGCGGTTATACCGGAATCAGAGAGTGCTTTGGCAACTCTCTCAGCGGTTTGTTGTAGGGTGACATAAATAATACCCGCAGAGTGTGAACGTTGCTGTAACCAAGGCACAAGGTGATTAAGCTTATCAGCCTCAGTTGTGCCGATAACGGCAAGGTTAAGGTTGCTACGATAAGAGCCGGTCACTGTTATATTTTGCTTGTCGATTGAAAACTTTGAGGCCATATCTTCAATCACTTTTGTGGTTGCAGTTGCTGTTAATAACAACACCTGTTCAATAGCGAACTCTTTACGATATGCAGCAAGTTTCAAATAATCAGGACGGAAATTATGCCCCCATTCAGAAATACAATGCGCTTCATCAACCACTAATAATGAGATAGGTACTTTTTTTAAGAATTGGCGAAAGCGTTCACTATTAAGGCGCTCTACCGAAATAAACAATATTTTCACTTGTCCATCAGCCACCGCTTTATAAACAGCAGAAGATTCAGCAGCACTTTGCATTGATTGAATACTAGCGGCTTTAATACCCTTATTTTTCAGGAAATCTAATTGGTCTTGAATTAACGCCAATAAGGGTGAAACGACTAATGTAAGGTGTGGCAATTTTAATGCGGGTAACTGGTAACAAAGGCTCTTACCTGATCCCGTAGGGAAAATAGCAGCTGCACTTTGGCCATTTAATAACGCACTGATAACCGCTTCTTGTCCACCACGAAATTCACTGAAACCAAAATATTGCTGTAATAAATTTTTCATTACTTTACCCTATCACTCTCATTTATTTTAAAGTCATTATATGCGTATTCATGCACTGCACAAACTCTATGATCAGCGTTTAAGCCAATCAACACGCCCATTTCTTGCACGTGGTGGACGTATTACACGCTGTGTCCATTGTATGTTATTACCTTATCTATGTATTTGCCCATATAAAAGAACAGTCAATACTAACAGTGGCTTTTTATTACTCATGTATGACGACGAAATTTTAAAACCCAGTAATACCGGCCGATTAATCGCAGATATCGTACCTAATACTTTTGCTTATATCTGGTCACGTACTGAACCCAACCAAGAGATGTTAGCACTCTTGCAAGATCCGCAATGGCAACCGGTGGTTATCTTTCCAGAAGAGTATTGTGAAAGTGGACGTGTAGTGACTGAACAGAAACAACTACAACCAGATAAAAAGCCACTGTTCATTTTATTGGATGGTAGCTGGGCACAGGCTAAAAAGATGTTCCGTAAGAGCCCCTATCTCGATAACTTACCGGTACTTTCATTTTCACCCGAAAATATATCACGTTATTTAGTGCGTAAAGCGGTGAAAGATAACCAACTCGCCACCGCCGAAGTGGCATCACTCGCACTAGAGTTTATCGATGAGCATGGCAATGCTTCAAAATTAGAATTGTTGTTTGAGGTGTTTAAAGAGAATTACATGCTAGGTAAAGAACGCAAGCAACTGCCAGAAGGCGCAAGCTACTATAAACTAAAAGAAAGCGACTAAAAGCACTGAGAGCTACGAGTAGCGAGCTAATAGCGACGAAAAGCTTATTTTCGAAGCTCGAAGCAAATGTTCTCGAAGCTTTTACTTTTCTATAGGCGAAAAAAAAGAGCGCCTAAGCGCTCTTTCGTATATTACAGACCAAGGGCAGTAATACTAGTCGATGATTGTTGCAACAACACCAGCTCCAACCGATTTAAGGTATAGCGCCACCTTCATATTTTACAATTTTTAATGGACCAAAAAAAAGAGCGCCTAAGCGCTCTTTCGTATATTACAGCCCAAGGGCAGTAATACTAGTCGATGATTGTTGCAACAACACCAGCACCAACAGTACGGCCACCTTCACGGATAGCGAAACGTAGACCTTCGTCCATCGCGATTGGAGCGATTAGCTCAACGATGAATTTAAGGTTGTCACCAGGCATAACCATTTCTACGCCTTCTGGAAGCTCTACAGCACCAGTGATGTCAGTTGTACGGAAGTAGAACTGTGGACGGTAACCTTTAAAGAAAGGAGTGTGACGACCACCCTCATCTTTGCTTAGTACATATACTTCAGACTCAAATTTAGTATGAGGAGTAATTGAACCAGGCTTAGCTAGAACTTGACCACGTTCGATTTCTTCACGCTTAGTACCACGTAAAAGAACACCAACGTTTTCGCCCGCACGACCTTCGTCTAGAAGTTTACGGAACATTTCAACACCAGTACATGTAGTTTTAGTAGTGTCTTTAAGGCCGATGATTTCAATTTCTTCACCAACTTTAACGATACCACGTTCAACACGACCAGTTACAACAGTACCACGACCTGAAATTGAGAATACATCTTCAATTGGTAGGATGAATGGTTTGTCGATATCACGCTCAGGAAGCGGGATGTATGAATCAAGAGCAGCAGCAAGCTCCATGATTTTTTCTTCCCATTCAGCTTCACCTTCAAGTGCTTTAAGAGCAGAACCTTGAACTACAGGTAAGTCATCACCTGGGAAGTCATATTCAGAAAGAAGTTCACGAACTTCCATTTCTACTAGCTCAAGAAGCTCTTCGTCGTCAACCATGTCACATTTGTTCATGAAAACAACTAAGTGTGGAACACCAACTTGACGAGAAAGTAGGATGTGCTCACGCGTTTGAGGCATAGGACCGTCAGTTGCAGCAACAACAAGGATACCACCATCCATTTGTGCAGCACCAGTGATCATGTTTTTAACGTAATCGGCATGTCCTGGGCAATCTACGTGTGCGTAGTGACGAGTTTCAGTATCGTACTCAACGTGAGAAGTTGAGATTGTGATACCACGTTCACGTTCTTCAGGAGCGTTATCGATTGCAGCGAAATCTTTTGCTTCACCGCCGTTTGCTTTAGCAAGTACGTTAGTGATAGCAGCAGTTAGAGTTGTTTTACCGTGATCGACGTGGCCAATTGTACCAACGTTTACATGCGGTTTATTACGTTCAAATTTTTCTTTAGACACAGTGTGTACCTTCTTATTCAGTTAATACCTATCCACGTGCGATCACATGGAGAGGCGATAGTTTAGTTTATTTTTTATTTCGCTTCAATAATTGCGTTAGCTATTTTTTTAGGCGCATCACCATATTCAAGGAATTCCATAGAATATGACGCTCGTCCTTGCGTTGCAGAGCGTAATGCAGTGGCATAACCAAACATTTCTGCAAGCGGTGCTTTAGCATGTACGATTTTAACGCCACCAGGGCCATCGTCCATACCTTCAATCATACCGCGGCGACGATTAATGTCACCCACAACATCACCCATCCAGTTATCTGGTGTAGTGATTTCAACTTTCATCATTGGTTCGAGTATTGTTGCATCAGCTTTTAATGCACCATCTCTGAAACCTAGCATAGCTGCAACCTTGAATGACATCTCTTGCGAATCTGTTTCGTGGAATGAACCACCAATCAGTGTTGCACGAATATCAAGCATTGGATAACCCGCTAACACACCTTGGTTCATTTGCTCTTCGCAGCCTTTGTTAATAGCAGGAAAGTACTCTTTTGGAATACATTTATCTGTTATCTCATTAACAAATTCAAAACCTGCACCCGCTTCAAGCGGTTCAAGTTTCAAGATGACGTGGCCATATTGGCTAGGTCCTTCGCCTTGACGAATAAATTTACCTTCGATCTCAACCGCTTTGCGGATGGTCTCACGGTATGCAACTTGTGGATTACCCACGTTACAGTTAACACTAAACTCACGGCGCATACGATCTACGATAATATCTAGGTGAAGTTCACCCATGCCAGAGAGTAGTATTTGTCCAGTTTCTTCATTCGTTTCTACACGAAATGAAGGATCTTCCGCCGCTAATTTCTCAAGCGCAATAGTCAGTTTGTCTTGGTCAGCCTTCGTACGAGGCTCAACCGCAATCTGAATTACCGGCTCAGGAAACTCCATGCGTTCAAGGATCACTTTATGATCAGCATTACATAACGTATCACCCGTAGTAACATCTTTAAGGCCGATTGCAGCAGCGATATCGCCGGCGCGCACCTCTTTGATCTCATTACGGTCATTGGCATGCATCTGTACGATACGGCCAAAACGTTCACGTTTCTGTTTTACTGAGTTATAAACATGATCACCTGAATTAACAACACCAGAATATACGCGCATAAACGTCAACGTACCCACGAATGGGTCAGTTGCAATTTTAAATGCAAGCGCAGCAAAAGGTGCGTTATCGTCAGCTGGACATGCGATCTCATTTTCTTTTTCGTCGATGCCTTTGATAGCTTCAACTTCAGTCGGAGATGGCAAGAAATCAATCACTGCATCAAGTACCGCTTGTACGCCTTTATTTTTAAAAGCACTACCACAAGTAGCCAATACAATTTCATTGTTCAACGTACGAATACGTAAACCCTGCTTGATCTCTTCGATAGAAAGTTCACCTTCTTCAAGGTATTTTTCCATCAGTTCATCGTTTGCTTCTGCAGCTGTATCAACAATTTCTTCGTGCAACTCTTCAGCACGTTCAAGTAAATCAGCTGGAATATCGTGATATTCAAACGTCATGCCTTGATCTGCTTCAGACCAGTTAATTAACTTCATTTTAATGAGGTCAATTACACCGCTAAACTCTTCTTCTGCACCCACATTCAAATGAATAGGGACACAAGTTGCGCCTAAGCGTTCACGAATTTGCTCTACAACCGCTTCAAAATCAGCGCCTGTTCTGTCCATCTTGTTTACAAATACGATACGTGGAACGTGGTATTTGTTCGCTTGACGCCAAACAGTTTCTGATTGAGGCTCTACACCCGATGAACCACAAAAAACAACCACTGCGCCATCAAGTACACGTAATGAACGTTCAACTTCAATCGTAAAGTCTACGTGTCCCGGTGTATCGATAATGTTGATGCGGTGTTTGTCAAACTGACCTTCCATACCCGACCAGAATGTAGTCGTCGCAGCAGATGTGATAGTGATACCACGCTCCTGCTCCTGCTCCATCCAATCCATTGTTGCTGCACCGTCATGTACCTCACCGATTTTGTGAGATAGACCTGTGTAGAACAAAATACGTTCAGTCGTTGTTGTCTTACCCGCATCGACATGCGCAACAATGCCGATATTTCGATATTGTTCAATAGCTGTTGTACGTGCCAATCTGATGTCCTTTAAATACTAACAAAAATTTTTTTAAAGCAAAAAACGCAAGCAAAGCTTGCGTTAAGATTCTACCAACGGTAATGAGCGAATGCTTTGTTAGCATCTGCCATGCGGTGAACGTCTTCACGTTTCTTAACCGCAGAACCTTTGTTATCTGCTGCATCAACTAGCTCACCAGCTAGACGTAATGCCATTGATTTTTCACCACGCTTACGAGAAGCTTCAACTAACCAACGCATTGCTAACGCATTACGACGAGAAGGGCGAACTTCTACAGGAACTTGGTATGTTGAACCACCAACGCGACGAGATTTAACCTCTACGCTTGGGCGGATGTTTTCTAGAGCTACTTCAAAAAGTTCTAAAGCTTCTTTCTCAGTTTTCTGAGAAGCTGCTTCTAGAGCACCGTATACGATTTTTTCTGAAATAGATTTCTTACCGTCAACCATTACAACGTTAACGAATTTTGTAAGAATTTCCGATCCGAACTTAGGATCTGGAAGTACTTTACGAGTAGCTATGACGCGTCTTCTTGGCATCTTATTATCTCCGTGCGCTTCAGGATATTACCCAAAACATATTAAATTAAAATAGTGTTTGTTTGGCCTTACTTACGGGATAACTTAAGACTTAGGTCTTTTAGTACCGTATTTAGAACGACCTTTACGACGATCCGCAACACCTGAAGTATCAAGTGCACCACGAACTGTATGGTAACGAACACCCGGTAAATCTTTTACACGACCGCCACGGATCAAGATTACACTATGTTCTTGCAAGTTATGGCCTTCACCACCGATGTACGAAGTAACTTCGAAACCGTTAGTTAGACGTACACGAGCAACTTTACGCATTGCCGAGTTAGGTTTTTTTGGTGTAGTAGTATATACACGAGTACATACGCCACGTTTTTGTGGACACGCTTCTAGCGCAGGAACGTTAGTTTTTTGAACTTTGTCCTTACGCGGTTTGCGTACCAATTGTGAAATTGTTGCCATTTTTAAATAGCTCCTAGTTGTGTGTTGAAAAATCAAACCCTAATATTTAGGGTCGCAAGAGTTTACGCTGATTAGAAATGGGAGTCAATAATTAAGCAATTGTGTTTTTGATCACAGAAAAAATCAACGAGGGGAAGTTGTCAGCGGTCAGCTTTTAGCACAAGGCAATTCACTTTCAGCTGATTTAGCAATACATTTATAGTGCTAGGTAATTGATTTAAGTAATAGAGGATATATTTTTTGAACTTACTGATAGCTCAATAGTTACCAAGCCATTAGATTCAAGTAGCGAGCCACGAAAGGCAAAGTTTGTTTTCGTAGCTCGTAGCTAAATACTCGAGGCTCATCTATCACCACGCCATCTGACTTTGATGCTTAGCCGCTAAATCAACAAAGTCGCTATAACTGCATTTTTTACCGATCTTATTCTCGATGCCACGCGCTTCTAAATCGGGGGTTAATACCATTAACCTATCCTGCTGAGAAAGCGTTTCTAGTTCAGAGAAGAATGGGTGCTGTCCATGGGTTGCTATGACTGCATCTTCAATTAATAACAAAGTATCTTTTTCAGCCAACAAAACCAAACACTGTTGCAGTGCGAAGGTTTGAAATGGCGAGCTATTGATAGTGTGTAATATCGACATGTTAGAAGCTTAATAGTTGGTCTTGCAAAGCAAGTTGAGATTTTAATTGCATTGCATCCATGATGGTTACATCAATCAGCAATTGCTCTTGTTTGATTGTACGCACTAATAATGATTGCTCACACACATAGATATTTTCTACATCGTAGAGTTCGAGCATTTTAAACAACGGCTGGTAATGCTTTTGTAAGCTTTGCCTTGGGTTGTGGCCATCAAGCAACTGATACACACCATCGCCAATGAAAAATAGAGATAATGACTCGTTAAATGCGGACATCGCTAGGGTTAAGTCTAAAGACTCTCGCCCTTGCGCATTACCATGCGGTAAACTGAGGTTTATAATACCTATTTTTTTTTCACTCATTTAAACTGCACCAATCGATCGGAAGCCGCGCTTAATTCAGCAAGTTGCCCTAAGCCACTTAGTACAAAGGGGGATCTTAAGTTATGTTGCGTAAGCGACAATTGCTTTGCTTCCACTTCATTGACAACACCACGACGCAACGAGGCTGATACACAGACCTCTAGTGGAAAAACATTTTCTATTGCGAGTTGCGACCAAAACTCAGGCAGGTTAATTTCATCGGTTGCAGGGCTTACCAGTTGATTCGCATTAAGCACCCCCTCCTGATAAAAAAACACACCTACAATTGTGTGTCCAGCCTTTACGGCTGAAGCGCAAAATTGGTATGCACTACTTGCTCCCTGTGTGCCATAAGGCCCTCCGGAAACAACAACTGCAAATTTTAACAAATCAGTTTTCAAGATTATTCATCTTCTTTTAAAGCAGTCACAGCTATCGCTTCTACTTCAACTAATACATCTTTTGGTAAACGCGCGACTTCAACACATGAGCGAGCAGGCTCAAAATCAGGGAAGAACTTTCCGTAAACTTCATTGAAAGCAGCAAAATCATTCATATCTTTTAGGTAACAAGTTGTTTTAACAATTGTTGCAGCAGATGCTTTCGCCTTATGCAACACGGCAAACAAGTTATGCATTACCTGCTCAGCTTGTTCAGTCACGCCACCTTCAACAACTTCCATTGTTACCGGATCTAAAGGGATTTGCCCCGAGGTAAATACTAAATTACCAATTTGATTTGCTTGAGAATATGGACCAATGGCAGAAGGAGCATTAGGGGTTGAGATGATTTTTTTATTGCTCATAGGGTAAACCTCACTGTGTTAAAAACTCTTATTTTACATTAGTTAAGTCTGATACATTTTTCTTTTATTTCAAGAAGAAAGAATCACTTTTACCTCATTATTTGATATAAATTAACTTTATTATAGGCAATAAAAAAGGTGCCGAAGCACCTTTTTAGTTAAACGTCTGTTTGTTTAGGAAGTCGTTACAAAATAACTTGCTCAAAATTGCTTTCAAAAAACCTTAAAGACGGGTTGTTTTGAAAGCAAAAGTTCAAGTAATTTTGAAGCCGACTCTGAATCGTTACAAATTAACTTGCTCTAAATTGATTTAAAAAAATCTTAACTACTGGTTATTTTGAAAACAAAAGATCAAGTAACCTTGAAGCCGATTCTGAATCGTTACAAATTAACTTGCTCTAAATTGATTTCAAAAAATCTTAACTAACTGATTATTTTGAAATCAAAAGAGTAAGTAATTTTATAGCCGATTCTTATTCACCGAAATCAACTGCGTTTAATAGGTCTGCTAAGTTTTGCTCAGCAGCATCAACATCTACAACAGGTTCAGCAGCAATCGGCTCAAGTGCTTTTGCTTTTTCAGCAGCACGCGCCTTATGATGTGCAAAACCAGTACCAGCAGGAATCAAGCGACCAACGATAACGTTCTCTTTAAGACCGTGTAGTTTGTCACATTTACCAGCAACAGCAGCTTCCGTAAGAACACGTGTTGTTTCTTGGAAAGAGGCAGCTGAAATAAACGATTCAGTTGCTAGTGAAGCTTTAGTAATACCTAGTAGTTGGTAATCAAACGTTGCAGGAGCTTTACCTTCAGCTTCTAAACGACGGTTTTCAATGATAACACGTACCACTTCAGCCTGTTCGCCCACTAGGAAGTTAGAATCACCCGCGTCTGTGATCAGACCTTTACGTAGCATTTGGTTAACGATAACTTCGATATGCTTATCATTAATTTTTACGCCTTGTAAGCGGTAAACTTCTTGTACTTCGTTTGTGATGTAGTTAGCCACTGGGCTAATACCACGTAAACGTAAGATATCATGCGGAGACTCAGGACCATCCGAGATAACCTCACCTTTTTCAATCTTCTCACCTTCGAAGATGTTTAGGTGACGCCATTTAGGAATCATCTCTTCGTATGCAGTACCATCAGCTTGAGTGATAACTAAACGTACTTTACCTTTAGTCTCTTTACCAAATGCTAATGTACCAGATACTTCAGCAAGGATTGCAGCATCTTTTGGAATACGCGCTTCAAACAAGTCAGCTACACGAGGTAGACCACCAGTAATATCACGTGTTTTCGAGCTTTCCTGTGGAATACGAGCAACCGCATCACCAACCTGTACTTGCGCGCCATCTTCTAGACTAACGATCGCGTTAGCAGGAAGTGTGTACTGTGCATTTACAGTAGTACCAGGGATAAACAGATCGTTACCATCAGCATCAACAAGTTTCGCTGTAGGGCGCATCTCTTTACCAGCAGTAGGACGCTGTGCAGGGTCGATAACAACAATACTTGATAAACCAGTTAGTTCATCCGTTTGTTTAGTGATTGTAATACCTTCAACAAAGTCTAGGAATTCAATCTTACCCGCTACCTCAGTGATAATTGGATGTGTATGCGGGTCCCAGTTAGCGATAATTTCACCAGCTGTAATTGCAACACCATCTTGCTTATCAAGAACCGCACCGTAAGGTAATTTATGGTTCTCTTTAGTACGACCTAGTTCATCAATAATTGTTAATTCAGTTGAACGAGAAGTTACAACAACTTTATCGTCTGAATTGATAACGAACTTAGCGTTATGAAGCTTAATAGTACCCGTGTTTTTAACTTGGATACTGTTCTCAGAAGCAGCACGCGATGCAGCACCACCGATATGGAACGTACGCATTGTTAACTGTGTACCAGGTTCACCGATTGACTGTGCAGCCATAACACCGATTGCTTCACCTTGACCAACAACATGACCACGAGCCAAATCACGACCGTAACAGGCAGCACAAGCACCAAAGTCAGTCTTACAAGTAATTACAGAACGAACCCAAATTTGGTCAACTGAACATTCTTCAATAAGATCACACAGTTTTTCGTCAAGTAATGTATTACGCGCTAGCAATACTTCGTTCTTAGTACCAGGTTTGATTACATCAACTGCTACAACACGACCAAGTACACGCTCACGTAACGGCTCAACAATATCGCCACCTTGGATAAGCGGTGTTACTAATAGACCTTCTTCACTACCACAATCTTCTTCTGTGATAACTAAATCTTGTGCAATATCAACAAGACGACGAGTTAGGTAACCCGAGTTTGCTGTTTTAAGTGCGGTATCGGCTAGACCTTTACGTGCACCATGCGTTGAGATGAAGTACTGAAGTACGTTTAGACCTTCACGGAAGTTCGCTACGATTGGCGTTTCAATGATAGAACCATCTGGTTTTGCCATTAGACCACGCATACCAGCAAGCTGACGAATCTGCGCTGGGCTACCACGTGCGCCTGAATCGGCCATCATGTAAACACTGTTGAAAGATTTCTGCTCAACGAATTCACCCGTTGCAGTTTCAACTTGATCGCTAGATAAGTTATCCATCATCGCTTTTGCAACTTGATCATTGGTACTTGCCCAAATATCGATCACTTTGTTGTAGCGCTCACCCGCTGTTACAAGACCTGCTTGGAACTGCTCGTAGATTTCAGAAACTTGTTCTTCAGCTTCATCAACTAACTTTTTCTTCGCGTCTGGAATAACCATATCGTCGATACCTACAGAGGCACCTGACAATGTTGCGTATTCAAAACCTGTGTACATTAGTTGATCAGCGAATACCACAGTATCTTTAATACCCAGTAGACGGTAACAAGCATTCAGTACATTCGAAATCGCTTTTTTGCCCATGTCTAAATCAAGGTGTGCAAAAGGAAGACCTTCTGGTGCGATCAGAGACAGGATTGCACGACCTACAGTCGTTTCAACGATTTCTGTTGTTTGAGTACGTGATTTATCTTCAGCAACATGCGTTTGCGTCATACGTACTTTAACGATTGCTTGTAAATCTACAGCACGCGCACGGTAAGCTTTTTCAACTTCCTTAGCGTCCATAAACCACATGCCTTCACCTTTCGCGTTGATTTTTTCACGCGTCATGTAGTAAAGACCTAATACAACGTCTTGTGATGGTACGATAATCGGTTCACCATTTGCAGGAGAAAGGATGTTATTCGTAGACATCATCAGAGTACGAGCTTCAAGCTGTGCTTCGATTGTTAACGGTACGTGTACCGCCATTTGGTCACCATCGAAATCGGCGTTATATGCCGCACATACTAATGGGTGAAGCTGAATCGCTTTACCTTCGATAAGTACAGGTTCGAATGCTTGGATACCCAATCTGTGAAGTGTTGGTGCACGGTTAAGTAGCACTGGATGTTCACGGATAACACCTTCTAGGATATCCCAAACTTCACCGCCTTCACGGTCAACTAATTTTTTAGCTGCTTTGATAGTTGTCGCAAGACCTAATGCTTCTAGTTTTCCGTAAACAAATGGTTTGAATAATTCAAGTGCCATTTTCTTAGGAAGACCACATTGGTGTAAGCGTAACGTCGGACCAACTGTGATTACAGAACGGCCAGAGTAATCTACACGTTTACCTAGTAGATTTTGACGGAAACGACCTTGCTTACCTTTGATCATGTCTGCAAGCGATTTAAGAGGACGCTTGTTAGATCCAGTAATTGCACGACCACGACGACCATTATCTAACAATGCATCCACAGACTCTTGTAACATACGCTTTTCGTTACGTACGATAATGTCTGGTGCAGCTAGGTCTAATAGACGTTTTAGACGGTTATTACGGTTAATAACACGACGGTATAAGTCATTTAAGTCAGAAGTAGCAAAACGTCCGCCGTCTAGTGGTACTAGAGGACGTAAATCAGGTGGAAGTACTGGAAGTACTGTTAAAATCATCCACTCTGGTTTGTTCGTAGACTGGTGGAAAGATTCAACCAATTTAAGACGTTTAGTTAATTTCTTACGTTTAGTTTCAGAGTTAGTAGTACCTAGCTCTTCACGCATTTCAGAAATTTCGTGCTCAAGATCAAGCTGTTTAAGAAGTGCGAATACTGCTTCTGCACCCATTAAAGCTTCAAACTCATCGCCCCACTGTTCAAGCATGTCTAAGTATTCTTCTTCAAGAAGAATCTGACGACGCTCAAGATCAGTCATGCCAGGTTCAGTAACAACGAAAGATTCAAAGTAAAGAATACGTTCGATATCACGTAACGTCATATCAAGCATTAAACCGATACGTGACGGAAGTGATTTAAGGAACCAGATATGTGCCACTGGAGATGCTAATTCGATATGACCCATACGGTCACGACGAACTTTAGATTGTGTAACTTCAACGCCACACTTCTCACAGATAACACCACGGTGTTTTAAACGCTTGTATTTACCACAAAGACATTCGTAATCTTTGATTGGACCAAAAATACGCGCACAGAAAAGACCTTCACGTTCAGGTTTAAATGTACGGTAGTTGATAGTTTCAGGTTTCTTAACTTCACCAAACGACCAAGAGCGGATCTGTTCAGGTGATGCTAAACCAATTTTAATACCATCAAACTCTTTGGTTTTGTTTTGTTGCTTTAAAAACTTAAGTAAGTCTTTCACGCCGTTCTCCCATAGGAGTTAAAACTAGGCGCCTTAGTTAATAAGACGCCACATATTTTTTAACTAAAACGAATTTTAGTTCGATTCATCTAGCTCGATGTTGATGCTTAATGAACGGATCTCTTTCAACAATACGTTGAATGATTCAGGCATGCCTGGTTCCATTCTATGGTCGCCATCAACGATGTTTTTATACATCTTAGTACGACCGTTAACATCATCTGACTTAACAGTAAGCATCTCTTGAAGCGTGTAAGCCGCACCAAATGCTTGTAGTGCCCATACTTCCATCTCACCGAAACGCTGGCCACCGAACTGAGCTTTACCACCAAGTGGTTGCTGAGTTACAAGGCTGTAAGAACCAGTAGAACGCGCATGCATTTTATCATCAACTAAGTGATTCAGTTTCAGCATGTACATGTAACCAACGGTTACAGGACGTTCAAACTCGATACCAGTACGACCATCAGTTAATTGTAGTTGACCAGATTCAGGTAGGTCAGCCATTTTCAGTAGTTCACGAATCTCTGACTCGTAAGCACCATCAAATGCAGGTGTTGCTACTGGTAAACCTTTAGATAGGTTTTTAGCTAGACGCATTACTGCTTCATCATCGAAGTCGTTTAAGTCAACATGACAAGGAGCATCACCGAAAGAGTACATTTTCTGTACAAAATCACGTACTTTTGGCATTTCGATTTCACGTTGATTTTTGATCATACGTTCAAGCTTCTCACCAACACCTTTACAAGCAAGGCCTAAGTGAGTTTCAAGAATCTGACCGATGTTCATACGTGACGGTACACCCAGTGGGTTAAGTACGATATCAACTGGAACACCAAACTCATCGTGAGGCATATCTTCAACAGGAACGATGTTTGAGATAACACCTTTGTTACCGTGACGACCAGCCATCTTATCACCAGGCTGTAGGCGACGACGTACTGCTAGGTAAACCTTAACAATCTTCTGAACACCCGGCGCTAAATCATCACCTTGAGTGATTTTACGACGCTTAACATCAAATTCTTTGTCGTAATCCGCTTTGATCTCATCGTATTGTGCAATGATTTGATCAAGATGTGTTTGTTTCTCTTCATCATCAACAACAACTTCTAACCACTGCGCGCGAGGCATCTGTAGTAAACGTTGCTCATCTTGGCCTGCGCCGATTAAGATGTTTAATGCTTTTTCAAAGATAGCGTTTTCAAGGATTTTGAACTTCTCATTCAAATCTTTCTTAGCCGCTTTAAGCTGCATTTCTTCGATTTCAAGAGCACGTTTATCTTTCTCTACGCCATCACGAGTAAAGACTTGAACGTCAATTACTGTTGCGTAAGTAGAGTTAGATACACGTAGCGAGCTGTCTTTAACGTCAGACGCTTTCTCACCGAAGATTGCACGTAATAGTTTCTCTTCTGGTGTAAGTTGTGTTTCACCTTTAGGTGTCACTTTACCTACTAAGATATCGCCAGGTTTAACTTCAGCACCTACGTAAACAATACCAGACTCATCTAGCTTGCTTAGCGCTGCTTCACCAACATTAGGGATATCGGCAGAAATTTCTTCACTACCCAATTTAGTTTCACGTGCTACACATGAGAACTCTTGGATATGGATCGTAGTGAAACGATCTTCTTGTGAAACACGCTCAGAAATAAGGATTGAATCCTCGAAGTTGTAACCATTCCAAGGCATGAATGCAATTTTCATGTTTTGGCCAAGTGCTAAATCGCCCATATCAGTAGATGGACCATCTGCTAATACGTCACCACGAACGATTGGCTCGCCTGGTTTACACGTTGGTTTTTGGTTAATACAAGTATTCTGATTTGAACGAGTGTATTTAGTTAAGTTGTAGATATCGATACCAGCTTCACCAGGAAGTAACTCAGCATCATCAACTTTAACAACGATACGAGATGCATCAACGTAGTCGATTACACCGCCACGCTTAGCGATAACTGTTACACCAGAATCGATTGCCAAACGACGTTCAATACCTGTACCTACTAATGGTTTATCAGCACGTAAAGTAGGAACCGCTTGACGTTGCATGTTGGCACCCATTAAGGCACGGTTAGCATCATCGTGTTCTAGGAATGGAATAAGTGACGCAGCAACAGAGATGATCTGTTGTGGTGACACATCCATGTAATCAATATCAGATGGAGCCATAAAGGTTGTTTCACCTTCATGACGACATGGAATTGATTCTTCATTTAGTGAACCATTCTCATCAACACTTGCAGATGCCTGTGCGATAACGAATGAACCTTCTTCGATTGCAGAAAGGTATTCAACTTGTTCAGTTGGTTTACCGTCTACTACTTTGCGGTACGGTGTTTCTAAGAAACCGTAATCGTTAGTACGAGAGAATGTTGCCAATGAGTTAATCAGACCAATGTTTGGTCCCTCTGGCGTTTCGATTGGACATAAGCGACCGTAATGCGTTGGATGTACGTCACGTACTTCAAAGCCCGCACGTTCACGTGTAAGACCACCAGGGCCTAACGCAGAGATACGACGTTTATGCGTTACTTCTGATAACGGGTTATTTTGATCCATAAACTGAGACAGTTGTGATGAACCAAAGAACTCTTTAACAGCAGCAGAAATAGGTTTAGCGTTGATAAGATCTTGAGGCATAGTTGCATCAAGGTCGCCTAGAGATAGACGCTCTTTAACAGCACGTTCAACACGTACTAGACCAACACGGAATTGGTTCTCAGCCATTTCACCAACACAACGAATACGACGGTTACCAAGATGATCTATATCATCCACAATGCCGTTACCGTTACGGATATTAATCAGTGTTTTCATTACACTTAAGATATCGTCGTTAGATAATGTACCTGTACCTAAATCACCTTCGTGGCCAACACGACGGTTGAATTTCATACGACCCACTTTAGACAGATCGTAACGCTCTTCAGCGAAGAATAGGTTTTGGAATAGGCCTTCAGCTGCATCTTTAGTTGGTGGCTCACCAGGACGCATCATACGGTAGATTTCAACAAGCGCTTCTAGGCGATTAGTTGAAGAGTCAACACGTAGCGTATCAGAGATGAATGAACCACAATCTAACTCATTAGTGTAGATTGTTTGGAATGCTTTGATACCAGACTGTGCAAGTTCAGCAAGTAGTTCAAGTGTGAATATATCGTTAGCATTAACGATGATCTCACCTGTTTCAGTGCTGATGTAATCTTTTGCAGAAACTTTGCCTTCTAAGTACTCAAGTGGTACTTCGATGCTTTCAACGCCATCTTTTTGAAGTTGACGGATATGACGTGCAGTAACACGCTTACCAGTTTCTACATATACTTTTCCACCGCTAGCGATGTCAAAAGTAAACTGCTCGCCACGTAGGCGATCAGCAATAAGTTCCATTGAGATAGCACCATCTTTGATTTCAAAGTTAGTATTATCAAAGAACATATCTAGAATTTGTTCAGTTGTGTACTCAAGTGCACGTAACATGATCGTCGCTGGTAATTTACGGCGACGGTCAATACGAACAAATAAGTTATCTTTAGGGTCGAATTCGAAATCTAACCAAGAACCACGGTAAGGGATTACACGTGCGTTATAAAGAACTTTACCAGAACTGTGCGTTTTACCTTTATCGTGATCGAAGAATACACCAGGAGAACGGTGTAATTGAGAAACGATAACACGCTCAGTACCATTGATTACAAAAGTACCGTTTTCAGTCATGAGTGGCATTTCACCCATGTAAACTTCTTGTTCACGAATATCTTTAACTGTACCTGCCGGCGCGTCACGATCGTAAATTACAAGGCGTAATTTAACACGTAAAGAAGCAGAGTATGTAACACCACGCACTTGACATTCTTTAACGTCAAATACAGGGTCACCTAAACGGTAGCTTACATATTGCAGCTCTGATGTGCCAGAGTAACTAGCAATAGGGAAAATACTGTTAAAAGCGGCTTCTAAGCCTACTTCACCAGTTAAATCGACTTCAATGAATCGTTTGAATGAATCTAGTTGAATCTCCAACAAGTATGGTTTTTCCATAACTTGTGGGCGCTTCCCAAAATCCTTACGAATACGTTTTTTCTCAGTATAAGAGTAACCCATGTGGTTCCTTTGCTCGCTGATAAATGATCATAGCTGTCTGACCTGCTGTAGGCCTTCTTTGTTCGACAACGGCGCACACTGTTTTGTCTTAACGATGCATTATATAACATCATCTTAAGCGTCCGATGACCGTAAAAAACAATGAAAAATTACGGTATCCTATAGCGCAAAAAGGCCGGTGATTAAAAAATCACCAGCCATTGCCATTTTCATGGCTAAACAATTTAGAAGACTAAATTATTTAAGTTCAACAACAGCGCCGATTGCTTCTAGCTCAGCTTTAAGAGTTTCTGCTTCTTCTTTAGATGCAGCTTCTTTAATTACTGTTGGGCAAGCTTCAACTGCAGCTTTAGCTTCTTTCAGGCCAAGACCTGTAGCGCCACGTACTGCTTTGATTGCTTTAACTTTGTTTTCGCCGAAAGAAGTCATTACAACGTCAAATTCAGTTTGCTCAGCAGCAGCTTCGCCGCCAGCAGCTGGGCCAGCAGCTACAGCAGCAGCTGCAGATACGCCGAATTTTTCTTCCATTGCTTCGATTAGTTCAACAACTTCCATTACTGATAATTCAGCAACTGCTTCAATGATTTGGTCTTTAGTTAGTGACATGAGTCAATTCCTACTTTAAAAAATTAATAAATGACAGCTTAAATTAAGCTGCAGATTCTTCTTTCTGGTCGCGGATAGCAGCCAGAGTACGTACAAGTTTGCCAGCTGCAGCTTCTTTCATAGTAGCCATCAGTTTCGCAATTGCTTCGTCGTATGTCGGTAGTGTCGCTAGACGGTCGATTTGAGCGGCTTCAATGAATTCACCCTCAAATGCTAATCCTTTAACTTCAAACGTTTCGTTTGCTTTAGCGAAGTCTTTTAAAAGACGCGCTGCTGCACCCGGATGTTCGTTTGAAAATGCAAGGATTGTAGGACCAGTAAACGTATCTGCTAGACATGCAAAGTCTGTACCTTCAACTGCACGGCGTGCTAATGTATTACGTACTACACGTAGGTAAACATTGTTTTCACGCGCTTTTGCACGAAGTTCAGTCATTGCACCAACTGTTACGCCACGTGAATCGGCTACAACAGCAGACAGAGCAGCTTGCGCTACTACATTAACTTCAGCGACAATAGCTTGCTTGTCTTCGAGTCTTAATGTCATTTGGTTTTTACTCCTGGATTCCACTGGTTATTACACCAGTAAACACCCCCATCATAAATAACGGGGCACTATTTCGGTTATCGGATCCAGTAGAATAATTCTTTCTGGGGTCCGGCACCATCTACGTAGGAAATTAAGCAAAAGATTTGTAAAACAAATTCTTACACCTACGGTCTAAGAAGGGACCTAAGGCCCTCCAAAGTAAGGCGACAAATTATACAGATAATTTGCCGTCTTGTATAGCCACTTCACATTTTTATAAATAAAGCTGCAAAACGGCTATAAAAATTACGCTACTACAGTTTCTAGAGATGCTTGGTCAACTTTAACGCCAGCACCCATAGTTGTAGATAGAGAAACTTTTTTCAAGTAAACGCCTTTCGCGCCTGATGGTTTTGCTTTTTTAAGCGCAACTAAAAGTGCTTCTAGGTTTTCTTTGATTTGATCAGCAGAGAACGATGCTTTACCGATTGTAGAATGGATAATACCATTCTTATCAGTACGGTAACGTACTTGACCAGCTTTAGCGTTTTTAACTGCTGTTGCTACGTCAGGTGTTACAGTACCTACTTTCGGGTTAGGCATTAGGCCACGTGGACCTAAGATTTGACCTAATTGACCAACAACACGCATAGCGTCTGGAGATGCAATTACAACGTCAAAGTTCATTTCGCCAGCTTTAACTTGAGCAGCAAGATCGTCCATACCTACGATATCCGCACCAGCTTCTTTCGCTTTTTCAGCGTTAGCGCCCTGTGTGAATACAGCAACACGAACTTCACGACCAGTACCGTGTGGTAATACAGTCGCGCCACGTACGTTTTGATCACTACGACGAGAATCAACACCTAGGTTAACTGAAACATCAACACTTTCGTTGAATTTAACAGTTGAAAGCTTTTGAAGAAGTGCAACTGCTTCATTGATTTCGTATTCTTTAGTCACATCAACGTTTTCACGGATGTTCTTTACGCGTTTAGATAATTTAGCCATGGTATTAACCCTCTACTTCCAAGCCCATTGAACGAGCAGAACCCGCTATACAACGTACCATCGCATCAAGATCGGCACCCGTTAGATCAACTTCTTTAGTTTTAGCGATCTCTTCAAGTTGAGCACGTGTAACTGTACCAACTTTGTCTTTATTAGGAACGCCAGAACCAGATTTGATACCAGCAGCTTTCTTAAGTAAGTAAGATGCAGGTGGAGTCTTAGTTTCGAAAGTGAAAGAACGATCGTTGTATACTGTAATTACTACAGGTACTGGAGCGCCTTTTTCAACAGAATCTGTTTTTGCATTGAATGCTTTACAGAATTCCATGATGTTAACACCGTGTTGACCTAGTGCAGGACCAACTGGTGGTGACGGGTTAGCCATACCAGCTGAAACTTGCAGCTTGATATATGCTTGTACTTTTTTAGCCATGATAATACTACCTATGTTTGGGTGTAACGCTGAGTTTTGATGTCAGCTTCCCGTTTAGAATAATTGCTCAACTTTATTTTTGACGAATCAAAAAATAAAAAGGCGGCAAATTATACCTATAACTGGCCGCCTTTCACAAGCTTTTTTGTTGTTTTTTTGAACTGTAACCTACTATCGTTAACTGTTAGCTATCAGCTATCAGCTATCAGCTATCAGCTCTAGCTCCAATAAACAGACGATGCATACTTCAACGCTAGGCCATAAACGAAAAAAGGTGAAAGCTCAGCCCTCTATAAAAGAGGAACAGTTCTTTCACCCTACTAGCACCGCAAAGTGCTGTTTTACAGAAAACAGACCGCTAAACGCTGAAAGTTATCTTTATTATATTAGTCTTTCTCTACTTGAGAGAACTCTAAATCAACTGGCGTTGCACGCCCGAAGATAGAAACTGATACTTTTAAGCGACTCTTATCGTAGTCAACTTCTTCTACTGTACCGTTAAAGTCAGCAAATGGACCGTCAACAACACGTACAATTTGACCTGCTTCAAACAATGTACGAGGACGCGGAGAATCAACAGATTCTTTCAGGCGATCCATTATGTTATCCACTTCTTTTTGTGAAATAGGCGCTGGACGTTCTTTTGTTCCACCAATGAATCCCATTACACGGTCAGTATTTTTAACTAAATGCCAACTTGCGTCGTTCATTGCCATTTCAACTAATACATAACCAGGGAAGAATTTTCGTGAACTTGCTCGCTTTTGACCCGCACGCATTTCAACAACTTCTTCCGTTGGCACTAAAATTTCACCGAAATGCTCTTCCATTTCGTTTAATTTAATATGCTCGATTAACGTTTTTTGTACACGACCTTCAAACCCAGAGAAAGCTTGTACTACGTACCATCTTTTCTTTTGTACTTCTTCAGACATATTAAACCCTTAAACTTAAATAGATGTGGTGATGAAAGCAACAACACGTACAAAGATACCATCAAGGCCCCACAGCACTAAACCAACAATCGTTGATACCGCAAGAATGATAAGTGTTGTTTGCATTGTTTCTTGACGCGTTGGCCAAACCACTTTACGAACTTCTAAACGAGAATCTTGTGCAAAACCAACAAATGTTTTGCCTTTCTCTGTCATCGCTGCCGATAATAACGCCAATCCAGCCATAACAAGTAGGATTAGAACACGTGCAACCACATGTACTGTTTCTCCAAACATGTAATTACCAACGATAATAGCGACTAATAAGATAACGGTAATAGCCCATTTTAGTCCATCCATTGAACTACTGTTGCTTTCGGTATTTGTTGCGTTCATAACTCATCTATCCAGTGTTAAATAGTAATAATACTCACCAACCAATCAGTTAATAAGTACGGTGAAACGTTAAAAAACATTCCCCCTAAAAATAAAGCACGTCAGTATAAGGAGTTTTCCGCCTTTTGTAACGCGATAATCATCAGTTTTTAATAAAAAGCACGTTTTTTAAGCGAGAAAGTCCTCTATTAAGAGAGGAAATGTTGTTATTTCTACATCTTTATTGAAAAAATTTGATTATTTGTTTAAATAATAATTACAAGCTGTAAAGATACATATAAAATACAATGGATTCTATAATTAAATAACTAGGACCTAAATAATGTTCAAACTACTTGCTCTACCGCTCTTAACCGTTTTATTAGCCCCATCCATACATGCACGCCCCTTAGATAAAGAACCTGGTTTTGGTTTGACATTGGCCCTGTATGCGGGCTCACGCAACGTTGAATCACAGTTTACTACCCATGAAGACAATGAGATCACAGAGGATCTAACTCACTCTGGGCAGTCTTTACAAACGCCTATCATTTTTCCATTAGGCCGCGTTCAATACACTTTTGACTCTTTACAAAGTCAGATATTCTTGGGTAACAGCCAAGACCAAGTGGCCACCGCTCGCTTTCAATATGAATTGGGTTATATTCATCAGTTCGCTAATCAAACTAAATTAACGGTTGCCTATTTCCCTGAACTCTCAATGTTTAATGATACTTGGCAAGATCCGTTTTTAACTAATCAAGTACGCCAAGAAACAAAAGAGTCAACCAGCGGGGGGCGTATCGCCATCGAGCGAATTATGGGTGGTCCATTTGCCTTTAAATATGCCTATGCAACCAATGATGTTGAAAATGAGAGTAGCGGTGTTAGCTTAATGCTAGCAGATGAAGAACTTGCTAGTTTACAACGTGACGGTGTTTTCCATCGACTTGAAATAGATACCATGCTACCCATTGCAACGGGCCTATTTATACGCCCAACGGTTAAATATACACTGCGCGATGCCGAGGGCGATGCAAATAGCTACGACGAAGTTATCGGTCAACTATCAGCGTTATCAATGCAAGGGAAACATACCATTGTTGCCACCATTAGCATGGGTAAAAAACAGTTTGAAACAGAAAATCCTGTATTTAACAGTAAACAGGACTCTACAAGTTTACGTTTATTCTCTATCTATACTTATAAACAGCCCTTTGACTGGAAGTCATTCAGCTTCAATATCATGGCAGGTTATAGCCAAGAAGATTCTGACATCGACTTCTACGATGAAAGTAGCTTTATTGCGGCAACGGGCATCACTTACAAGTATTAAAGCACTTTAAAAATAATGTTTTGTAGATCTACTTTACAAAGCATTTGTACTTTTGCAACACACCATGGCGTTACTATCAGTGTATATTATCAAGCAATCAACCTTGCTGACACTGGAAGTAACCCATGAACGATTTTGATATGAACCTCATCAAGCCTTTTGTAAAAGTATATGAATTAAATTCAATCACTCAAGCATCAGAGTTATTAGATGTTTCCCAGCCCGCTATCAGTGGTTCTATTAAACGCCTTGAAACACACCTAGGTTACCCGCTGTTTATCCGTAGTGGCCGTACCCTCACACCAACGCCTAATGCACAAAGCTTCTATTCCCAAGTTTCAAGCGTATTAGATATCGTCGACAACGCACTGGGTAATAAAGATGAGTTCATCGTACATGCACCAGAGAGCATTCTATTAAAACTCAGCAATATCCATGATATCCAACTTATTGAGTCACGTGACAGTGAGGAGGATACCTTCAACGATCTACGCATGCGTAAAGTGGATCTGGCAATTGATAATGTGACACAAAAAGACAATAGTTTTTGTTTTGAATTGGTGCGTAAAGAACATCTAAAATTGGTTTGTCGCAAAGACCACCCTAGCATAGGTGAAAACATTACCATGGAACAATACTTACAACTTGACCATGTGGCGATGAAGTTAGTACGTAACAATATGCGCGCAGTGGAATACTTTGCTAAAACAGCGCTTAAAGATCGAAAAATCAAAATTCAGGTATCTAGCCCAGCTAATATGATGCTTGCCGTACAAAATTCAGATTATATTGCTGCAATACCAGAAGGTATTTGCCATATCGCTGATTCATTAGGCTTAAAAATAATAGAGCCCCCTTTTGATATGAAAAGCATTGATTTCCATATTCTTTATCATAAACGCTACCTCAACGACCCCGCACACAAAGTACTGCGCGAAACCATCAAACAACAACTAAAAAATTTTTAGTATAACCTCAGCTTATACTGAGCATAATTCCAGCCCTGTTCTTTTGTTAACCATCTGCTTTTATTATCTCTACATCGAAGCGCAGTAATACTTTATTAGCGCTTCCCACAGATAATCAAACAGATGGTGACACTATGAAAAAATCAA
>Ga0209292_1000475_pt1 | contig 52415 bp, 51 predicted proteins | sample GOMGulsemesocosm_2_FD_184634 | JGI IMG/M metagenome (GOLD analysis project Ga0209292, IMG submission 184634) | Methane-oxidizing microbial communities from mesocosms in the Gulf of Mexico - GOM9C Gulf of Mexico (SPAdes) (version 2) | ecosystem: Environmental > Aquatic > Marine > Cold seeps... | reverse complement strand
TTTTTTGTTCCTTAACAGTCCAGGTTTCTGATCATGCAACCCATGCTAAATATTGCTGTACGTGCTGCACGTAAAGCAGGCGAAATTCTTATTGATGCCGTTGAACGCGCTAACCCTCTGACCATTGAAGAAAAAGGTCGCAACGATTACGTGACAGAAATCGACAGAGCCTGTGAAAGGGAAATCATCTACCACCTGCGCAAAGCCTACCCGGACCACGCCATTCTTGGCGAAGAGGGCGGCAGCAGCGAAGGTAATGACTCCGACTACGAATGGGTAATTGATCCGCTAGACGGCACCACCAACTTTATTCACGGCATTCCTCACTACTGCATCTCCATTGCCTGCAAATTCAAAGGCCGTGTTCAGCATGCGGTGATTTTCGACCCGATCAAACGCGAAGAATTCACCGCCAGCCGCGGTGACGGTGCCCAGTTAAACGGCAAGCGTATTCGCGTCACTGACAACAAAAGCATGGATGGCGCACTGATCGCTACCGGCATTCCTTTTAACGGTTTTGCCTTTGCCAATGTTGATGCCTTCCTGGCCTGCCTGAAAGAAGTGGCTGGTCAGACTGCTGGCATCCGTCGTGCGGGTTCCGCTGCGCTGGATTTGGCCTATGTTGCCGCTGGCCGTTTTGATGGCTTCTGGGAAATGAATCTGAAGGAATGGGATATTGCTGCTGGCACTCTGATCATCACCGAAGCCGGTGGCCGTGTCAGTGACTTTAAAGGCGGTAACGACTTTCTGAAATCCGGTCACATTGTTTGCGGCACCCCCAAGGTCTTCAAACCGTTGGTACAAATCGTCGAAAAACACATGGGCTACCTGCAAAAATAAGACAGCAATAGCTCTGAAGTAAGCCATCGCGTTTTCAAGTAATAAGCCCGCTCTCAAACCACCCTGCACTCGCAGGGTGGTTGCCTTCCCCTCGCTAAAGATTTATCGTTTTCACGTAGCTGGCCCGTGCTTCGGCCAAACGTTGCACCTGTGCCATACTTAAAGTCACACCATTAACCGCATTTCTCAGGGAAACGAGCTTCACCATGCTGTCACAGCTGACCAAATTTATGTCCTCGTTGACTCATTCCATCTGGCTGACAGAGCTGTCCGATATTCCCAGCTGGAAAGCACACCTCGTACGCGCCACCCGGATTCTATTTGCAGTCATTCGTGACCTGAAAGACGGCCAACTCACGCTACGCGCCATGAGCCTGGTTTACACCACCTTGCTGTCGCTGGTGCCGCTGCTGGCGGTCAGCTTCTCGGTATTAAAAGCCTTTGGCGTACACAATCAGATCGAACCGTTATTACTCAACCTGCTGACACCGCTTGGGCCACAGGGCACAGAAATCACCACCAGCATCATTGGTTTTGTGGAAAAAATGAAAGTCGGCGTGCTAGGGGCTATTGGTGTCGCCCTACTGTTTTATACCGTCGTGTCCTTGATGCAGAAAATCGAAGGTGCCTTCAACTACGCCTGGCGCGTCACACAGGTACGACCGCTGCATCAGCGTTTCAGCGATTATTTATCAGTAGTGATGATCGGCCCGGTATTGGTATTTTCAGCCATTGCCCTGACCGGCACCGTGATGAGCAACGGCTTTGTGGTCTGGTTATCAGAATTTGAAGTGCTCGGGTGGCTCATCGCTGGCCTGAGCCGACTAGTACCCTACCTCTTGATTATCGCCGCCTTCGCCTTTATCTACATCTTCATTCCCAACACCAAAGTCAAAATCGTACCGGCACTTTATGGCGCGCTGGTGGCGGGGGTTTTATGGGAAACAGCAGGTCGTATTTTTGCCTCGGTGGTAGTCAGCTCGTCCAGCTATGTGGCCATTTATTCCGCCTTTGCGGCGCTGATATTCTTCCTGATCTGGCTTTACGTCGGCTGGCTGATTCTGCTGGTCGGGGCCAATATTTCTTTCTATATCCAAAACCCGGATTACGTCTCTTCACCACGCCGAGAACTGAATTTAAGTAATCACATGAAGGAACGCTTGGCACTGGCGATCATGTTGCACGTGGCACGTAATTTTTACCATGACAAAATCGCCTTAACCGGCAAGCAACTTGCCAATCGGCTAAGAATCCCCTCGGATATTATTGAGCAGGTACTCGCCGCGCTGGAGAGACAATCCTTGATCAGTCAGACCAATGACAAAATAGCGCGTTATTTACCCGCCCAACCCTTGGATGAAATGTCAGTAGCCGATGTGTTGCAGGCAATTCGCCACGCCAATGAGGACAGACATCTGAATCCGGCCATGCTACCACCGGACACAGAGGTGGATGCGGTATTTGAGCAAATGAACAGCACTCTGAAAGATGCCTTTGCCGAGCAAACGATTAAACAGCTGATCAAGAAAGAAGAGTAATGGGGAAATACCGCTTCAGGCGATGTCATTCCGAAAGAAGGTGCAGGGGCTTTACTGTATCCGCTTAAGGTTTCTCCCTTTGGTCGACCCATTTATCGGGAGTAAATTGGGGCGGACTAAGTCCACCCGCAGGGTAAGAAGCAAGGAGGCTTCTTATCAAATGACAAAGCATTAGAAAACTCAGCTAAACGCCCTCGACGGACTCATAACGCACTGCAACCACCTCGTAATAAACCGAGCCTACCGGTGCCTTCACTTCCACCTCATCGCCGACCTGTTTCTTAATCAACGCCTTGGCGGTAGGTGAATCCATGCTGATGTAGGCTGGATGCATATCAAACTCGTCGGGGCCAACAATGCGGTATTCATTTCGATTTTCCTGCTCATCCTCCAGCGTCACCCAGGCGCCAAAAAACACCCGCCCAAGATCCCCTGGCAAACGATCAACCACCACCACGTTTTCCAGCCGTTTGGTTAAAAACCGCAACCGACTGTCGATTTCACGCAGCTGTTTTTTGCCGTAGATATACTCAGCATTTTCGGAACGATCACCCTGCGCAGCGGCTTCAGAAACCGCCTGCGTTACCTGCGGGCGTTTGACATGCCACAGCTGATCAAACTCATCCTGCAAGCGCTGCCGCCCCGGCGGGGTAATGTAATTCGACGTCGGCTTTCGCGGTGGCCGATAACGTGACACGATTTACGACTCGTTGTTTATTCGACTCTGATGGTGATTTTTTCAGACACAACGGCCGGGGTATGCGGCATGTGAGCCATATTGCCCAGCAGCAGTTGCAGGGTATGTTCGCCCGGCTCCAGCGCTACCTCAACTTCAGTCTGTCCTTTGCCAAAGTGACGGTGATTGGCATCGGAAGGCACTGGCTGATCCAGCGCAGGTAGTTCGGCCACGTCGATCAGCAAATGGTGGTGTCCGGTGTTGGCCCTATCAACGCCTGCGGGTGCTACACCCATGCCACGCAATCCAAAGCGCACCTGCACAGGGCTACTTACCACCTCGCCGTGGGCGGGTGAAATAATGTACACCGCGGGATGATCTGCTCGTGCAGCGCTGCTTAACAACAGACCACAAAGTACCATACCCAACAGGGCGCTAACGTTTATAAAATGTCTCATTTTGACTCTCCTTCTCTCGCGTACTTTATCGTTTTATTATCGTTTTATTATCGTTTTATTCAGATTTTTATGATTTCAGTTCAGGCTTGCTGTAACAGCTGAGTCTGTAGGTCTTGCCGATGCTGAGCCGTTAATTGCAGGGTATTCTCGAAATAACGATCCAGTGATCCCGCCTGCGCCTCAATGGCATCCAGCGCCGCCTTAAGATAACAGAGATCCACCTGAATCAACGGTTTTAACACCGCCATGCAGGCATCAATATTCTCCACCTTGTGACCGAAGGTTGCCACCATATGTTCGAGTTTTTCACGCGACGAAAAACCTTCATTACTGAGCAGGTAGTCCTTATAAATGCATTCTTGCGACACCCCCAACAGCAGCAGTAACAGGCCAATCACCAAACCGGTGCGATCCTTGCCCGCCGTGCAGTGCACCACAATTGCACCCTCGGATGTATTCAGCAGGTGATCACACATTTGCTTAAGCATCGGCGCAAACTGAAAGGGCATACGGGCATAATCGGCCAACATGTGAGCCTGCACCTCATCCCGTGAAATCTGGCCATCAAGAATCAACTGAAACAGATCAGCTTTGGGATCATCACCTTCAGCATGCACGTCGATGGTGTGAATTTTTGGCTGCGGCGAACACTGCCAGACCGTTGGAAAACTTTGTCGTTCAGGCGGAGTACGCAGATCAAAGATTGCCCGAAAGTCCAGCGGCTCAAGCACTCCACCGTCGACTGTTGTCATTTGCATCAGGTGCCCACAGCGAAAGATTTTCTTCCATTTCAAGCGGCGCCCATCGCTGGTCGAATAACCACCCACATCACGAAAGTTTTCAATGCCCTGCAACTGCAGCAGATGGGCATCATGTGAGTGCAATGCATCATTTGGCATAAGCTTTGTCCTGATGAACGTGTCGCTGCCACAACCGATAAAGAAAAAATGTCGCCAGTGCCGCCGCTAAATGTTTAAGGCTATGGCCACTCACGACAGTGACTAACTCGAACACCTGTCGATCAAAATATTCCAATACCTTAGCTAGCCCATAACAACACAGCAGACCAATATAACAACCAAAATCACGCCGTGGCGCTGGATACAGTATCAAAACCAAGGGAATCAGCAACATCGGCAAAAACTGTACCAATGCATAGGGGCGCAAATCACCGACATTGTGTGCCTCGGTCCAGTCCCAGTACCAGACACTGGCCATGCCAAGCAGCAACAAAGGTATCAGCGCTCTGTTCCAGCGAATATCAATACGATCAGCCAACACCATGGTAAACAGCCCCATAAAGGCGATGGTCATGGGCAAGCGATCCCAAACCAACGTTCCGTTGGTTGGCGCCCAGTGGTAATAGGCTGAACCGTAAGCGGTGCTGAAAACACCGATAAAAATCGTCAGGAATGGCCAGAACAATCGATGCGTCCGATGTAGCGCGCAGTACTGTAATCCCATAATGCCGACCAACACAAAGGGCAGATTCGATAATACATCCAGCGTGTTAGGAATTTGCCACCACTGTCGATGGTCAACAAAAAGATGGTAGGCGGGATCCTGCGCAATCGGCTCAACAAATGCCATCGCCACAAAAGCAACCACAGTCACTAACCATAAAATAATTGCCGCTTTACTCACTAGCCAGCACCCGCTCCAGCTCACTGTAGACGTCATCACCAAAGGCGCATAAATACACCTCGACAATGCCATGTCCGGCTTCATTGTGAAGAAAATCTTGAATCGTGGTGACAGCCAATTCACAGGCCTTGGCTATCGGATAACCGTAAACTCCGCAACTAATGGCGGGAAAGGCAATGCTGGTGATGTGATGCTGCACGGCTAACTGTAACGAGCGCCGATAGCAGCTAGCCAGCAATTCCTCTTCGCCACCCAAGCCGCCCTGCCAAACCGGCCCCACGGTGTGAATAACATAACGCGCGGGCAAATTATAAGCCGCAGTGAGTTTTGCTTCGCCAGTGGCGCAGCCCTTTAAAGTTCGACACTCTGCCAGCAGTTGCGAACCGGCAGCACAATGAATGGCGCCATCAACACCTCCACCACCTAGCAGCGCGTTATTAGCCGCATTGACGATAGCATCGACATCAAGAAGGGTAATATCGCTGGAAAGTAACGTTAGCTTGGCCATCCGCTCAATTCACGCATTGTTCAGGCTATTGAAAAACGTTTTCGAGGCCGGTGATGCAAGGCAAAATCCGACGAGAAAGCGCAGTTTATAGGGTATAAATGAGCATTTTGAGTCTGATTCTACCACCAGTAGGCGCTTTTAGGCGACACCGAAGCAGCCACGCAGATAATTTTTTAACCGCCTGAATCAGGTTAAAAAACGATCGATAAACAACACCGTAAACAAGCCCACAATAATCACGATAACCGTTATCAGACGGGTTCTTTCACAGCGTTTACATTTTCTAGCCATTACCGAAAATTCCCTGTCAGGAAGGTAAAGAGGCTCGTTGCTGGGAGTTTGTATCCACAGCGTCAGCATCGGGGATATCCTGTTCTTGCTGTCGGCCATTTCGTCCCAGCAGTCGCTGTACCACCAGCGCGCCCACCATATCGCCCTGTACATTCACAGCGGTACGGAAGGTGTCCAGAGGCCGTTCCACCAATAATAGAATTGCGATAGCCTCCAACGGAATACCCACCGCCAACAACACCATCTGCATGCCTGACATGGAGCCCGACGGCATGCCCGGCGCGCCAATGGAGGACACCATCGCCATAATAAACACCGCCACCATGGCGCTGTTGCTCAGTTCAATGCCAAACAGGTAAGCCAGGAATACTGCTGCAATGCCCTCAAACAATGCCGTGCCATCCATATTCATGGTGGCGCCCAGGGGCAACACCAAGCCCGCCACGGGACGACTAACCTTGAGATTATCCTGACAACATTTCATTGTTACCGGCAGCGTAGCTGTACTTGAGGAGGTGCTAAAGGCCACCATCATCGGCGCGGCGACCTTTCGCATCAGTCGCCAGGGCGGTAGACCACTGAACAGCCAGGCTATCAGCGGCAATACAATCAACCCATGCACCAACGTTACCGCTAATACCACCAATGCAAACCACAGCAATTGATCGACAATATTACCGCTAATACGCAGGGCAAAATCAAACATAATGGCAAACACACCAAGCGGCGTCAGCCAGATCACCCAGCCCAGCACCCTGTGCATGGCCTGACTGAGGCGTTCAATGATGGTGAAGAGCGGATTTTTCGAAGGTACCAGCCACACCAGCAGCAACCCTAACAGTAGTGCGTTACAGACGATGGCTAACACGTTCAGTTGCATAAAGGCGGTCACCGGATTAACCAGAGCGCGGTCTAGCAACTGTCCGGCGATGGCGCCCATGGAACTGCTTTGTGCATCAATAAAACGAAGGGAATTGGTCGATTCCGGTGCCAGCAGCCGCATGCTGCCATCGGCAATTACCGCGCCGCCCTGCCAGGGCTGGATATAGAGCACCACGATCAAACCCAAGCTGGCAGCAATAGCCGTGGTCAGCAGATAGTAACCCAGCGTGCCCAAGCCCATACGATGTAGATGGGTGATGCTACGAATATTGGCCAACCCGGCAATCAAAGAAATAAATACCACCGGCGCCACTAAAATGCGCAGCAGTTTGATAAACCAGAATTTGATTTGCAGAATCAGCTGATAGAGAAGCGGTGTAGCGGACGAACCCGGAGGCAACTCCAGCCATGCAGCATCACCGAGCCATGCCGCCAGGCCATAGCCAGCCAGCGCCATCGTGACGACCCAAAAGGTGATATTCCTGCAGATTATACGCACGTCCGGTAACCTTGAATGCTTTATTGGCCCACGTCCCGGCAGGCCTTTTTGAGAGGCCGACATAGTAACAAATAATGACCGCTTTGCGTTACTATTAAGCGACGCAGAAATGTTCGCGAATTATTAAAACTATCAGGGAGTTAGCTATGCGTTTCAAGTCCCATTACGTGGCCGATTTCAGCGACCGCAATCCACAACCCATCACCGACAAATTATTTTCCGAGCGCTGGTCACCTCGCGCCTTTCAAAAAGTCGAAATACCGGCGGTAGCTTTGGAGGCAATTTTTGATGCCGCGCGCTGGAGCCCCTCCTGTTTTAATGAGCAGCCTTGGCAGTTTATTACCGCCGCCAACACCCCTGATGGCCGCTTTGAGCAATTTTTAAAGCTGCTGGCTGAGACAAACCAAAGCTGGGCAAAGGACGCCAGCCTGCTGGGCTTTATCGTTGCCAAGCGCCACTTTGATCACAACCAAAAAGACAACAACACCGCCAGCTTTGATTGCGGTGCCGCCTGGATGGCCATGACCTTTCAAGCACGCATGTTTGGCCTATTCACCCACGGTATGGCGGGCATTAAATATGACGAGGTCTATGAGGCGCTCAATATTGATCCCACCAGCCACGAGGTCATCTGCGGCTTTGTGCTGGGTGTTCTGGCTGCGCCGGACAATTTGCCAGAGGGGTTTCGCGACAAAGAAAAGCCATCGCCTCGCAAGTCGCTCAACGAGATCTGGCAGCACTTTTAGCCAGCATGACAAAACTGATCGAAGCCGATTACCCTCGTTACCAGTCGCAAATTCTGGGCATTCGCGAACAGGTGTTTATTGTCGAACAGAATGTACCCGTGGAGCTGGAGGTGGATGAACTGGACCCCGTATCTCGCCACGTATTGCTGTTTGAATCGGGCACAGCCATCGCCACTGGCCGCCTCACCCCCGACGGTCATATCGGTCGCATTGCCGTGTTAAAAAACTATCGCAACAGGGGCTACGGTACTCAAATCATTAAAAAATTAGAATCGCTGGCCGCCAGCGCGGGTTTGCACCAGGTTGAGCTCGGCGCGCAATGTCAGGCCGTGCCATTTTATGAACAACTAAACTATCAGCCGGTTGGTGAAGTTTTTATGGATGCCGGCATTAAACACCGGTTGATGCAAAAAAGTCTGGAATAGCGGACCAATTTCCCAGACAAAAAAAATGCCGGAGCCACTTTTTATCGACGCCGGCAGTTTTTTTGGTGAGTGTTACTAATTTTTTATATCAATCGAGCCTTCAATTTCAAAACCCTTGTCGGTAAAACGCATTAACACTTCTTCGCGATAATCCAGCTCGGCCATGGCATTACGAAATTTTTCAATGTCCGCTTTTTCTTCAGGTGTCGCCTCAGCATCCTCTACCGCGGCATCCATAAAGCCGCCCAGCAACTTCATGTACTTGCCATAATCCATGCTGAAAAACAGCAGACCATTATTATTAAGCGGCTCATTCAACACCGTCTCATACAGACCCGTTGCCATATCTCCGGCAAACACCACGGCATGATCTTCTTTTATCGCCAACATGGCCTGAATTTGCTGAGCAGCACCCTGCAATAATTGCTGAGGCATAGGCAGCGCAACAGGCGTGCCGTCTTCGGGAACATTGATCATGCCGGCATCGGGGTTCATCGCCATCAGAATATTCATTAAGGCTCTGATTTGATCACCCGAAACACTCAGCAAACCATCAATAACGGAGACGTCACCGGCAGCAAAATCACCCTGAACATCAAACAAGCTGACACGTAAGCCTTTCAACCCGCGTGCCATGCCCGTAGACATTGCCACCATCGGGCGCACACCATTAATGGCATCCGCCGAGCCGTTCAACTGCTGCAACAGCGAACACTGATACTGAAAGCCTTCGGTGAGTTTCGCGATACCAGCAATCACCTGATCCAGTCGGCTCACGTCCAGACCAAGCGCCATGCTGAACATATCAGATTGCCCGCCTATCATGTCCGTTGGTAGGTGACCGCTCACTAATTTCAACACCTCGGTTAGCGCCGGATCTTTGATTTCAATATTCATGTGGAAATCGCCGGAAAAGCCCTTTTCGCTATAATCCAGCGAACGATAACCCATCACCCAACGCGGCCACACGGCGGCGATATTGGCAAATTCAGCCGCACACTCGGGCGTACGCATTTCATTTAACTGACCCTGCGCTTTTTCATCCAGCGCCGTCAGCATGGCACCGGCCCGGTTATCACTGCTGGTCAGCGCGGTAATGATTTGTTTAATGCTCAGGTAGCCCAGCGAGTCGGGCAGGTAGCCGTATTCATCCTTCAGCTGCTCCAGCGTACCGGCGCTCTTCAGCGAATTAGCCGGTTTATCCAAACCCAGCGCAATACGCAGCGGCTGCTGATCGTCCGCAGCCCCCATTGCCACGGTAAATACCGCGTCGCCCTCATGGTAAGCGGCCACCAAATCAAGGCTTTTACCGTCTTCCGTCGCCAGTGGGTAGGCGCGATAACTGACACCATCAACGTCCTTCATTAAGGCCGTAATGTTGGCATCGCTTTCCAACTGCGTCAGAAACTGTTCAAAACGCGGCTGATCCGCCTCGTAACGCAATACTGGCATCAAACCAACACTGTAAATCGAGGAAAATAGCACCTCCCTGGCGCCGGTTTGATCAAACATGGCCTGCGGATCATCCAGTCCTTTCATAAAAAAGTTAAACAGGCTGAGTGCAAACTTGCTGCCCGCTGAACTGCCTTCTCCAGCCAGCTCTTTGCTCAGCTGCTGATTAATTTCATCCAACATTTCCGGATCGGAAAACTGAGTCATGGAGGTCATACTGGCCATCATGTTTTTGGCGTCCATGGGTTCCAATCCGCCCATATAAAACAGCGTATCGGCCGGAATCAACGTCTGATGATCGGAGTGACCGGCCAGCGACACGCTGGGAGCAGACGTTTCGGAGGCTGGCTCACCGCTAAATTTCCATACGGCTCCCGCCACGACAACAACGGCTAACACCGTGATAGCTATAAAGTTTTTCATTGATTTCCTATTCCCGCTTCCTGCTTTTGAATGATTTGCGTTCCTTGCTCAAACCGAGATGCATTGCTAAGACACACCAGAGTTTCAAGGTATCGTTAGAGTGTAGTTTATTTGTCTTTTTCAGCGAAGAAATAGACACCCTAACAAGCCAACACGAAAAACACAGCAAAGTCCGTCGTTCATGCCTATACTTTTTCAGACATTTGATGCCGTGGCGTTACAGCGGTGCATTTTTACAGTCGAGGACAATTATGAATCCCCATGGCACAAAAGTTTTGGTCGTTGAAGACAGCCGCTCAATCAACAGTTTGCTGTGCAACAGCATCACCACCCAATTAAATATTGATGTGGTATCCGCCTCATCCATGGCTGAGGCCAAGCAAGTGCTGATCCAGCAGGCCGACAACTTCTTTGTCGCCATTCTCGATTTGAATTTAGCCGACGCACCCGACGGTGAAGTGGTGGATTGTATTCTGCAATATAACCTGCCCTCAATCATTCTAACTGGCAGCATGTCCGACAATCTGCACAGTGAAATGATGGAAAAGCCCATCATCGACTATGTGGTAAAACGCAATATTAATGAAATTGAATACGTCATTGATCTGGTCGGACGCCTGCGAGACAACCAGAGTACCAAGGCGCTGGTGGTTGATGACATCCAATCCTCGCGCATGGAGCTTTCAGCGCTACTAGAACGGCACTATTTTCAGGTGTTCACTGCAGCTGATGGCGTTGAAGCACTCGAAATTCTGGAGCAACATAATGACATTCAGTTAATCATCGCCGATTACAACATGCCGAATATGGATGGCATTGAGTTTACCTCCAAGGTGCGCGCCAGCTACTCGCGTAATGAGCTGGCCATTATTGGTGTTTCTGCCTCCACCGACGACTCCACGACAATCAGGTTTCTCAAGTCTGGTGCCAATGATTTCATCACTCGCCCCTTTTTACACGAGGAACTCTACTGCCGAATCAGTCAGAATATTGATGCCGTTCGTAGTTACACACGGCTGCGTGATGCCGCCGACCAGGATTCCCTGACGGGTTTGTATAACCGCAAATACCTGCTCGATACCGGCGGTAAATTGTTCGAAAACGCCAGACGAAAAAATATCAGCCTGATGGCGGTGATGGTCGATATCGACCAATTCATACAGATCAGCGCCGACCATGGACGTCAAACCGGCGATCTCGCCATACAACATATCGCCTCAAAACTTAACGGCCTGCTACGCAATACCGATGTTGTGGCGCGCTACAGCGGTTCAGAATTTTGCCTGTTATGTGTTAACGCCGATGCCGACCACGACGAACAGCAGCTACTTACTAATTTACGTGATGTCATTCAGTACAGTCCGCTACAGGCCTCGGACACCCTAAGCATTCCGCTCACCATCAGCATGGGCTACTGCACCGATCCTGGCGAGTCCTTGGAAGAAATGATCGACAATGCCTATGCCGTGCTGCAGAAAGCCAAACAGCAGGGACACAACCAAACCGCCTGGCATGATCCCTTTGCAGCCGAAGAAAGTGCGGTAAGCTAAGCCAAGTTGGTAACGTAGTTTTTGAACCAACAGCTTGCTAGACTTGGTTAACTGAAAGCCAATAGCAGCGGAGCCAATTAATGGGATACACCTGGTACGATTTTTTAGGCAATGTCGGTGTATTCCTATTACTGGCCGCTTACCTGTTACTGCAACTCAACAAAATCAACAGCAATCAAATCAGTTATTCGCTGATGAATGCCGTTGGCGCGGGCTTGATTTTAGTCTCACTGGTGTTTGAATTTAACCTGTCAGCCTTTGCCATTGAGTTTTTCTGGTTGTTAATCAGCATCGTCGGCATTGTCGATTATTATCGCCGAAAAAAACGTAATGCCACCAGCGCTGGCTAAGCTTCGTCGTCATCATGGATATTTACGCCAACTTCGCACAATTACAGCAACACGAAGCTGTCGACGCCTTTGAGATTACGCTTGTTGACCGCCAGGCTGTCGCTTCTATTATCGCGCCCCATGGCGGCAACATCGAACCCGGCACCACAGAACTGGCTCATCTGATTGCGGCGGATAGCTGCAATCTTTATGTCTTTAACGCCTGCAAAGAGCAAAACAGCCCTGATTTGCACATCACCAGCCATCATTTTGACGAGCCGCAATGCCTTGCCCTGCTGAGCCGCTCCCGGCACGCTATTACTGTGCACGGTTTCAAATTCGATCGAGCAATGATCTATCTCGGTGGCTTAGACACGGGATTAAAACAACATATTTTCCAAAGCCTGTTAGCCGCCGGGTTGCCCGTGGGCGATGATCACCCCAAGTATCAAGGCAAACGCCCGAGCAATATTTGTAACCGCACTCTCACGGGCATGGGGGTGCAACTGGAAGTTTCCCGTCATTTGCGTAGCTGCAAGCAACAACGATTAAAAATCGCTGCTGCTGTTCAAATAGCGCTGCGAACCTACAAAATTTCGCTAGAAGCGAGTACCATTTAAACGTCTCTTACTTGGCGCTGTAACCCTATGCTGGACTGGAATCAAATCGACACCGTGCTACTGGATATGGATGGCACGCTGCTGGATCTGCACTTTGACACCTATTTTTGGCTCACCCATGTGCCGAAAAAGTTTGCCGAAAAAAACGACCTTTCGGTCGATGAAGCCTATCGAGAAATCCTCTCGCGGGTTAAAGCCCATGAGGGCACATTGAATTTTTATTGCCTGGATTTTTGGTCCGACAACCTGCAACTGGATATTGCCAACCTAAAAAACGATGTCAGCCATAAAATTGCCTACCGTCCTCAGGTCATCAACTTCCTCAAACAGGTTCGTGACCACAACAAACGCAGTGTGATTGTTACCAACGCCCATCGCGACAGCCTAAACCTGAAGTTGGGCAAAACCGATTTGCATGAATATGTCGACGCCATTTTTTGCTCTCACGATTTTAGTCTGCCCAAGGAATCGCCCGATTTCTGGCGCAGCTTCCAGCAACAGGAACCGTTTCAACCGAGCAACACGTTATTAATTGATGACAGTCTGCCGGTATTACGCTCGGCGCAAAAATTTGGCATTGCCCATCTACTCACCATCACCCAGCCCGACAGCCAACAGGCCCCGCGTGATTGTGATGAATTTCTATCGCTGGATGATTTTGCCGATATCCTGCCCAACAACACCGTACGCTGAGAAAACCATGTCTGACCAACCCGTTCGTTTTGATAAATGGCTATGGGCCGCACGTTTCTTTAAAACCCGCGCGCTAGCAAAACAGGCCATTGAGGGCGGCAAGGTGCATTACAACGGTGCCCGCGCCAAGGTCAGTAAAACCGTCGAGGTAGACGCCATACTGACCATCCGCCAGGGCTGGGATGAAAAAACCGTGGTGATCAAAGCACTATCCGATCAGCGCCGTGGTGCCGACATCGCCAGCCAGCTTTATGAAGAAAGCCAAGAAAGCATTAGCAAACGCACTCTCAATGCTGATCAACGCAAGTTACAACGCGCAGCAATGGCGGCACCGGAGCATCGCCCCAATAAAAAACAACGCCGCCAAATCGTACGCTTTAAAAACGTTAACGACTCCGAATAAACGCTTTTAACCAACCCTGCACAAACAATCGGAGCCGCTCGCTGGCTCGCAATACCGCCTTCAGTCACGCTATAATTAGTGTCAATGCGCCGTCTTGCACGCGACTCCCAATTTCCAGTTTTCAAGGCCCCTTTTTCATGAGCAACAAAGATCAAATCCAGCGGTTTATGTTTGAACAACTTGGTGCGCGCGGCCAATTGGTGGGGCTAAATGACAGCTTTCGCGAAGCAACAGCCAATCATGAGTATCCGGCGACTATCCAGCAATTACTGGGTGAATTTATGACCGCCGCCACACTACTCAGTACCACCATCAAATTTGAAGGTTCGCTGACCCTGCAAGCCCAAGGCGAAGGTGATCTAAGCCTAATCATGGCCGAATGCCGGCACGACCAGGAAGTTCGCGGCATTGCTCGCTGGGACGGAGAAGGCGAACCGGAAAGTGCCGATTTTCAGACGCTATTGGGTAACGGTCGCATGGCCGTCACCATCTCACCCGACAAAGGCCAGCGTTATCAAGGCATTGTGGCGCTGAAGGGAGACACCCTGGCGGCCTGTATTGAGGATTATTTTGAGCAATCAGAACAGCTGCAAACACGCGTTTGGTTAACCGCCGAACCCGGCTTCTGCGCCAGCGGATTGCTCATTCAGGTACTTCCACAGGAACAGGGCGCCGTCGAAGATGCGGATGGCTGGAGCCGCGTTTGCCAGCTCAGCGACACCCTCAGCAATAAAGAACTCACCGCATTGAGCAATGATGACATCCTGCATCGTCTTTATCATGAGGAAATGGTGCGGGTATTCCCTGCCAGTGACGTGAAGTTTAAATGTACCTGCTCGGCCTATCGCACGCTGGAAGCCATTGTTTCGATGGGCAAAGATGAAATTCAGGAGATATTCACCGAGCAGCCACAAATCACCGTACGCTGCGAGTTTTGCAACGCCGGTTACGAGGTTACCCAGGCCGACATTGATCAGCACCTCAGCGACAGCGACGAGGCCAGTGGCTCCCAGACTTTGCACTAATCATTAACAGGTCAATTCCTCCCAAAGGGGTACCCCTTTTGCCGTATTTACCTCACCCAAGCCATTTGCTTTACTTGCCAAGCTCGAATAGGTCTCTGATGGCTTGGTGAGGGCTCTTATGGGTTAATTTGACGCTGTTAAGATCAAAACTGTGCGGATCCCCACACATCCGGCTCAGCTTTTTCTTGCCCCTCTGCCCACAATAGCAACCGCTAGCCATCGGTGATTTATTCAAAATGCGTCGACGCCTGAATTCTTGCCAGCGTTTCTCGTGTTGCACTGACACAGGTCACGACGTCTTTATTTTCAAGCACTTATACTGCTAGGGATACCTAAGAATCTTTATATAATTTTCAGGAGCTTATCGACAATGAACAAAGGGTTAGTGAAAGACCACATGACATCGCCTGTCGTTTCAATTTCCAGCGACACCAGTCTGTCCGAAGCACACAAAATCATGGCCGATAAAAAAGTACGCCGCTTACCTGTCGTAGAAAAAGGCAAACTGGCGGGCATCGTTTCCCTCAACGATGTACTGGAGGCAAAACCTTCAGCGGCATCTTCACTGAGTGTTTGGGAGCTGAACTACCTGGTGGCCAACCTGAAAATCAAAGATATTATGTCCTCTAACGTTTTTTCAATCGCTCCGGACGCAACCATTGGTGATGCAGCACGTATGATGCTGGAAAGAAAATTCAGCGGCATTCCTGTAACCGAAAATGACAATCTGATTGGCATTATCACCGAATCCGATATCTTCCGGATGCTGGCATCTGATTAACACACTGTGCCGGGCGAATCATTAGCCCGGCCATTGTTCTCCCTGCGCAAGAGCTTGCTGGCATAATCCTGCCAACGTGACTCGAGCCCAATCTTTATATCCCGCCCTGCTTACATCGCCAAAACATTAGTCCTGCTCGACTTTACTCATTTTTCGTCAAAAAACCCTCAAAATGCCGATACTTGCAACGTAGTCCACGGAATAAAACACCACAGTCAAGGGCTTGGCTAAGCAATACGCAGGCCACCGCCATTAATCAAATGACAACGCCAACCAATTGATTCTTCAGTTAAAGGCCGACGGCGACCAGCACTGAAATTGAGGGCATGATCCGGACGCTACAGAATAGAACATTACAAACGGTTAGCGTGATGGAAGCCAGCCAAACTCAGGCCAAGCGCACATCACTGGAAGCCGAAGGTGTTACTAAAGCCTTAGATAGCATTGCCGAAACCGTGGCGCACGGTTAATGACATGAACTCGCAAATTGCGACGGCAACCGAACAGCAAAGCGCAGTGACCAAGGAGATTAACCGTAGTATTAGCAATATTCACAATGCCGTTGATGACATCACCAAAGCCGCACAGCAGTCCGCTGAAGCCGGGCAAAAATTGGAGGCCGTCGCGCAAGAAATTATCTCGGTTGTCACACAGTTTCGCCGTTAAGACACAGCGCCAGAAAAATCGAGTCACAATCAACTGGAACAGCCTGACAAACTGCTCCAAAAACACGCTTTAATTAGCCAACAGCGTCCATATCGATTTGCCCCAGCATCGTATCAATCGGCATAGGGCGCGCATAATGGTAACCCTGTGCAAAGTCGCAACCTTCCTTACGTAAAATATCTTCCTGCTCCTGGTTTTCAACACCCTCGGCAATCACCGCCAGGCGGAAACTGTGTGCCAGTTCAATGATGCTGCATACCAGTGACATATCATCGCGATCATCGATCAAATCACGCACAAAACTTCGATCAATTTTTAAGGTATCAATGGGCACTTTCTTCAAATAGCCCAACGAGGAATAACCGGTTCCAAAATCATCCAAAGCTAATTTGAAACCCAGATCACTTAATTCGTGCAATGTTTTGAGTGTCACCTGATCGCGACCATCAATAAACATGCTCTCGGTAATCTCAATTTCAATATTGTCGCAGCGCAGCCCTCGCCCCTCAACAATCGATACCACTCGTTCAACCAAATCCGCATCACGGAACTGGCGCGCGGAGAAGTTCACCGAGATGGACTCCAGCCGTTTAAAATGTTCTTTAAAACGCGCGTAATCCTTACAAACCTGATCCAGTACAAATTCACTGAGCGGAATGATTAAGCCCGAGCGTTCGGCAACGGGGATAAATTGATCGGGCATAATCATGCCCATTTCAGGATGATTCCAGCGCGCTAACGCCTCCAGTTTGTAAACGCTTTTGTCGGCCAGCAACATAATCGGCTGATAATAAACCTCCAGTTCCTGTCGACTAATACCCTTACGAAGCTCAAGCTCCAGCAGGTTGTTCTTCTCAATCTCCTCGTTCATGTCGCGCTTGAAGAACTGATAATTATTGCGCCCCAGCTCCTTAGCACGATACATCGCCACATCGGCATGACTAATCAAATTATCAATAGCTACTGCATCATCGGGATAAACAGAAATACCAATACTGCATGACATGGTGAACTCAGTTTTGTCAGTGCTAATCGTACGGGTAATTTCCTTGAGAATATTACGCGCCACCTGCTCAGGCGCATAAGCACTGGAAACATCATCAAGCGCAACAATAAATTCATCACCACCAAGGCGTCCCAGAATATCGTTCTTGCGCACACACTTAACGAGACGGCGAGCAATAGTCTTAAGCACCAAATCACCCGCAGCATGGCCCTGCTGATCATTAACCAGTTTGAAGTTGTCGACATCGATGAACATCACGGCCAAGCGCTCGTCATTACGTTCAGCGTGATGCAACGACTGTTGCAATCGATCCATAAACGCCGCCCGGTTGGGCAGATGAGTCAATGAGTCGGTGGTGGCCTGGCGTAAAATAACTTCTTCGGTAATCTGGCGGTCGATCTCATAGGCGGCTCGTGCCGACAGCGAATCAATAATCGTACACGCCGTTTCTTCCTGCTCAAATTCATTCCGCTTAAGCACCGCGAGAAGACCCACCACTTCGCCGGAACTGTCCAACATCCGTGTGCCAATATAGGATCGCATGCCCAGATCCAGCAGATCCTGATCGTCAGAAAATAACGCCTGAACGTCACCGTTATACATGTGGGCACCGCTCTCAATAACCTCCTCACAGGGTGTTCCTGCCAGCGGATAGCACATGCTTTCCAGCGGCTTGTTATCAATCATCAACGACAACGTCTGCACGGCGCTACCATGCTCAACAAGGCGACCAACCAGAACCATATCGGCCCCCAGCGATTCGCCAAGAAACATTGATAAGGCGTGGAAAAACTGTTCGCCCTGTAAACCGGAAACCTCTTTAGCGATAACCTGCAACAAACGGGTAATACGCTTACGCTCTCCGGACTCCAGCTGCAATACACTATTGGCCTGATCCAGCTCTTCGGTGCGCTGCGCGACAATGTTTTTCAGGCGGGTTTCATATTTTTCAATGGAGCGCGCCATGCCGGTCATTGCCAGCCCCAGCGCCCCCATTTCATCACCACGCTTACAAAGCGGATTGACCGACAGTTCATCAATACGGCTGTATTCACGCGCAGCGACTCGACGCGCGAAATCATCGAAAACCCTCACCGGCTCCAGCACCTGCTGGCGCATAACGCGGAATAAAAATACCAGTTCCAGCAATAACGACAGCAAACCAATCAAAGCCACGATATAAACCGCTTTTAAAGCGGAGGCGGCCATTAAATCATGCGGGTAAACAGTGACAAAAAACCACTCTGGCCCTTTGATACGGGTCACCGCCAACTTGGCACCAACAAAGTCATCATCAATAATGAGCCCCTGTTCGCCAATCGCGCTGTTATCTGCCACCAGTTTATTAACAATGTGCTTCAGCACTGCATCATTTGTTTCTGAGACATGCAGCAAACCTTTACGCAAACGTAATAAATCCACCTGTTGGGGGTGAGCGATAATGCGGCCATCGGCCCTAAAAATGAAGTTATAGGCGCCCTCAAGCCGGTCGTTAAACACATGATCAAACAATGTGCTTAACAAAATATCGGTGCCAACATTAATTAAATGTTCGCCCTGATAATCTATCGGCGTTGCCAATGCCACCATCCATTCATCAGGTGTTGCATCGTAGATAAGCCCCGTCCATGCTGGTGCCCGCTGCGGGTTATGTGCCGTATCAGCCACATAAACCCATTCTTCGGTGGTTATATCCAGCTCAGAATCTGCCTGCAGGCCCCAGGGTACGCCGGGCCAACTCATCAAGCCCACGTTCTCAGGCATCGATACATATAGATTTACATAGTTCACAAGCCAGCCATCGGCGTAACGATCAAGCAATTCGTAAGACAGCAATAATTTATTATGGAAACGATTCGTTTGCGGAGCGTTCACGCCGACATAACCGGAAATATACTGACTTAGCGTGCCGTCGGCACGAGTAATGCCATCAAAGGCCTTATCATCTAGCCGCCAAGTACCATTCGGTTGATGCTTAAAGAGCTCAGCGAAACGCACCCTGTGATCGGCCGCCTGGTATTGTGGCCAGGCTTGCAAAAAAGCCTTTTTGAACGCCTGATGGTTACGTTGCGCAGTCAGGAACATCGCACTTTCCTTTTGCCCACGTTCGACAATATATTTCCCCAGGCTGTCTTCGACCTGCTCATTAAGAATTGAAAAAATATGGTAATAAGTAAACAGCGCCGCCACGGCAATCACAATTGCAATACGCGCGCCCATCCTCAGCAACATGGTTTTTGCTAAAGAGGAATGTCGCCATTCAGACAGTGGAAGGGGGGGATGTTGATTTGTGGATACAGTCATACCAGTTTTAGATCGCCATTTGAATGAAATGCCGACCTGCGTTCCCCTCAAAACGTGCACATAACTCCATGCAGTTTCAGGTCCAAACAAAACCATACCGACCCGTAAAGCATAGGATCGAACTCCCATATTTGCCATGTGGTTATTCAGTTATTGTTAACGCAGTCAAAACAACGCCACAATAGATAAAATACCTTCAAGAACGGCGGGCTTTTGATTATGATCAGAGGCCTTTATGACTCTTCAGGATTTCCAGCTTGCCCGATACATTTCAACAACGTTTGAACCTGCTGCACAGCACAGCCATTTTGCCGCAGCTGACGCATATCAAACGCGGGATAGAAAAGGAGGGGCTGCGCACCACCGCTGACGGTCAAATCGCCTCAACACCCCATCCGACAGAGCTTGGCGCAACACTGACGCACCCCAGCATCACCACGGACTATTCCGAAGCGTTGCTGGAATTTATCACGCCGGCGCTGGAATCCCCGCAGGCGGCAATCGCATACCTTCACGACATCCACAGTTATGCCTACAGCTGTCTGAATGATGAGTTAATCTGGCCAGCCAGCATGCCCTGCATTCTTAATGGCGAAGATTCTATCGCCATCGCTGAATACGGCAGCTCCAACATCGGCACACTTAAACATGTCTATCGTATTGGTTTAGCCCATCGCTACGGCAAAACCATGCAGGCCATTGCCGGTGTGCATTACAACTTTTCTTTGCCCACCAGCTTCTGGCCGCTGTTCAAAGCAGCGCTGGGAGAAAGCAGCACCGATCAAGATTTTCAAACCGAGCAATACTTCGCCCTGATCCGCAATTTCCACCGTTATTCCTGGCTCACACTCTATTTGTTTGGTGCTTCGCCAGCGTTGTGCGCATCTTTTATGGCCTCGCAACCGCCCGAAGGGCAATCACACCAGCTGGATAACTTTGACCAAGACACCCTGTATGGCCCGCTGGCCACCAGCCTGCGCATGGGTGATCTGGGTTATCAAAATGATGCTCAGCAGGGCATCAACGTTTGCTATAACTCACTGGAACGGTATGTGGACGGGCTGGGCAAAGCCATTAACACGTCCTTGCCGGCCTATGAAAAACTCGGCGTTAAAATCGACGACCAATACCGCCAGCTCAACACCAACATTCTGCAGATTGAAAACGAATATTACAGTGATATTCGCCCCAAACGCGTCACCCCCTCCTGCCAAAAACCCTTACATGTGCTGGCAAAGCAGGGCGTGGAGTATATCGAGGTCCGAAATCTCGACATCAACCCCTTCCTGCCCACCGGTATTGATGAGCAGCAAATACGTTTTATGGATGCCTTCCTGCTATTTTGCTTACTCGAAGACAGCCCCTCCTGCGAAGCTGAACAAGAGAAACTCAATGTCCACAACAAGGCATTAGTCGTCAATCAGGGCCGCGCGGAAAATGTACAGCTCTTTAGCGAACTCAACAAAACGCAAAGCATGCCAGAATGGGGCGGGCAACTGCTGGATAAAATTGAATTGGTAGCGGCCCTACTTGATCAAGCGTATGCTCAACAAGGCTTAAATCAGGCAAACGAAAGCTATGTCGCCGCCGTTGCCGCACAACGCGAAAAGTTATTGGATAGCAGCCTGACACCTTCAGCGCAGCTACTTAATGCAATGCAACAGGGCAAATCCTTCGTTGACGTTAGTCTCGAACTGGCACGTGGTCACAAAGCACACTTCAAGGCCCAGCCACCAACAACGGGAAAACTAGCCGAATTTAAGCAGCAGTCGGAACAGTCGTTACTGGATCAACAGGCCATTGAAGCAGCTGACAAGCAAAGCTTTGATGATTTTCTGGCCCATTACAACGCGCTGTAAACCGCTCAAACCTGCTTCAAAACAAGCACACCCACAAAAAAGCCGCCCATTAGGCGGCTTTTTTGTTTCCATCTATAAACTAGCGCTGCACAAAGAAAGCACTAAACAACACATCATCAATCATATCTTCGCCACCTTCCTCCTCTTTCTCCATGACCGCTCTCATGTCAGCCAGTACTTGCTGACGTAAAGCTTCACGCGCCGCACCGGCGGCAATAGTGGCATCGGTCTGCTGCCCCAACAGCATTACCAGGGTATGGCGCAAAGATGGGAAGTGGTGGAACACCTTTTGAAAACTCTCATGCGAACTCACCTGCAGTGAAACTTCAGCCTTGATATAACTCATGCGACCAACACCGCCATAATTAGTCACAACAGCGGGTTTGATATCCAGATAACGAACCTCCTCAATAGCCTCGCCCTCTTCTTCATCTTCAGCGTAAACGGGGGACGCCAGCAGCGGAACCAACAAAAACATCAATAAAATTTTGAATTTCATGCGTTAAAAAGCCTTTATTTGAGTCTTAATATTTCAATTGCGCATCGCGCGCCTATAATTCGCTATATCCTGTACAAGTATAGATATCATCCTAGGGCTCTCAAGCTTATTTATGACGATTTTCAAAAAACCCCGCACCCTCTGCCTGTTAGGCCTTATTGCCTGCACTGCCCTGATCACCACTGCCTTTTATATGCAATACATCATGGGGCTTGATCCCTGCCCGTTGTGCATGATGCAGCGTATTGTTATTTATGTGCTGGCAGCGCTGTTCTTGATCGCCCTTGTGCATAACCCGGCCACCACCGGACAACGCATTTACGGCACGTTAATTACGCTGTTCGGGCTTGCTGGCGTAGGGTTTTCCAGCCGCCAGTTATGGTTACAAAGCCTACCACCTGAAGAAGTGCCCGCCTGCGGCCCCAGCCTGGAATACATGCTCGACGTTTTACCCTGGACGGATGTGATAAACGCGATGATGTACGGCACCGGCGATTGCGCTAAGGTCGCCTGGACTTTTTTATCGCTCAGTATCCCCGGTTGGACGCTGATCGCATTTATCTGTTTTGCGCTGCTGGGCCTTATGCAATGGCGACGTAGGCCGATTTAATCTTTATTCACTTATCAATCAGGCAGCAGCCCATGACCCTTTTCAGCACATCGCCCCGTTTATTGAAAACGCTCATCGTACTGTTTTTTGGCCTGACGCTGGCCGCCTGTGATAAAGCGGAAAAGCCCACCGATCACTGGGAAACCGCTGTACAGGGGCTTTATACCGCCGCGCTATCCAGCGACGGAAAATACGGTATTATCGGCTCCATCCAGCACGGTGCCAGCCTATGGGATATGAAGCGCAAGGAGCGCCTGTTCAACTGGAACCATACAAAAGGCGACTACACACTACTGACCAGCGCCGCCTTTTCCCCCGATGGCCGCTACGCCGCCACCGCCTCTGACCGCACCATTGTGCTGTGGGAAACCGCCACTGGCGCACCGATATGGTTCTGGACTGCACCCGGCGATATTCTCAGCATGGCCCTGACACCTAATGGCGATTATGCCGCATTGGGGCTGGCCAGCCACATGGCCGTGTTATTTGATATAAAAAATGGTGGTGTCAAACGCACCTTCAACCACAATGAAAAGGTGCGCAGCATTGCGGTCAGTGCCGATGGCAGTCGCCTGTTGACCGGTTCGGATGATTTCACCGCCCGGCTGTGGGATATCCAAACCGCCGAAGTGCTACAAACCTGGAGCCACGATAACAACGTTATCACCACTGCCCTCTCGGACGATGGCCGCTATGCCTTCAGCGCCGCGCAGGCCGATAAAGCCAATGTGTGGGATGCTAACAGCGGACAACTGGTAAAAGCCCTACCCATCAAAAAAGGCTCCTACATTATGGGCGCAGCCTATACCTCCGCACGTTTTTCCGAGGACGGCAGTAAATTAATGACCGGCACCAACAGCCAGCTGATGCAACTATGGGATGTTAAATCCGGTGAACAACTAAAGCGCTGGCGCATCACCAAAAAAGAACAGTGGAAACCCACCTCAGCCGCGGTACTGGCCGTGGCCTTCAGCAGCGAAGGCAAATATGTTGCCATTGGCTCGAGTGGTTTGAGCTATAAGTTGCAGTAGTTTTAAATTTCTCCTCTAATCGCTTGGATACTTGTTCCCACGCAGAGCATGGGAACAAGATAGCGCGCCATAGCCTGGAAGTGGCACCGCTTTTTATGCCCTTTGCGCAGCCGAGCATTGCAGATTTTAACCGAGAAAAGCGAGGACTGTCTGAGGCCGTAGGCCGAGTTCCGCAGCGTCGGTTAAAATCGAAACGCGCAGGACATCCAGCACAGCTGGACAAGCATCAGGGTCGAGGAGGGATTGATAAGGGAGAGAGAGAATTCCCCCCCTTATCTCGCCATAACGCGAAATCCGCTAGCTATTAATTTCCGCAAAAACCTCAGTAACCAACTTTTCTGCATTCTGATCAATCCGCTCCTCAGCCAAAGGCAACATCCGCAAATAGGCTTTAACATTCCACTCTGCCAACTGCTGAAATGACAGCTCACCAGAAGCCTCGGCAAACTGCGGCAACAAAGCATAAAGAATATCCTGTTCAACCCGCTCAGCATCCAGCTCTGATTTTTTAACTGCCTCATACAAACTATCACTCACGCCAGACTGTTTGACCGCACAACGCGCCTGCCGCAACGGCACAATCACCTGATCATGCCAATGTAACAGTTCCGCGTGATGCAACACCAGATCATGATCAAACAGCCGCTTTTCCGCCGCCAGCCACAGCGCAAACAACACAACATTTACGTTAGCACCGGCGTCCTCCTGCAATTGCAGGCATTGCTGCTGCACCGCTGTTTTAGCGTAATGCTTAAGAGAAAAATCCCAGAAGGGGTTAGCGCTCATAATCGAGGAGACAAATTATTCAGCGGTAGGCTGCGGAGGATAAAACTCGGCGGGGATGTCATGTACCCAACCCTCTGGGCCTTCGGCGCGACGCTCCTGAATATCCAACAGCCGTTGCTTGAGGGCAACAGCAATATTGCCCTCCGGATTGGCCAGCGCATATCGAGTTCCATCATGCTCGCCCAATTCACGAATCGGATTCACAATCGCCGCCGTGCCGCAACAGAAGGCTTCGCTACAGCGACCATCTTTGATCTTCTCAATCAGCTCATCAATATCCAGCGCCTGTTGGCTCACCTCAAGGCCCATCTCATTAGCCAAATCGATAATTGAAGAACGTGTAACCCCTTCCAGCAACGAACCCGTTGGCGTTGGCGTGAACAGTTTACCCTCCACCACGGCAAAGAAATTCATCACCGACAACTCTTCAATATTGCGACGGCCATTAGGGTCCAACCACAGCGATTGATCAAAACCCAGGGATTGGGCGTGGCTACGCGAGGCAAAGCTGGCCGCATAGTTACCACCGGTTTTCACGCCACCCGTGCCACCCAACGCAGCTCGGGTATATTCACGCTCGATCAACACGCTCATCGGATTGAGCTGAATCGCTTCGGAGGGACTGGCGATGACCATAAAAGCAAAACGATCCGAACCAGTTACTTCCAGGCTGGGCTCCGTGGCAAACATAAAGGGTCGCAGGTATAGCGACTGCCCGGATTCGCCCGGAATAATATTTTCACAGTAGGCCGCCATACGATAAACGCCCTCCATAAATAATTCCTGCGGAATTTCCGCCATTGCCATACGACGCGCCGACAAATTAAATCGTTTCCAGTTACGTTCCGGGCGAAACAAACTACCCTGCTCCTGACCAACACGATAAACCTTCATGCCCTCGAAGATTTCCTGACCGTAGTGCAGCACCTTGGCGCTCGGCGACAGTTCAATTTTACGCGTAGGTTCCAGCGTGCCAGGGCCCCACAAACCATCCATATATTCCGCCCAGAACATAATCGGCCCGGACAGGCGCCCAAAGCCCAGCTGCTCAGGTATTTCATAGCCATAAACGGCAGCCATGGTGTCGGGATGGATATGGCAGTCTGTCATTTGTTTTTCTCCGTTTTTATAATCTATATTCATTCTCTGCTTTGCGTCATGAGCGCAGAGCTGGCTAGGCAAAAGCTTGCGAAAAAGTGGCGTTTATTATTAATAAATGAGCAGAGCCTGCCCGGCATTATCGGGTATTTTGAGCCCACTTTTACCAACAGTAGGTGCTTTAGGCAACACCCCCACATCAAGCGCAATAGCAAACTTTAGATACCGTCATAATAGTGTCACATCATTGAGCTCTAATGTACTATTCCGAATAAATGAGTGATATCTATCAATATGGCTAACGAAATAATTCTGATTGTTGATGATGAAGACTCCATCCGCGACATGATCGCCATGTCATTGGAGCTGGGTGGCTACCAATGCCTACATGCGGGTACTGCACTTGAAGCCCACACACTGGTTGTAGAACATCGACCTGACCTGATCTTACTGGACTGGATGATGCCCGGCATCAGCGGCCTTGAGTTGGCAAGACGCCTTCGCCGCGACAACGCCACCAAAAACACCCCCATTATCATGCTCACTGCCAAGGGCGAAGAAGACAACAAGATCGAAGGCCTCGACAGCGGTGCCGACGATTACATTACCAAGCCCTTTTCCACTAAGGAGCTGAACGCTCGCATCAAGGCGCTATTGCGTCGCAGTGGCGCAGGCGAAGAAACATCACTGGAATATAACGGACTAGCAATCGATCCCGTTGCCCATCGCGTCACCGTCAAAGGCGAACCGCTGAAACTGGGCCCCACCGAATACCGCATGCTGGAATTTTTTATGGCTCATCCGGAACGCGCCTATTCGCGCGAGCAGTTGCTCGACGGCGTTTGGGGCGGTACTGTATACATCGATGACCGCACCGTTGATGTGCATATCCGTCGCCTGCGCAAAGCATTAGCCGAATTTGGCTTTGATAAATATATTCAAACGGTACGTGGCACCGGTTATCGTTTTTCCTCCAACCCTGAAACGTCCTGATTTCTGATCACGCGGAACACACTTAGTGAACTACGACCCGTCCTCTGAAATACGCCATATCGTTATCATTCTGGTAATCAGCCTGATCATTGGTCTGCTAATCGACGCGTTGGCCTGGACGCTAGTGGCAAGCCTCAGCGGTTATATTATCTGGAACCTGCGCCAGCTATTTCGTCTCTACCACTGGCTGAAAAAAGATGAACTCAGCGATCCGCCAGACAGCCATGGCCTGTGGGGCACCACCTTTGATCACATCTACAAGCTACAACAGGGCCAGCTCAAATACCGCGCCCGCCTAAAACGCGTCATCAAACGTTTTCGCGACTCCACCTTCGCCCTCAAGGAGGGTTTTGTCATGCTCGACGAGCACGGCAACATTGACTGGTGGAATCCGGCGGCAGAAAAAACACTGGGGCTGCGAGCGCCGCTTGATAGCAACCAACTCATCACCAACCTGATTCGCCATCCCAAATTCATCAGTTACTTTGAAAGCGAAAACCACGACCGTGCGCTGGAAATCCCATCACCGCTTAATACCGACATCACGCTGGAATTTCAGATTACCCGCTTCGGCAAGCGGGATCAGCTGATCGTGGTGCGTGATATTACTGAATTGAAACAACTGGATAACATGCGCACCGATTTTGTCGCCAATGTCTCCCATGAGCTGCGCACCCCGCTGACGGTGATTGATGGTTATCTGGAAACCATGTCCGACAACATCGAAACATTAAGCCCGCCCTGGCACAAACCTGTTCGGCAGATGAGTGAACAGACGCGCCGCATGTCGACGCTCATTAATGACCTGCTGCTACTGTCACGTATTGAGTCTCGCGATAGCAATATCCGCCATACGCCAGTCGATGTCGGCTCGATTATCAACGGTATTCGCTCAGACCTTTCGACACTACTCAGTGACAAGCAGCAACGCCTCAGCGTTGAGTTACCCTCAAACAAACAACTGCTCGGCTCCAAAGAGCAGACCTACAGTTTGATCAGCAACCTGATCAGCAACGCCAGTAAATATTCCGGCGAAGGCGCCAGCATCAAGGTGACTTGGCAGGATAGCAGCGAAGGTGCGCAGTTAAGCGTCGAAGATAACGGCATTGGCATTGCTCCGGTGGAGATCCCGCGCCTCACCGAGCGCTTCTACCGAGTAGATCGCGGCCGAGCGCAGGCCATTAAAGGCACGGGGTTAGGGCTGGCGATCGTAAAACATGCGCTGATCAACCTCGATGGCACATTGGATATCCAAAGCAAAGTGGGGGCCGGCAGCACTTTTAGCTGCCATTTCCCTGAGCATCGTTTGCAGGAATTGAAACAGCAAGCCAGTTAATTCATCGTAAAATCAACAGACACAAAAAAGCACCGCATGCGGTGCTTTTTTGTGTCTTGTCATTTCGACGTCCGGGAGAAATTTTTAAACTTCGCAGAAAGATCTCCCACATCCTTTTACCCTAATACCCTAAAGGGCACGAGAGAGCACAAGCGAGAACAAACTGGGTGTTAATCCGCCTTCACCTTACGCTCCATCTGCTCGTAGCTGACGTGACGTACGTCCTTGCCCTTCACCAGATAAATCACATGCTCAGCAATGTTACGGGCGTGATCGCCGACACGTTCTAATGACCGCAGCGCCCAGATCACATTAATCACGCGGCTAATGCTGCGCGGATCTTCCATCATAAAGGTGATCAACTCACGAATCGCGGTGGCATATTCCATATCCACGGCCTGATCAGCGCGTGCTACTTCCAATGCCATATCGACGTCGAAACGGGCAAAGGCATCCAGTGCGTTATGCAGCATCTCGCGTACCAATCCGGTGATATGACGCACTTCCACATAGCCACGTGGCGACTGCCCATTTTCTGACAGTTGAATCGCCATCTTGGCAATACGCTTGGTCTCATCACCAATACGCTCCAGGTCGTTGTTGGCCTTGCTGACCGCAATCACCAATCGTAAATCACTGGCAGCAGGCTGACGACGCGCCAGAATACGCGCGCACTCTTCATCAATCGACATTTCCATACGGTTGATGTGGTCGTCTTTGCTCATCACAGTTTCAGCCCGTTCGCTGTCGGCTTCGACCAGCGATTCCATGGCATCATTGATTTGATTCTCAACCTGACCGCCCATTTCCAACAGGTGTTTTTTGACTTCATCCAGCTCTTCGTTGAATTGCTGCGAAATGTGATGTGAATAGGTGTCTTTATTGACCATGTTCTCTCCGTGGGCCTAAGCCCGAATTCTATTTAGAGACCCCAGCATAACTACTGCGCTCGCTACGTTATGTTGAGGCCTCATACTTAATTTCAAAATCGCCTATCGTCGGGCGATGCAAAGAAAACCAATTAACCATAACGACCGGTAATGTAATCTTCCGTCTGTTTCTTGGTTGGGTTGGTAAACAGCGTATCGGTATCACCATATTCCACCAGATTGCCCATATACATAAAGGCCGTGTAGTCAGAAACCCGTGCCGCCTGCTGCATGTTGTGGGTCACAATCACAATGGTGAATTTAGACTTCAACTCGTAGATCAGCTCTTCAATTTTCAGCGTTGAAATCGGATCCAGTGCCGATGCTGGCTCATCCAGTAACAATACCTCTGGCTCAACGGCAATGGTGCGAGCGATCACCAGACGTTGCTGCTGACCACCGGACATGCCCAGTGCGTTTTCATGCAGACGATCCTTCACTTCATCCCACAACGCAGCGCGGTGCAAGGCCCACTCCACACGCTCATCCAACACCCGTTTCTTTTTAATGCCCTGAATACGCAAGCCATAGGCAACGTTTTCATAGATGCTTTTCGGGAACGGGTTTGGCTTCTGGAACACCATGCCAACACGACGGCGTAGATCCGCCACTTCGACTTTTTTATCAAAGATATTCTGCCCTTCCAGCTGAATTTGACCGTCGATGCGCACGCCATCCACTAGATCGTTCATACGATTGAAACAACGCAGCAACGTTGATTTACCGCAACCGCTGGGGCCGATAAAAGCCGTCACGCGCTTCTTGGGGATTTCCAGCTTAATGTTGTGCAGCGCCTGTTTCTCCCCATAAAAAAGACTCAGGTCGTCCACCTTCAGGCACATCTCTTCCTGATCCAGCGATAGCTTTTGGTTATCGCGGTTTAACGCCGACATATCAATGGCGTGCGTCTTTGGCTCTGCGGCCTGCTGCGTTTGTGTAGTTGTTGTTTCGTTCATAGTTTTGCCAACTTTAAATGTTCGTTGCCAGGGCTCTTAAACCTCAAGCGCTTTGTACTTTTCACGTAATCTGTTGCGGATCGCCACCGACGCGAGATTAAGCGCGCCAATCACCAGCACCAATAATAGTGCGGTGGCGTAAACCAGTGGTCGTGCCGCTTCCACGTTGGGGCTTTGGAAGCCAACGTCGTAAATATGGAAGCCCAAATGCATAAACTTTTGATCCAGATGCAGGAAGGGGTAGTTTGCATCCAACGGTAGCGATGGTGCTAATTTCACCACCCCCACCAGCATCAATGGCGCCACTTCACCCGCGGCACGGGCAACCGCCAGAATCAAACCGGTCATCATGGCCGGGCTGGACATCGGAATAATGATGCGCCACAGCGTTTCCGCCTTGGTGGCACCTAGCGCCAGACTGCCTTCACGGATCGAGCGAGGAATACGTGATAAACCTTCTTCGGTCGCCACAATCACCACCGGCACGGTTAACAGTGCCAGCGTCAGTGATGCCCATAACAAACCCGGGGTACCAAAGGTCGGCGCGGGCAAGGCTTCCGGGAAAAACAGCTGATCGATTTCATCACCGAGAAAATAGATAAAGAAACCCAGACCAAATACGCCGTAAACAATCGATGGCACACCGGCCAGGTTGTTCACCGCAATACGGATAATACGGGTCAACAAACCCTGCTTGGCATACTCCCGCAGATAAACGGCTGCAACAACACCAAAGGGCGTCACAAATACCGACATCAGCAGCACCATCAATACGGTGCCATAAATGGCCGGAAAAATGCCGCCTTCGGTGTTCGCCTCACGCGGATCATCGGCAACAAATTCCCACAGTTTGGCAAAATAGAGGCCGATCTTATCAATCACACTCATCCGGTTAGGCTGGAAGATACGCACCACCTTGCCCAGATTGACTTCAATTTCTTGCCCATCAACGGTACGGGCAATCAGGCTGTCGCGGTTAAAGGCTTCATACAAGCCGCCCAAACGCGCCTGAATATCTTCATATTCGGCATCAAAGCCCGAGCGCTTAGCTGCGATTTCCGCTTTATCCTGCGGCGATAAATCACCATCCAGCTCCAGGCCACGCTCCTTCAAACGCAGACGCTCAATGCCATGATTGATGGTACCGATTTCACCCTTTTCGATATCATAAATCCGATCATGAATATCGAGCGCACGCGCCATTAATTTATCAAGTTGCTGCCAGGCTTCATCGCCGCTACCGACAATTTCACCGTCCTTTTTAACCGCTTGCAGATAACCGTAGAAGTTACCCCACTCACGTCGCTCCAGCACCATGATGCGGTCAGGGTAACGTTGATTTTCCATGGTGCGATCCAGTGCCCAGGCAAAATCACTGCCGCTCACATCGCGGTTACCCACCTTGAGCAAATAACGTTTGGCAAACTCGACATCTTCAGGCAAATCAACACCCGAGGAGATCAACTGCGCCGCTGAGACATTTTCAGTCTGCACAATTTCACCCGCTATCACGCGGCGTGAGCCATCCTGCGCCAATAAATCGGCTTCAATAACCGAGGCGGGCCAGAAATGATCCAAACCACGTACGGCAATCAAACCCAACAGGCCGACGACCATAATAACGCTGATTGATACCGCACCGGCGTTTAACCAAACCCAGGGGCTACCACTTTTAAACCAGTCTTTCGTTGAAATACGCATGTAAATATTTCCCCTGGAAGATTAAAGAGAGCCGTAACGCTTGCGTAAGCGTTGGCGAACAATTTCTGCTGCGGTGTTCACCACAAAGGTGAACATGAACAACACCAGTGCTGCCAGGAACAACACGCGAAAGTGGGTACTGCCCACTTCAGACTCAGGCATTTCGACGGCGATATTCGCCGCCAGGGTGCGCATACCCTCAAAGATATTCCAGTCCATGATGGGCGTATTGCCCGTCGCCATCAGTACAATCATGGTTTCACCCACGGCACGCCCAAAGCCGATCATCAGCGCCGAGAAGATACCCGGGCTGGCCGTTAGCAACACCACGCGCGTCAGGGTCTGCCAGGGCGTTGCACCGAGTGCCAGCGAGCCATTACTCAAATGCCTGGGCACACTAAAAATTGCATCTTCGGCAATCGAAAAAATGGTCGGGATCACCGCAAAACCCATCGCCAGACCAACCACCATGGCATTACGCTGATCAAAACTGACACCCAATGAGTCACCCAGCCAGCTGCGCATGTCACCGTCAAAAAAGGCTGCTTCCATCGGCCCGCTCATGCCCACCGAGAACCAAGCCACCAACATCACCACCGGAATCAGCAGCACCACAATCCAGCCTTCGGGAATCAAATGCCGGAAGCGCGAGGGCAGCTGCGTCCATAAAAAGGAAGTCAGTAAAATGCCAATTGGCGTCAATATCAATAAACTGAAGATGCCGGGCAGATGGGTTTCCACAAAGGGCGCTAACCACAGGCCTGCCAGAAAACCGAGAATCACCGTCGGCAACGCTTCCATCAACTCAATCAGCGGTTTGATTTTTCGGCGCATACCGGCAGCCATAAAGTGGGCGGTATAAATGGCGCCACAAATCGCCAACGGCGCGGCCATCAACATGGCGTAAAAAGCCGCTTTCAGGGTACCGAAGGTCAGCGGCATTAGGCTCATTTTTGGTTCAAAGTCGTTAGTCGAGGCTGACGACTGCCAAACATAATCCGGCTCCGGATAACTTTCGTACCACACCTCTTGCCACAACGCAGACCAGGAAATTTCCGGGTGCTCGTTATGAATGCGCCAGTAATGCACCTGTCCCTGTTCATCTTCTACCAGTAGCGCGTTAGCACGTGGAGAAATACCGATGTGTCGCAGTGACTGTTTGGAAATTTCAGTGCTGTAAATGGTGCGACGGGCGGTGGAGTTGTAAATCGACAGCTGGCCCTGATCATCAACACCGACGAATCCTTTGCGACGATGCTCCGACTCAATGTGTTGGATAGCGCCCGGCAAGACATCAAAATCGCGAATAAACTGTAACTGCCAATCCTGCTGCTCATCACGCACCAGGAACCACTGGCTGATTTTGCCGCCTGCATCACCCACGAGTAACGAAATACCACCCAACAGGAAATTAAACTGCGTTACCTTAGCGCCATCGGTGAGCTCAAGTTGACTGTGTAATTCCGGCTCACCACGTAGATTAAATACCGTCAGACCATTGCCGTCATCGGCGGCAAACAACCAGCGTTGATCAATGCTAACCGCTAAATCAGCAACCGCCTGTGGCAGCGGTGGAAAGTCCAGAGTCTCGGCCTCCAGCATGACTTCTTCGCTGATAAAGTCTTCTTCCTTGCTGAAACGTACCGCCTTTAACTCGCCTTCGGCATTGACCGCAGCCACCAACATGGCCTCTTCATCGTCACGCAGGCTTAACTTTGTCAGCGCCGAAGCCGATTCATCAATGACCAGCGGCTCGCTGCCGTAGGGGTAATCAATCAAAGGCGCAATATGGCGCTGATCATCGGGATAGCTGATTTTGTATTGATGACGAAACAATAACGCCCTGCCATCAGAAAGGCCCAAAACTAAAAGCTTCGAAGCGCGCTCTGCCGCAGCAAAACCTGTCACCTCAACACCCGCTGGAATCTCTAACGCAATGTTCTCAACAACAGCGCCATCGGCGGTGGAGAAAAATACGGCTTGCCCCTGATCTGTCACACGCAGACCAATCTCAGCCTGTTCTTCCATCGTCAAAAACAGTGTTTCACCGGCTTGCTGCTGAGGTAGGCTATAACCCGCTTTATGCTCCATGGAGGCGCTATCAAACAACGGGATCACTTCAGCCAGCAAATAAAAGAAGATCAATACAATCGCAAAGATGACAGTGATGCCGCCCACAGCAATACCGCCGGTCGCAGCCTTGTCCTTGAGTGCGCGAATACGTCTGCGTCGCGCAAATTTACTGTCAGAAAAATCGATGGCGGATAACGCTTGCTGATCCTCCGATTGTTCAGTCGATTCTTGGCTCATGCTGGCACCACTGTTATAAATATTTAATCTTTCTACACTCAAAAGGGCAGTTTTGAAACACTGTCCTTTCATCGACAAAAGACGCGCCACTAAACGTGGTGCGCCTGTTATCCGCCTAAAACTGGCTGGGGATAATCAATATTACAAACCCAACTTAGACAAGGTCTTGGCAACCACCTTGGCAGGCAACGGGATGTAACCATCCTTAACAACCACTTGTTGACCCTGGCGAGACATCACCAGCTTCACAAATTCACGTTCCAGAGGAGATAGTGCTTTGTTAGGCGCTTTGTTCACGTAAACGTACAGAAAGCGTGACAAAGGGTAAGCGCCGGTTACTGCATTGTCAGCGTTGGCTGCAACAAATTCGCCGCCTACTTTTTTCGCCAATGGCACAGCACGTACGCTGGACGTCTTGTAACCAATGCCGGAGTAGCCGATGCCATTAATAGAAGCGCTCACCGATTGCACAACAGAGGCAGAACCCGGTTGTTCGTTTACATTGTTTCTAAAGTCACCTTTACACAGGCCTTTTTTCTTGAAGTAACCATAGGTACCGGAAACTGAGTTACGACCGTACAACTGGATGTCACGGTTAGCCCATGCACCAGTCATGCCCAAGTCGCCCCACTTAGTAACGTCAGCTTCAGAACCACATTTACGTGTTGAAGAGAACACCGCATCTACGTCGGCAATGCTCATGCCTTTAACAGGGTTATCTTTGTGTACATAAACCGCCAATGCATCAATCGCCACGGGAATAGCTGTTGGCTCATAACCAAATTTCTTTTCGAAGGCTTCGATTTCCTTGTCCTTCATCTTACGGCTCATGGGGCCGAAGTTGCCTGTACCTTCCGTCAGCGCAGGAGGAGCCGTTGAAGAACCCGCCGCCTGAACCTGAATATTCACGTTAGGATAAGCACGCTTGAATTCTTCCGTCCATAACGTCATCAGGTTAGCCAATGTATCGGAACCCACTGAGGACAGATTGCCTGATACGCCACTGGATTTTTGATAATCAGCCAAACCCGTATCAACTTTTGCTGCTGCAACGGCTACTGATGAAATACCTGCTACTGAAAGTGCAACACAACCGGCTGCGATAATACGCTTTATAGAAAACATCGTTTTCTCCTGAAAATAAACACACTGTTTTAAGGAACCGCTGAAAAAGTCTCTGATGAGCTGTGTTCGTGCCAAACATGCGTTCTGCCAAGGCGCTTCGCAAAGGTTGCATGCCGTAGCTATACAACGAGCGGAGCAACACTGGCAGGGCGCATTTTTGGCCGAACCCTTCAGGGCTGGTCTTTTGCGGGAGACCTGCTGCGTTGAGGCCTTTACGAAGGTCTAGACATTCGCTGCAGACTTCGCCTTGCATCTCATCCCGCAAAAGACCCCGCACAGCCATCATGGATTTTTTCAGCGGTTCCCCAACTTGGTGCCACTATAAAGTCGCTATGTGACAGAAACATGACAGCGTGAAATATTTTCAAATTTGTTCATTCCAATAATGTCTGTAAATAAATCAGCTATTTTCCAAACGAAAAAAATTTAGCGCGGTCATAACCTTGTCACATTGGCGCACCACAATCGCCATTGATTTGAGAGCACCCTGTCTCCGTCGTTCAGAAACAAGTGCTGAACACTGGCGAATCGCTAAACAAATCTCCTCAACCTATTTGTCTCCCCCTAGGCATTGGTAGGTAAAAAAGCCCCGCTCATATGATTGGGGCTTTTTTCTGTCCGCCGTTTACAACCACGGCCACCCCCGATTCTGACGCTATTTCTATTTCAGGTTATAATAGGCAACTGTGCGTGTAGCGCTTTATCAGGAGAGAGACATGGCTGGTGGTTGGTCCCGTGACGGGGCAGTGCAAGATCAAATAGACGCAAGTGTTGAGGATGCGGTTAATTTAGCGCGTAGCCGTCTCAACGCGGGCGAAAGTCTGGAGTTTTGTGAAGAGTGTGATGCAGAAATCCCACAGGCTCGTCGTGAAGCCGTGCCCGGTGTGCATTATTGTGTGAAGTGTCAGTCAGAGCTGGATAAGCAACAAACCGCACTCGGTGGTTTTAATCGCAGCGCCAGTAAAGACAGCCAGTTAAGATAGTCCGATAAGAAGCCCGCTAAAACAGTCCTCATCAAAGGCCGAGACCTGACCCAATGCCCGGCAACTCCCCAGCAGACAAAAAAGGCCCGGCGGTAAAATTTCCGCCGCCACTGATCTTTATCGCTTTTTTATTGGTCGGCTATGGCCTTCAACAAACGACCCCCATCGGATTGGGCATGGCTTCATGGGGTAAACTCATCGGCTCCACGCTGGTAACTGGCAGCATAGTGATGCTATTGATTTTGCTAATGTCCTACCTGCGCGTCAAAACCAGCATCGAACCCTGGAAGCCCACCTCGTATCTGATCACCTCCGGACTCTATCGCCACTCCAGAAACCCAATTTATGCCGCCTTTTGCCTGCTTAACATCGGCGTCGGCTGTTATCTCAACAGCCTGTGGATTGCGCTCAGCTTTTTGCCTTCAGCTCTCAGCGTTTACTTCATTGCCATTCGCAAAGAAGAAATCTACCTTGAATCAAAATTCGGCGCACAATATGTTGCTTACAAGAACAAAGTACCGCGCTGGTTATAGCTACTCACGGCCCGTCACCTATCGTCATTTTATTTCACACTAATTAAACCTGAACCGTTAACTTTATTGAAACTTTCAAGTCTCAATCTCTGTACTACTATTAATTGCAAATTGATAAGAACATCGAGGTTTTAATGGATTCATTTGATCGCCGCCATAACAGCGAAAAACGCGGATTTATGCGCGTAGAAACCGAAGCTCCAATTGAAATACTTTACGAAGGGCACAAACTCACCGGCACCTGCAAAGATCTTAGCGCTACCGGGTTACAAGTAGAGACGCCCATTCCTTTAACACTGGACACTCAAGTCACTGTCTGCATCATGCCTAATGCCGTGGGTGGCGAGCTGCCTCCCTTCAGAGCGTTGGCCACCGTTGCCAGGCTGGTTCCCGTTGAAGACTCTGATACCACCTACGGTTTAGTTATCGACGAAATTCTTGAATAACTTCCCCGGCTTCGTGCGTTAGATCAAGGCAGTAAAGCTCCAGGACAATTAAAGTAATAAGCACTTTTTCGGCAATAGCGCCGAATGCTCAGAATCTTTAATGTCACTGGAGTCGTTATTACCATGAAATTCAACCCATGCACGGGCAAGTGCACCGAAGACGGTAGCCACTGCGAAGGTTGTGGCCGCAGCCATGAAGAAATCACCGAAATGAAAACCCTGGTTGCCGGGTTAATCGGTTTTGCTGAAAAAATGAATTATGAAAACGTCGAAGACTTTGCCGACGGCCTTGCCGGCACCATCAAATATAAGATGGGTGCCGGTGCCGATCATTAAGCCCTAGGTGTATCATTGGCGTATTTCATACCTTGAGACCAAGCATCGAGGATACGCCATGCACATCCCAATCCGCACCATCACTTTCCTGTGCTGGCTGACCTGCCTACCACTGGCAGCTGAAACAACAACCTATCAAACGGCACCCAAGTCTCAACCACCAAAAATCACTCAGGATTGGCAAATCCCGGTCATATCCATTGACCCCGCAACAGAGAAAACGCGCGTTTTTATTCAATCCGACGGTTCTTTTGGCGACGGTCTGGCGTCCCGTGTCGCCCCGGTATATCATGCGCGAGCCTTATATGAGCCCGCATCAAGCGGCATCTCTGACAGCATAATAAAGTTGCACCGACAAATGGCTGATGCCTGCCCTCAGGGCTGGATCAAACGTCAGGAATGGGCCATCCTGCAAACCGACACACCGGAGCTGCATTATCAGTTTCAGTGTTTAAACACCGCCCCACAGGACTAATATTTTCACCCCATGATCGGCGAACTCTTTACCATTATTGCGCCCGTATTTATCTGCGCCGGTGTGGGTTTTGTATGGGCCCGAATGGGCGTGCATTACGACTCCTCCTTTGTTACTCGTATCGTGATGTTTATCGGCATGCCCTGTCTGGTGGTCTCAGGACTTAGTAAGATTAGCGTTGACCCTGCAATATTATTCAACGTCATGGGCATCGCACTGAGTATTATTGCCAGCCTGATTCTAATTACCTGGCTACTACTCAAATTCCGCGGCCATTCACCCTCCGTTTACATGCCGTCACTGATTTTTGTAAACAGCGGTAACATGGGAATTCCACTGGCTTTCATGGCCTTTGGCGACGACGGTTTAGCGTTAGCATTGTGCTATTTTATCGCCCAGGCGATTTTGCACGTCACTCTGGGTATCGCCATCGTTAACGACCAATCCGGCAGCTTTGCCTCTCGTATCAAGGATCTGTTCAAACAGCCATTACCCTACGCTGCGGCCATTGGTTTCGCGCTAATATTAACGGACAACAGCATGCCACGCTGGATGTCCGCCACCGTTGAAATGCTGGGCGACATGGCTATTCCGCTAATGCTGATCACGTTAGGCATCTCACTGGCCAGCCTCAAAGGGGGCGACTGGCGACGCAGCCTGTTTTACAGCAGCGTTCGTTTAGGTTGCGGTTTTCTGCTGGGTTTACTGGTGGTAACAGTACTCGAGCTTGAAGGTGTCATTCGCGGCGTAGTATTGATTCAGGCAACCATGCCAGCGGCCGTACTCAATTATCTGCTGGCGTTACGCTACGACCGTCAGCCCGCCGAAGTCGCTGGCATTGTGGTGACTTCAACCGCGCTGTCCTTCCTAACGTTGCCCTTCCTGCTGGCCTTTGCGATTGGCAGTTAAAAAACCCCGCCATCCTTGTCATTCTGACCGTATGTAAACAATCTTTCCCGACAATTTAAGATTTCTCACACAAGGTGAATGGTGTAGCCAGAGAGAGCAACCTGGGCTAACCTCAAGAGAAGGTGCCCTGGGGCATGCGTTCGAAATGACAGATTTCGGGAATCATGTCCCCAAAATCACGTCTAAAGATGCATTATTCAGAATTAGCGAGATTTTATGAGCGCACTTAAAGCATCACAGTTAACTGAACTTAAAAACCACCTCGATGAGCTTCAGCAACAGCTGGAAGCATTTTTAAATCTTGATGAAGCAGCCGCCAAAACCGTGGAACTTGATCAAGGTAAGGTGGGGCGCCTATCGCGAATGGATGCACTACAGCAGCAGGCGATGGCACAGGCTAACAGCGAAACGCACAAACAACAGCTGGCTCAGATACATCGTGCGTTACATAGAATCGAAGAGGGACATTACGGTTATTGCGAAGAATGTGGGGAAACGATCCCCTTTGCACGCCTGCAGGTTCAGCCGGAATCCGACTTTTGTGTGAAGTGCCTACAGACGCTGGAGGATGTGAGTTAGAAAAACTAGTCTTCGGTAACAACCTCATAACCAGCGACATTCCAGCCACGGAAACCGCCATCCATGGAAATAGCGTTGCTATACCCCATCTTGGTGAGGTTGTCCGCAGCCAATGCCGAGCGATAACCACCGCCGCAATAAAGAATCATTTCTCGATCCGTATCGGGCACTTTCGCTTCAATATCACGTTCAATCACGCCTTTTCCGATATGAATCGCGCCAGGGATGTGACCTTTATTCCATTCCCGATCTTCACGGGTATCAATCAGCAAAAAGTTATCACCACGATCCAAACGCGCTTTAACGGTTGCCACATCTGTTTCTTGAATTCGCGTTCTAGCGTCTTCACAAATCGCCATAAACTTGGGGGGATGTTCCATTGTTATAACTCCAGTCTAATTCCAAATCTAATTCAAAAAATAATTAACAGCAGCCTGAGCCCGTTGACGTGCCGCCATGCTGGGCGCCTTTGCTTTCCGAGGCCGGACGAATGGTCGCTGGCGGTAGATTGAAGCAACCGCCATCAACAGCCTCGGCAGGCTCAATGGCAATAAAGTCATTCTGATAAGGGCCGCTGGCAATGAAACCAAAGGTCCGCTTGGATACGGCAATACGCTCACCACGCGGGAAATAATTACCCATATCATCGCAAACTTCTGCATAGGGCCCCTTATAAATCACCGCATGCCCCGCATCAACCATACCGGTCGTTTCCGGCTTAACAGCCATCAAGGTGACCGAACGAAACTCGATATCTTCCACCACCTGCCATGGCGCCGCATCCCACTTATCATAGGCAGCAGCAACAAAACCGGCGTCGATGAAGGCATCCATAAAACCCTTTTCCTGGAAGGCTCCGGAAATACAACCGGACCAAAGGGTGTCGTCATCTTTCAGATGTTGCGGCACGAATTCATCGGAAACAATATCGGAAATCGCCACTCGACCACCCGGCTTTAACACCCGGAAAATCTCATCAATCATTTGCATTCGATCAGCTTCAGCCACCAGATTCAATACGCAGTTGGAGATCACCAGATCAACCGATGCGGTTGCCACTAGCGGCTGACGACTACGCTGCTGTTTCTTCCAGCTTTCCAGCGCTTGCAGACTATCATTGTCTCGCACAGGATTAGCTGCCAAATAATCATTCATGGCATCAACACTCAGCGATAAATCCTGAATATAACCCTTACGAAAATCGACCAAATCCGCGCCGATTTTCTCTGCCATTTCCGGTTGGAATTTACGTGCCAGCTCCAGCATTTCATCGGTCATATCAACACCGATAACCTTGCCCTTGTCGCCCACTAGTTGCGCGGCCATATAACAAATTTTGCCGCCGCCGCTGCCCAAATCCAGTACAGTATCGCCCTCACGCACGTAGCGTGATGGGTCACCGCAGCCGTAGTCACGCTCAATAATCTCCGTGGGTAAAATTTTCAGCAGGCCGGGATCGTAATCCACCGGGCAACATAATGCCTCTTCGCGCTGCTGCGCACCCTGCGCGTAACGTTCGGAGACATTGCTTTCAACACTACTCATTCTTTACTCCACAATTAAATTTGGACTTTATTGCTGGTCATCATTAAGACGTTTTTTGCAGTTCATAGCAAGTCATAGGATGCCGTTAACTCTTCCTGTTCCAGGCATGAAAACGCTCAACATATCCCAGCAGTTTTTCCGGCTTATTCGCCTTCTTCCAGTTGCCTGCCACGTATTTATTAGCTTCGCTGAAGGTCGGATAAATATGAATGGTGCCAAGAATTTTATTCAGTCCAATGCCGTGTTTCATGGCGAGAATATATTCGCCAATCAGTTCGCCAGCATGGGCACCGACAATGGTAACGCCGAGAATTTTATCCTTGCCGGGCACCGTCAGCACCTTAATAAAACCTTCCGCTTCACCCTCGGTAATGGCGCGATCCAGATCATCAATGCCGTATTGGGTTACCTCATAGGCAACGCCCTGTTGTTCGGCATCGGTTTCATTCAGGCCAACACGCGCCACCTCCGGGTCGGTAAAAGTCGCCCAGGGAATCACCGAATAATCGACTTTATACTTTTTGAAACGGCCAAACAGCGCATTAACCGACGCGTACCAAGCCTGGTGCGAGGCAGTATGCGTAAACTGATAAGGCCCCGCCACATCACCACAGGCGTAGATATTAGGGAAACGGGTTTGCAGATACTCATTGACCTGCACCGTGCCCTGCGGCGTGATGCCGATGTTTAATTCTTCCAGCCCAAAACCTTCGGTGTTGGCGCGACGACCAACCGCTACCAGCACTTCGTCAAAGACGATGTCCGCTGACCGGCCCTGATACTCGACCTGTAAACTTTTGTTTTCGCTATCACGGTTAAATTTTATGGCTTTATGCGACAACTGCAGCTCAATGCCATCAGCTTCCAGCTTTTTAGCCACAAATGCCGACACATCACCATCTTCACGCGGCATTACTTTATCCGCCATATCCAGCAGAATCACTTCAGAGCCCAAACGCGCAAAACTTTGCGCCAGCTCACAGCCAATCGGGCCAGCACCAATCACTAACAGGCGTTTAGGTTGTTCTTCTAATTTCCACAGCGTGTCAGAGGTTAAATAACCGACCTCATCAATGCCCTCAATGGGCGGCACAAAGGGCCGTGCGCCGGAGGCAATAATAATGTTTTTGGCGTGAATGGCCTTACCGTTCACCTCCACCGACCAGGGCGAAATAATACGTGCTTCACCTTCAATACAATCCACACCCAGCCCTGTAAAACGTTCGACTGAGTCATGCGGCTCAATGGTGCTAATCACATTCTGTACACGCTTCATCACGGCACTAAAATCAACACCGCCGGGTACGGTTTTCAAACCAAACTCCCCGGCACGTTTGAGATAGTTATTGATTTTGGCGGAACGAATCAGCGCCTTGCTTGGCACACAGCCAGTATTCAGGCAATCACCACCCATTTGATGCTTTTCGATCAAATACACCTTGGCCTTCACTGCTGCGGCGATATAAGCCGCAACCAAGCCGCCGGAACCGGCACCCACCACCACTAAATTGGCATCAAAATGAGTGGGTTTTTCATAGCCCTGATAAACCTTGCGCGCCTTAACCACGTCCACCAGCTTCTTCGCCAGTAAAGGGAAAATGCCCAGCAACACAAAGGACAACAGCAGCCCAGGAGACAAAATACCCGCCAGTGAGTCAATTTGTGCCAACTGGGTGCCTGCGTTCACAAACACAAAGGTGCCGGCCAGCATGCCGACCTGACTAACAAAGAAAAACTGCAACACACGAATAGGCGTCAGGCCCATCACCAGGTTGATCACAAAAAAGGGAAACAACGGCACCAATCGCAGGGTAAAGAGGTAAAAAGCGCCCTCTTTTTCGATGCCCTGATTGATGGCTTTGAGATTCTGGCCAAACTTGCTTTGCACCCAGTCACGTAATAACAATCGGGAGACTAAAAATGCGATGGTAGCGCCTAGTGTGCTGGCAAAGGACACGATTAACAGCCCCCACCACAAACCAAAAATAGCACCACCAGCCAACGTCAATACCGCCGCACCCGGCAGAGAAAGTCCGGTTACAGCCACGTACACCAGAAAATAGACCAACGCCGCCTGCAGGGGGTTAGCGGCCTGATAGGCGCCAATGGCATCACGTTGGGCCTTAAAGTATTCCAACGTTAAGTATTGGCCTAGATCAAAAAAGAAGAACGCGGCAACAAACAGCAGGATCACAGTAAAAATCAGTATTTTTTTATTATTCATTCTTTCTCAACGGTCTTAATGGCTGGATATTGTTTTGATCTTGGTGCTTGAGCAGTTTTACTGGAGGCTCTTATTTAAAGGGTTGCTTTAGCATCCACATAACAGACCCTGTTTGTTGAGAATTAGTTTCATTCAACCCCAAAAGCATTTGCTGATGTCCGTCACGCGGTTGTGCATGATAACTACCGAAGCAACGATCCCAGCAACTCAAATTAAAACCAAAATTACTATTATGCTCATCCGCTAAAACACTGTGATGGACACGATGCATATCGGGTGTTACCACAACCTTTCGCAGCATTTGATCTATTCGGGCGGGCAAATTCAGGTTGCAATGATTAAACATCGCCAATCCGTTAAGTAGTATTTCGAACAGTAGCACCGCAAAAACTGGCGCGCCCAGCAACCAAACAACCAGTGACTTAATAGCCAGCGACAGGGCAATTTCCAACGGATGAAAACGCAACGAGGTGGTGACATCCACGCCTGTGTCCGTGTGATGCACCCGATGCAGGTGCCATAAAGCAGGCAGCCGATGAAACAAGCGATGTTGCCAATAAATCAGTAAGTCCAGCGCCATTAGCGTAATCAACAGCTCAAACAGGAAGGGTAAATGCCACTGGTTGAGCAATCCAAATTGCGAAACAAACGCCTGATGAGCGACCAACACCGGCACCAGCCAGGGCAACAGAGTGCGAACCATCAAGCCGTTTAACAACGCAATGCACAGGTTGCCTGGCCAACGTTGTGATTTTGTTTTAGATAATCGCCGTCGAGGCCATTTGGTTTCCCAAATGGCCAACACGCCAAAAACCAGCAGTGTGATCAATAATCTTTGCAGCGCATCATGCGTCACCGGGCAATCCTTTTCAAAACGTTGTCGTCAAAAGGGTGTACATCTTTTTTCTACAAACATGATAACCTAGCGCGTTATTCGCTGAGCACTTTATAACAAACTGATTTACGAGAATTTTGGAGTCATTTCGTGTCCTACAAAGCCATTAACCGCCAATATCCAGCAACTCGCATGCGTCGTATGCGTGCCGATAATTTCTCTCGCCGTTTAATGAGCGAAAACACCCTGACGGTAAATGACCTGATTTTTCCAATGTTTGTAAAAGAAGGGCGAGGCTTACGCGAACCCGTCGCATCCATGCCCGGCCAATTGCGCTTCAGCATCGACGAGCTGGTTAAGGAAGCCCGTGAGCTGGTGGCGCTAGGCATTCCCGCGATCGCCATCTTCCCAAATATTGATCAGTCACTAAAAACAAAAGAGGGTGCCGAAGCCTATAACTCAGACGGTCTGGTACAACGCGCCGTTAAAGCCGTCAAAGATGCCTGCCCCGAACTGGGGATTAGCACCGACATCGCTCTCGACCCCTACACAGAAGATGGCCATGACGGCATTACCGATAAAAACGGTTATGTGCTGAATGACATTACTGTCGAAGCGCTGGTAAAACAGGCACTGTCACACGCCGAAGCCGGTGTCGATATTGTTGCGCCGTCAGACATGATGGATGGCCGTATCGCATCAATTCGCGACATTTTGGAACAGAATGGTTACGTTAACACCAAAATCCTGGCCTATTCAGCAAAATACGCTTCCAAATACTACGGCCCCTACAAAGATGCTATCGGCTCCAGCGCTAACTTTGGCACCAGCCACAAGAAGGGCTACCAAATGGATCCAGCCAACACCGATGAAGCGCTGCATGAAGTGGCGCTGGATATCGCTGAAGGTGCGGACATGGTGATGGTTAAACCCGGCATGCCTTATCTGGACATTGTGCGCCGCGTCAAAGAAGAGTTTCAAGTGCCTACCTACGCCTATCAAGTCAGTGGCGAATACGCCATGCATCAGGCCGCTTTCCAACAGGGCTGGTTAGAAGAGGAGGCGACCATTCTGGAATCGTTAATGTGCTTTAAGCGTGCTGGCGCGGATGGCGTGCTGACCTACTTTGCCAAGCAGGCTGCGCAGTTGTTACAGAAGTAACTGCGCAGATAATGAAAAAGCGTTATCGAGGCAGACAACGTAAGGCAAAAATGGGAGAGAAATGAGTATTTTGACCCCACTTTTACCAAAAGTAGGCGCTTTTAGGCGACACAGCAGAGTCCACGTAGATAGCTTTTTAGGGCTGCAGCGAATAAATCAGCCCTTCGCGCAGTGAATCAGTGCTCGTTTCCAGTGCGTCAATATCAAAGGCTCGGAACACTGCCAACATAATGACAACACCCGCAGTAATAATATCAAAGCGTTCTTCGCTCAGGCCCGGCAGTTGCAGGGCCGCCATACTCTCACCCTGACACAACACATCAGCCAAACGCTCAAGACCCGCGAGACTAATACCATTTCCCACCCAGCCCAGCGCCTGTAATACCTCTTCAATCGCCAACGCTGTGCCGGCAGTGCCTATGGCTAGCTGCCAGTTACTTGAGCTAAACATATTTTGGACAGACGCTAACTCGGCATGCAGCAGCGCCAGAGCATTGTCAAAAACCACTTGATCACTACTTTGATTTGGGAAAAATCGTCGAGAATAACTCACACAGCCCAGCGGTAAACTGGTGCAGGCTACAACCTGATCGCCCTTACCCAATACCAACTCGGTGCTGCCGCCGCCAATATCAATGATTAATACCGGTTCAGCGACAGTCTGATTTCGTGCTTTTTTACCTTCAAGCACACCCTGATAAATAATTCGCGCTTCCTGCTCACCCGAAATCACATCAATTGAAACACCTAATAATGCTTCTGCTTGAGCAACAAATTCAGCACTGTCCGCTGCACGGCGCAACGCATCGGTGCCCACCACTTTCACTCGCTGCGCAGGCACACCTTCAATGACTTCAGCAAAACGAGCCAAACAGGCAAAGGCGCGCTGTTTAGCTGCATCAGTCAAGTTGACCTGCTGATCAAGGCCATCGGCCAGTTGGATTTTTTCGCCCCAGCAATGCAAGGGCCGCATACGACCATCAACAAACTCTGCCACCAGAATATGAAAACTGTTGGACCCCAAGTCTATGGCCGCCGCGATATTTTGTTTTGTCATAGCTTTTGCTGCTATGTGGGTGGCTAGATTAGCCTGCATAAAAGATCTCTTGCATAAGTCCCATCGGCCCCTTGAATATTGTTTTACCAACGCCATATATAAGCATAGCAAACCCACTCGATTATTTCCGCCATCATCAGGGCTTCTCCCAAGCCGCCTACCGCGTTATAGTATCGAACCAAATTTAAACCATCAGGAATTTTTTTCACATGAGCCAAATTGTTAACGTAACCGACAGTTCCTTTGACGAAGACGTACTGCAGTCAGATATCCCCGTATTGGTGGATTACTGGGCGGAATGGTGTGGCCCTTGTAAAATGCTGGCACCAGTGCTGGATGAGATCGCGCAGGAATATGCTGGCCGTATGACGGTCTGCAAACTGAACATTGATGACAATGAAGCGACGCCACCTAAATACGGCATTCGCGGTATCCCAACACTGATGCTGTTCAAAAACGGCACCGTTGATGCAACGAAAGTTGGCGCCCTATCAAAATCTCAGCTTGCTGCATTTATCGACAGTAACCTGTAATAGTTAGCAACCCCCTCTGTAATGGCGGGGGTTTTCCTTAAAATTACTGTTGTAATCGCTAGACGCACTCAAAATTGGGTGTTATCGTTCTTCATCAAGACACTTCTCTTCGTGTTTTCTCCGTTATAAAATTCCCAAACATCTAAATAACAATCCACGTTAACTTCGCGCCCTCTATTTTGAGCGCCCGCATACACATCCAAATCCCTTATGAATCTATCTGAATTAAAGAAAAAACCCGTACCCGAACTTTTAAAAATTGCCGCTGAAATTGGCCTCGACAACCTGGCCCGCTCACGCAAGCAAGATGTTATTTTTACCATTCTTAAGCGCCACGCCAAAGGTGGTGAAGATATTTTTGGCGATGGTGTACTGGAAATCCTACAGGATGGTTTCGGGTTCCTACGCTCAGCAGAGGGATCATATTTAGCAGGCCCTGATGATATTTACGTATCACCAAGTCAAATTCGACGTTTTAATCTGCGCACCGGCGACACCATTGCTGGCAAAATTCGCCCACCTAAAGATGGCGAACGTTATTTTGCTCTGCTCAAAGTTAACACCATCAACTTTGATCAGCCGGAAAACGCCAAGAACAAAATTCTGTTTGAAAACCTGACGCCACTGTTCCCCAATGAACGCATGAAGCTGGAACGTGGTAACGGTAGCACCGAAGATCTGTCAGCGCGTATCCTTGATCTGACATCGCCAATTGGTAAAGGCCAGCGTGGTTTGATTGTATCGCCACCTAAAGCCGGTAAGACGTTGATGCTGCAAAATATTGCGCAGTCACTCGTTCACAACAACCCCGATTGCCATTTGATTGTCCTGCTGATTGATGAGCGCCCGGAAGAAGTAACCGAAATGCAGCGCTCTGTACGCGGCGAAGTGGTTGCCAGCACCTTTGATGAGCCACCGGCGCGTCACGTTCAGGTAGCTGAAATGGTCATCGAGAAAGCCAAGCGCCTGGTAGAGCACAAAAAAGACGTGATCATTCTGCTCGACTCCATCACTCGTTTGGCCCGCGCTTACAACACCACCATTCCTTCCTCCGGCAAAGTACTGACCGGCGGTGTGGACGCCCATGCACTGGAGCGTCCAAAACGTTTCTTTGGTGCTGCACGTAACATTGAAGAGGGCGGCAGTCTGACTATTCTGGCCACAGCCTTGGTTGATACTGGCTCGAAAATGGACGAAGTAATCTTCGAAGAATTCAAAGGTACCGGTAACATGGAAACTCACCTCGACCGCAAAATGGCCGAGAAGCGCGTTTATCCGGCCATCAACGTGCGTCGCTCCGGCACACGTCGTGAAGAATTACTGACCACCGAAGACGAGCTGCAAAAAATGTGGATTCTGCGCAAACTGCTTAATTCCATGGAGGACACACAGGCCACTGAGTTCCTGCTGGATAAGCTCAAGGATTTCAAAACCAACGACGAGTTTTTCCTGTCGATGAAACGCAGCTAAAACTGCCGTTCACGTCCGAGTTTTTTCATGCAATATAAAGATCTACGCGATTTCATTGATACGCTTGAGCAGCAAGGCCTGCTCAAGCGTATTAGCGTTGAAGTTGATCCCGTTCTGGAAATGACCGAAATTTGTGACCGCACGCTACGTAACGGCGGCCCGGCATTACTGTTCGAAAACCCCAAAGGCTCTGATATTCCCGTATTGGCCAACCTGTTTGGCACGCCCGAACGGGTTGCCATGGGCATGGGGCAGGAAAAAATCGAAGATCTTCGTGAAGTCGGTAAACTGCTGGCCTTCCTGAAAGAACCAGAGCCACCTAAAGGCATGAAAGATGCCTGGGAAAAACTACCGATTTTCAAACAGGTCATGAACATGGCCCCCAAGGTAGTTAAAAAGGCACCCTGTCAGGAAATCATTATCAGCGGTGACGATGTTGATCTGTCCAAGCTACCGATCCAAACCTGCTGGCCGGGCGATGTTGGCCCACTGATTACTTGGCCATTGGTGATCACCAAAGGTCCGCACAAAGATCGCCAGAATCTGGGTATTTATCGCCAACAGGTTATTGGCCGCAACAAAGTCATTATGCGCTGGCTATCACACCGCGGTGGTGCGTTAGATTTTCGTGAGTGGCAAGCAGAACACCCGGAAGAAAGATTCCCAGTTGCTGTAGCCTTAGGGGCTGATCCGGCAACCATTTTAGGCGCCGTGACACCGGTGCCCGATACACTGTCCGAATATGCCTTTGCGGGCTTATTACGTGGCAACAAAACCGAAGTCGTAAAATGCATCAGTAACGATTTACAGGTTCCCGCCAGCGCTGAAATTGTGCTGGAGGGTTATCTTGAGCCTGGCGAAATGGCCGATGAAGGCCCCTTTGGCGATCACACCGGTTATTACAATGAGGTGGAGAGCTTCCCTGTTTTCACCATTACGCACATTACTCAGCGTAAAAAACCCATTTATCACAGCACCTACACCGGCCGCCCACCTGATGAGCCTGCGGTATTAGGCGTTGCATTAAACGAAGTGTTTGTACCGATTCTGCAAAAGCAGTTTCCGGAAATTGTTGATTTCTACCTGCCACCCGAAGGCTGCTCTTATCGTTTAGCCGTAGTGACAATGAAGAAACAATACCCCGGCCACGCCAAGCGTGTAATGATGGGCGTATGGTCTTTTCTACGGCAGTTTATGTATACAAAATTCGTGATCGTTACCGATGATGACGTTAACGCACGCGATTGGAACGATGTAATCTGGGCCATGACAACCCGTATGGATCCCGGCCGTGATACCACCATCATCGACAGCACTCCTATCGACTACCTTGATTTTGCTTCTCCTGTGGCCGGATTAGGGTCTAAAATGGGCTTTGATGCCACCAATAAATTCCCTGGCGAGACGGATCGCGAGTGGGGCACGCCCATCACCATGGATGACGATGTCAAAAAACATGTGGATGGCATCTGGGACAGCCTGGGCATAGATTAACCGCTAATCACCCCCGCTACATACCCTTAGAAATCGTTTATTACTGGAATTTTAATGCTCGTGAATTGTTTAGTTACCCTCTGTACGCCGCTCAATGGCTCCGTCTATCGCCTCGTTTTACAACCGGGCGAAGAATGCGCATTGTCATTCAAAGCTGGCCAGTATCTAAACATCGAAAGAACCGACGGCACCCGCAGCCCCTTTTCCATTGCCAGTTCTCCAGATGCCGACTCGCTGGAACTGCATATTGATCGCCACGACAGCACCGAGGCCATTATTCAACAGGCGCTGAATGAGAAGACCATTAAGGTCGAGCTACCACTCGGCGATTGCCATCTACCAACGCCGCTTTCTTTTGAGTCCGCAGCACCGGTTATTCTGGTCGCCGCCAGCACTGGCTACTCACAGATGCAAAGCATCCTGCTGAAACTATTCAACAGCAGCCTCAGTAACCCCATCCATCTTTACTGGGGCGCCAAAAGAGCTGATGGTTTTTATATGCTGGAGCAACTGCAAGAGTGGCAGCAACAGCACCCAAACTTCCACTTCACCCCCGTGGTTAGCGATGCGTCCGAAGAATGCCAGTGGCAGGGCAGAGAAGGTTTCTTACACAACATCATTGTTGAAGATTTTGACAACCTGCAAAACGCAGAAGTTTATATTGGCGGTTCGCCACTGATGGTGTACGCCACACTGGATGTATTGGTCAGTCACGGCCTGCCAGAACAGCAAGCCTATTCAGATGTCTTCCACTATGCGCCGCGAGCAGGAAACTAGCCTAACGATCCTAAACTAGCTTTCTGCCGCCATTTGCGCAATGTTGGCGTGCTGCTCATTAGGCATTGGCATTGCTGGCAGGTCCGCAGCAATCACTTCAAAACCCTGTTGTACATGATTTTGGTAGGCTTCCTGCTCACCCATATGCTTCAGCAATCGGCCTAGCTCGGCATGCGCCTCGGGCGTTTCTCGCAACGCAAGACTCGCCATAAAAAACTCACGTGCTTTGCCCCACAACTGATTACGCAAACTCAACCGCCCCAACGTCAACTGCAACTCAGCACTGTCCTTGTGTTTCCTGAACCAGCGCTCCGCTGTTTTCATTTGTGTTTGCACGCTGTCAGCAGCCAACAGCCCATAATCGGCAACCAGCGTGTCACTCCATTCACTATCCAGCGTTTCGCGAAGCGCCACTTCAGCTCTCGTAGCATCCCCCAGCGTCATCATATTACGCACATACTGAAGAGCAACTTCTTCCAACACTCTGATCTTGACAGGCACTCGCAACCAGGCTCGATGCAATTGATTCGCGCAATCTCGCTGATCCTGGTCGGGCTGTTGCTGCCCCGCCCGCTGCAACGTTTTTAATACCGATTGCTTTTCAAGATCATCAAGCCGCGCATCAGAAGCGACACGCAATTTACGCAACAGCGGCGTTAATTCCTGCAGTGCTTCCCAATCCTCCAACGCCACATAAACCTGCTGTAATAATTGTGCGACATGTTTATGTTTGGGGTGACTCTGGCGCAGCACTAACAGCGAAGCCAGCGCCTGTTCGTAGTGCTCATGCTGAATATCAATTTCAGCTTTGGTGATACCAATCGCCAACTCCGCACCCGGGGTGCTGTCATGGGCTTTTTTCAGAAACAACTCACTGCCATTAGGGTCATTATTGGCCGCCGCCGCTCGTGCTGCCGACAAATAATTGATCAGTGGTGTATCGGACTGTGGCGCGGCCTGACTGAGTTTCTTTTGAGCGTTTTTCCAGTTGCCTTCAACCAAATCAATCAAGCCGCTGGTGGTTTTGGAAACACTGCGTTTATGCCGAAAATTATGGTTCCAGCGTCTGACCATGCTGCGACTGCCCAACACTCGAATCAACAGCCAAACCGACACGTAGATCAATACAACCAAGGCAACCAGCAGCACCAGGCCAATCCAAAGACTGGTTTCAATGGTAGTATTTTTATAGGACAGCAGCACATAACCTGCGTCTTCGGCGATTTTTGCCGTCACATAATAACTGGCCACCAGCGCCAGTAAAATCAGCACAAACAAGCGTTTCATTGCGCCGCTCCGGTCACCGTACTTGCTGGTGATGTTTCTGGGGCTTTTGTTACTGGAGAGGCTCCCGGCAATGGCGTGCTGATATAGGCCTTAAGCAACGCCAACGATGCTGAGATATCCGGCAATGCTGGATCAACATGCACCTTTTGCAATTCACGTAATGTCGCTCTTAGCGCCGTCGCACTTTCGTTAAGTTGAAAATACAACTCAACCCAGTTGCCCGCTTTATCCAAACTACGGCTATAAACACCGGCTTTACGCTGCAACAGTGCTAGCTGCGCCTGCTCCAGCATGAGACGTAGATTTTGTTGTACATAATAATGCTGCTCCGGTGTCAGCAATGGCGCCAACGGCTCATCACGACGACGAATAGTTACCATGCTGCCGAAACGTTCCAGCGCCGCATCCAAAACACTCTGCTCTTCAGCAGCCAGCACAGGTTGCACCGCTTCATTTTCTGCGCCCACATCCGGAGCTAACAGCGCCAGCGCTTCAACCTGCTCACTCAGTGCGGCCAATTTAACGAAGATGCCCTCAACATCAAGATGTGCAATGCCCCGTAATTCTGCCGTTTCACGTGCCAGAGCTTCGCGCACATCAAACAAGCCAGGTTCGGCAACCGTTACCAGAATTTGATCTGCCGAGTTAAGCAGCGCCAATGCACTAGCCGTTTCACGCTCCATCAACAGTCGCTGATTGGCTAAACGTAACAGGTACTCAGCCTCTGCCAACATCCAGCTGCGCCGGCTAACCTGTGTGACTTCGCCAATTTGACGATT
>Ga0209292_1000474_pt1 | contig 52423 bp, 40 predicted proteins | sample GOMGulsemesocosm_2_FD_184634 | JGI IMG/M metagenome (GOLD analysis project Ga0209292, IMG submission 184634) | Methane-oxidizing microbial communities from mesocosms in the Gulf of Mexico - GOM9C Gulf of Mexico (SPAdes) (version 2) | ecosystem: Environmental > Aquatic > Marine > Cold seeps... | reverse complement strand
TAATATTAATGAAATAGAGCAAGCTAAAACAGTATTGCTTGCCAAGTGGCAAGGCCCTTATCAAGGTATACCTGCATTTGACAAGGTGTCACTCATTGGTTTAATTCCTGCTATAGAAGCTGCGATGAAAATTAATCTTGCTGAAATTGATGTTATTGCTAATAGCACTGATGCAGCAACATTTGATAATACTATTGTTGCTATGGAAAAAACTGGCAATGATTTAGGCCGAGTGTTTACCTATTGGGGAATTTGGAGCAGCAATCAATCTTCACCAGAATTTCGTAAAATTCAAGCGGAAATGGCACCCAAGCTTTCAGCATTTTTTTCTAAAATCAATCAAAATGAAAAACTGTTTAGCCGCATCCAATCGGTTTATAGCAGCGAAGATGTTAAATTACTAACCCCAGCTCAGCAACGCTTAGTGCTATTAACTTATAATAATTTTGCACGTAATGGCGCAACATTAAACGCCGAAGATAAAAAACGTTATGCTGATATAAATCAACGGTTAGCTGAGCTACATACTAAATTTGGTAATAATGTTTTAGCAGATGAAGAAAGCTATGTTTTGTATTTGAGTAAAGAGCAACTTGGCGGTTTGCCTGAATCAATTATCAGTGTCGCCGCTTCTGCAGCGACAACACGTGATCATCAAGGCGAATATGCTATCACTAATACTCGTTCGTCAATGGACCCCTTTTTGACCTATTCAACTGAGCGAGCTCTTAGAAAGCAAGTCTGGAGTACTTATTATAACCGTGGCGATAACGGTGATGAGTTTGACAATAATGCTGTTATTGCCGAGATTTTACAACTTCGCCACGAGCGAGTAGGCCTGTTAGGTTATAAAAACTATGCGTCTTGGCGCCTTGAAGATCGTATGGCAAAAACACCTGAAAATGCTATCGCTTTAATGGAAAGTGTATGGCCTGCGGCAATTGCTCGTGTTGAGGAAGAGGTAGCAGATATGCTTGCTATCGGAAAAGCACAAGATGGTATTGAAAAAATTGAACCATGGGATTACCGTTTTTATGCTGAGAAAGTTCGTAAAGACAAATACAATCTAGATTCAGATGAAGTGAAGCAATACCTACAATTGAACAAATTGCGAGAAGCGATGTTTTACGTGGCAGATCGTTTGTTTAACTTTGAGTTTGCAGAGATTACAGATGGCTCAGTACCAGTGTTTAATGCAGATGTTCGTGTTTGGGAAGTTACAGATAAAATAACCAAGGAGCATATTGGCTTATGGTATTTAGATCCGTTTGCCAGACAAGGCAAACGTTCAGGGGCATGGGCAACAACGTATCGTAGTTATAGCACCTTTGACGGTCAGAAAAATGTTCTCTCATCTAACAATTCTAACTTTAGTAAAGGTGCTGATGGCCAACCAACGTTGATATCATGGTCTGATGCTGAAACCTACTTTCATGAATTTGGTCATGCATTGCATTTTTTAGCGTCTAAAGTTGCTTATCCAACGCTTAACTCAGGCGTGCGTGATTATACTGAATTTCAATCACAATTATTAGAACATTGGTTAGCTACTGATGAGGTTATCAATAATTACCTAGTACATTATAAAACGGGCAAACCTATGCCAGTTGAGTTGATTGCTAAAATTAAGCAAGCAGCAACGTTCAATCAAGGTTTTAGCACCACTGAATATTTAGCGTCGGCGCTAGTTGACATGAAGTTTCATACGGTTGACCCAACTGATATTGATGCGGATAAATTTGAACGTGAAACACTTGCGGCTCTTAATATGCCTGAACAAATAGTGATGCGTCATCGCAGTACACAGTTTGGCCATATTTTCAGTAGTGAAGGGTATGCTTCAAGTTATTATGGTTATATGTGGGCCGAAGTATTAACCGCTGATGCTGCAGAGGCCTTTGCTCAAGCACCTGGTGGTTTTTACGATAAAGAGGTTGCGGCTAAGTTAGTTGAGCATTTATTTAGTGTGCGCAATGCGGTTGATCCAAGTGAGGCTTATCGTGCCTTTAGAGGACGTGATGCTAAAGTGGAAGCATTGATGCGTGACAGAGGATTTCCAGTAAAAACGGTACCTTAGTCATAAAAAGAAGTAATCTCTTTACTTTAATTCATCCTTTTAAAACTCGCTTCGGCGAGTTTTTTATTAATAGTAGAAATGATTATAATGTTGGTGGTTCAACCGATAAATCATTACTTCAATTGATATCAGAACCTAGCATACTGATATTTGTTTTTGATAGCTTTATTGAGTTTCTGTACCTTTTTTTGTTTTTTATTCAGCATTGAGGGGTCTGGTAACCCTTTTATCGGCACATGGCAGCTTGTCTCAGGTGAATATATTAATGGTGAAAATAAAATTGTCGATTATGCCGATGCCGACATTAATTCAATAAAGGTACTTTCTGCTAACTATTATAGTTTCATTTCCATTTCTGGAGATAAATTCTGGGTAGCAGGACGGGTAATTATCAATTTGATGCAAAATGGTATAGTGAGATTCTGATTCATACTTCTTACAGTATTACTGAGGGAAGCCAATATACTTTCAATACCAATTAATTGATAAACTTTGGCACAATAGTCGTTGGAAAAAGGGTAAACGTGTGGAGTATGAAATATGGCGCAAGTTGAAGTAAGTGATTTTTTGTGAAGATATTCAGATAAATAGCTACAATTAAGTCATTTAGGGTAAGGTTATTGAGCTTGATGATTTTTTGTCAGTAAATTACGATAAAGAACTGTTAGTTTAAAATACGCCCACTTAATCATCGCTAGAAGGGGTATTTAGTTAATAAGTGAAATTTATGAAAAAAAAACCGTTAGTTGCTCAAATAAAACAGTGGTGGAACACCGATTGCCCGTTTTGTAAAAAGACTAGGTTGCTTTTACTCTGGCTTGTACTAATGTTAGTAACAGATTACTTATGGTTTCATCTACTTTTTTAATAGGACTATTGTATGGCTGCATTGGGTTTAGCATGGATTGATTCCTTAGAAATAGCGCTTGATTTAATGGAGCAACATCCTGATGTTGATCCATTAACCTTGCATTTTACTGAACTCAGGCAATGGGTGCTCGAGCTAGAACGTTTCAATGATGATCCTAAGCATTGTGGTGAACGTGTGCTTGAGGCAATTCAATTAGCATGGATTAGCGAAATGGACTAAAAATTGCTCTTTGCTGCTTGGTAAATTTAATCTATACTCTACCGCAACATCAACCGTATCTATTTTCATTATTCACAAAAGTAATAATAAAACAATAAAAGCAGCAATAAAATGACTCAAAGCAAGCGCCCTCTCTATATACCCTATTCGGGTCCAACATTATTAGAAACACCACTATTAAACAAAGGCAGTGCTTTTGATGAAAACGAACGTGTTTGTTTTAACTTAACAGGTTTATTACCACCAAGGTTTGAAACTATCGATGAGCAAGTAGCACGAGCATATCGTCAGTACAGTTGCTTTAATACCAAGATAAATAAACATATCTACCTAAGAGCCATTCACGACAATAACGAAACATTATTCTTTAAACTCGTACAAGCGCACTTAGCTGAAATGATGCCAATTATTTATACTCCTACGGTTGGTGATGCTTGTGAACAATTCTCAGATATTTATCGCAGCTCACGGGGATTTTTTATTGCTTATGAAAATAGATATCAAATAGATGATATTTTACATAACGCCACAAAAAGTAAAGTAAAAGTCATTGTAGTGACAGATGGCGAGCGTGTTTTAGGCTTGGGAGACCAGGGTATTGGTGGTATGGGTATTCCTATTGGTAAGTTATCTTTATACACAGCTTGCGGTGGCATTAGTCCCGCCTATACCTTACCCGTCATGCTAGATGTTGGCACTAATAATCAAAAATTATTGGATGACCCTATGTACATGGGCGCGCGCCATAAACGTATTGGGCAAGCTGAGTATGATGAGTTTATTGATTTATTTATTAGTGCTATAAAACGTCGTTGGCCCAATGCTCTGTTGCAATTTGAAGATTTTGCTCAGCCAAATGCCATGCCTCTTTTAACAAAATATCGCGATAAAATATGCTGCTTTAATGATGATATACAAGGTACGGCTTCCGTGACGGTTGGTACTTTATTGGCGGCTAGTCGTAGTAAAGGGGTTAAGCTGTCACAATTGAAGGTTGCTTTTGTTGGTGCTGGTTCTGCTGGTTGTGGAATCGCTGAACAAATAATCACCCAAATGGTTTCAGAAGGGCTAGCACCATTACAAGCCCGCAGCCAAGTATTTATGGTAGATCGTTTTGGATTATTAACTCAGGGAATGGAAGGCCTAAGAGATTTCCAACAAAAACTAGTACAAAATACACTCGCATTGAAATCGTGGAATATTGAAGGGGAATATGCATCACTATTAGAGGTAATGCATGGCGCAAAACCGGATATCCTTATTGGCGTTTCAGGTCAAGCAGGGATATTTAGTGAAGAGGTGATTAAAGCAATGAAACAACATTGCGCTAAGCCTATTATATTTCCGTTAAGTAACCCTTCAAGACAAGTTGAAGCGACGCCAATTCAAGTAATAAATTGGACAGAAGGTAAGGTGATTATTGCCACTGGTAGTCCCTTTGAACCAGTAGAATACCAAGGCAAAATGTTTCCTATTGCTCAATGTAATAACAGTTATATTTTCCCCGGTATTGGTCTTGGTGTAATTTCTGCGAACATTAATCGTATAACAGATAAAATGTTGCAAGTTGCTAGTGAAACCTTAGCGGCGGCATCACCATTAGCTAACAGTGGTAAAGGTGAATTATTACCACCACTAACAGGCATAGCACAGCTAAGTAAAGATATTGCTTTTGCGATTGCCAAAGTAGCTTACGAGCAAGATTTAGCATTGCAGTTAACAGATGATGAGCTGCGAGAAACCATAGAGCGTAATTTTTGGCAACCTGAATATCGTCAATACCGTAGAACGAGTTTGTAATTGACAGCTAATGCTTATTTAATTTCAACTCTGTTTAAACAGCTCCCCGTAAATGACAAATAAAACACTTACTAATTTTTAGTTTGCTTTGGGAGTAATACCAAAGCAAACTAAATTTATTCCCACCTCAGAGCTATGTCAGAGGAGCTATAACAAATAAAATTTTTGCTGGTATAGTCATTCTATATCTAATAAATTTGTGCAGTTATTGCTTTTCTGACAAGCTCCCAAGGGCGAGTTTAAAAGGCTTAAATGCTGCGTTATTAATTTTGACAAGGGCGCTACATGGATGTAGCTTATTAGAGAATGCAGGAGTATATTCTCCTGAAGAACGATTCTCTTCAATCAATGCCTTGTCTCTAAGCCTTTTAATTCTCGCTGAGTGGGAAATAACTTAATGGACTTGGTATAACATGATTTATTGCCATGTTACTTCTGAAGTAAAAATATAACCAGCACCATAAACTGTTTTGATTATTTTGGGATTTTTATGGTCTTGTTCAATTTTCTTTCTTAATCTCGACATTCTTACGTCAATACTTCGGTCAAAAGAGGTTGCATCTTCACTCAGTAAACGCTCTCTTGATAATATTTGCCTAGGAGCATTAAGTAATATCATCAGTATTTCAGTTTCAGCGGCGCTTAGCATAAAGTTATCGCCCTTGTTGTTGGACAAAGTAAGTGTTGATTGTTCAAATTTCCACTCGCCAAAGCTGGCGGTGCGAGGTGTTACGATCGGTAATTCAGAAACCACAAGCCGACGAATAATACTTTTTACCCGAGCAACGAGTTCTCGTGGGTCGAAAGGTTTGCCAATATAATCATCAGCACCTAGCTCTAATCCTAATACTTTATCGGGTAAGCTGTTTCGACCAGATAAAATAATAACGCCAATTTTTTTATCATCATAAAGTTTTTTTACTAATGACAAACCATCCATGTCAGGTAAGCCAAGATCAATAATGCAAAGAGAAGGCATTTGTTTTTTGATTGCCAATAAGGCTTGTTCACCGGTAGTAAATGCTTGGGTACAAAAGTTATAGCGCTCAAGTTCTTGGCAAACTAAGTTACATATATCGAGTTCATCATCGATAACGTAAATTAAAGGTTTAGTGTTCACAAGTGTCATTGCCTCGACTTTTTATTGTAATGCTTGAAACAATTTATTTGCCACAAAAGGTTTTTTTAACAAAATGGGCGTGTTTTTATTGGGTTTATGCTGCTGTTGAAAATAACCACTCATGAGTACAATTTTGCAGTTAGGAGTGCGACTTTTTAACAGGGCAGCAAGTTCAAAGCCATCTTTATTACCTGGCATACTGATATCTGAAACCATACCATACAAGTCATTAATAGTGTTGATAAGTTGTTCAGCTTCATCACTGTCATTTGCCTCGATAACATTTAATCCAAATGATATTAATTGTTCTCTAATAATAGCGCGCACATCATGATCATCTTCAACTAATAAAATCAACTTATTTGAGAAGTCTGTTTCTTTCGCTGTTGTTTCACAGGTATGGTTTGTTGTGTTAGAGCTTGCCTCTTCTTTATAGATAAGTAAGGGCAATAGGAGCGATATTTTAGCACCGCCACTTTCACAGTTAGCAATGCGAATGTAACCTTGCGATTGTTTAATAAAGCCAAACACCATGCTTAAGCCAAGACCAGAGCCTTGATGCGTAGATTTTGTGGTGAAAAATGGCTCAAATGCTTGGTTTATTGCTTGCTCGTCGAAGCCATGACCATTATCTATTATGGTGACATCAAGATAGTCACCTAATTTAACTTTTTCATCAAATAATAATGTGTCATTCACTATTCTTTTATTAACAATTAGCGTGATATCGCCACCGTTTGGCATGGCATCTTTGGCATTTAATACTAAATTTATTAAGCAGTTCTCTAACTGGTTAGCATCGACATAAGCTTGTAGGTTTTCATTTAAATAATTAGTGTTAATGGTGATTTTACTTGGTAGAGAGCCTTTCAATAGTTCGATTGTTTCATCAATTAAAACGGTAATATCGACTCTACAAGGTCGTAAATATTGTCGACGTGAAAATGCTAACAAACGGTTAGTAATATCGCTACCTTTCCGCGAGGCTTTAATTGCGGGGAGTAAGCGCAATAATAATGGTTTGTTATTCTCATTATCTTGCTGAGCGGCAAGTAAATTTCCTAAAATAATAGTGAGTATATTATTAAAATCATGTGCTAACCCCCCTGCAAGCTGTCCCACAGCATTGATGTGTTGCACTTGTGCTAATTGTTGTTGCGCTTGTTGGCTTTCACTCATTGCTTGTTGTAGTTGTGCATTGGTAGTGGCTAGGGTTTGTGTTCGTGAGGCAACTTTTAAATCGAGCATTTCTATGTTTTCACGCATCTGATTTACCATGTCGTCAAATGATTTTCCTAAAATACCTAACTCATCGGTACGGGATATTCCACTGGTGACCGTTAGATCTCCTTGACTTACTTTTTTTGCAACCAAAGCAAGTGCGTTTATTGGTTTTGTTACCCAATAGGAAAAAATTAATGCCAAAACAATAGCGCACATGAAGGCAATGAAGCCCATGGTTAATATTCGTTGGCTAAGGAGCTTACCGCTGCTTTGTAATTCGTCTATATAGACAGAAGAACAAATATACCAACCCAGTTCAGGTAAATGTCGAACTAAAGATAATTTTTTATAACTGTAGTTATTTGCATCGCTAGGCTTATCCCACTCATATTCAAGTTCTTGCCCTGTATCAGCAACCGCAATAAGCTCTTGTAAAATAGGTTGTCCTGTCTGTGGGTCTTTAAGCTGTAAGGCATTGGACCCATTAATATTGGGGTTAGGGTGATGAAGCATGTTGCCTTGTTCATCAAAAATAAAAAGATAACCTGTTTTGGCAATAACACTGTTTTTTATGATTTGGCGTAACCGGTGAACCACTGCTTCTTTACGGGGTTTTAGGCTAAGCTGCATACTGCTCGCTAATTCAAAAACATTATTTAAAACTAAGCGGCTAGCATTTTTTTCAATTTGATAGACTTCTTTATTAATTAGCGGAACTGAATACCAATAGATGCCAAAAAGTAGCACTAGCAAAATAGAGGTGATGGCAGAAAAGAAAGTACGTGATAACTTTTGCTGTAAAAACATTGTTCACCTGTGTTTAAGAAAACGATGAAATTATTATAAAAAAAGGGCTGGCTAGAAGCCAGCCCAAAAAATAGTAGCGTCGAGAAGGAGTGGAAAACTACTATTTGGGAAACACTCTCATGTTACTTATTGGCTTGTTCGCGCAAAATAAACTTTTGTATTTTTCCTGTTGATGTTTTAGGTAGTTCACCAAAAACAATGGTTTTTGGTGTTTTAAAGTGCGCCATATTATCACGACAAAAACTGATGATTTCTTGTTCTGTGATGTCAATATTTGGCATTGGCGTAATAAATGCGCAAGGTGTTTCTCCCCATTTATCATCCTTTTTTGCTACTACTGCCACTTCTTGAACTTTAGGGTGACGGTATAAAATATCTTCAACTTCAACGCTTGAAATATTTTCACCACCTGAAATAATGACATCTTTAGAGCGATCTTTTATTTCAATATAGCCATCACTGTGCCAAACCGCGATATCGCCTGAATGTAGCCAGCCACCTTCAAAGGCAGCTTGAGTGGTTGAAGGGTTTTTGAGATACCCCTTCATCACTAGGTTGCCGCGCATAAATATTTCACCGACGGTCTCACCATCTTTAGGCATAGGCTCTAAAGTTTCAGGATCTGCTACCATTAGTTGGTCAAGCATGGGAGAACGAACCCCTTGGCGAGATTTTAATTTAGCTTGCTTTTCAGCACTTTCTTCATTCCATTCGTCATGCCAAGCACAAACAACTGAAGGGCCATATGTTTCTGTTAAGCCATAAGTATGAGTCACTTTAAAACCAGAAGCTTCCATGCCTTCAATTACCGAAGCGGGAGGCGGAGCACCTGCAGTCATTACTTTCACTGGATGATTGATATCAGCTTTTAATGAGGCATCTGCGCCGTTAAGCATATTTAATACAATAGGGGCACCACAAAAGTAGCCCACTTTTTCAGATTGAATTAAATTGAATATAGGCTCTGCGCGCACATGACGTAAACTTACGCTCGTGCCAGCAGTTGCGGCAATTGACCAAGGAAAACACCAGCCGTTACAATGAAACATAGGTAGGGTCCACAAATAGACCGGGTGTTCCCCCATACTCCATGACATAACATTACTCACGGCATTAAGGTAGGCACCGCGGTAGTGATAAACAACCCCTTTAGGATCGCCTGTTGTACCTGAAGTATAATTTAAAGTAATAGCATCCCATTCATTGTTTGGCCGTAGTGGTTCAAAATCACTATCACCTTCATCAAGCAACTGATCATAGGTTAACGAGCCAATGAGTTCACCTTCGTTAAAGTTAGGATCATCAATATCAATGACTAAGGGTTTATGTGGGATCATGCGCAGTGCTTTTTTTACTATTGGGCTAAATTCCTTGTCGGTAATTAACACTTTGGTTTCTGCATGCACAAGAATAAAAGCAATTGCTTCGGCATCAAGACGAGTATTAATTGAATTAAGTACGGCACCACTCATCGGGACAGCGAAGTGTAATTCAAAGTGTTCGCTAATGTTGGGTGCTATGACTGAGACTGTATCGCCACGACCAATACCTCGTTTCGCCAAAGCACTAGCAAAGCGTGTACAACGTTGAAAAACTTCTAACCAAGTGTGACGAATATCACCATTCACTGTTGCCGTTTTATTCGGATAAACAAAGGCAGCACGATCTAAAAACGAAATAGGCGTAAGCGCCATATGGTTAGCTTCATTTGGCTCTAGGTACTGCTCAAAAATGTTTATAGTAGTCATTTATATATTCCTTATTACTAAGTATTATTACTGTTAGCTACAGCGACTTCTTCCTGCGTTTCATCAGCAAAAATAATGTTATCTTTACTGCGGTGCTTACCCAGTAGTCTAGGGCGTTCAATTAGAAAATAAAGTATTACACCAATAAATACTGCATACATGGTAGATTTAGGATCTGGCATCGCTAACGTCACCGCAACAATACCGGCAACACCTCGTTCAGTTGAATTTTTTAGCTGTTCCATACCAACCATAATACAAATATATGCGGTAAGTACTAAGGTAAGAGAAAGTGCGATCGGTAATACCGGCTTAAATAAGGTCACTAAAGGTAATGCAAATAGCGCAAGTAAACCGCTCATCCAAAAAGTACCACCGCCACTATAAATTGATTCCATAGATTTACGACCCATTGCATAACGCTCAGCAACTGTTGCGTGGGCAGCTGTCCATAATGGCCCTGCTAACCCAGGCCATGGTGCTAAAAATGCGTGAAAACCATTGCGAATAGCAGTAACTAAATGAACACGGTCAACATTCTCTTCTATTTTTTCATCATCGCGAATATGATCAACACGATTAACTAAGGTAAAACCAACAAGGATATCGCCAAAAGCAATGACATAAGCAATTATTGCTGTTGGGATGGCCAGTAAGAATACTTCCCAATCAGGGTAACCAACAGTAAAGGGTAAATAGTCCCACATTAACGAAAAATTAGGATTCGTAATGCCCCATTCTATTTCAGGTAATGGGTATTCACCTACCGCCCAGCCAACGAGCATAGCAATAATCATTCCGGGTACCATGCCAAAGTTAGCAACTTTCTTGGCAAAAGAGTTTTCATTGATAACATTTTTGAACGAGAGAGAAAATAAGATATAGGCAGAGATAATAGAGCCGACTATCAATGAAACAGGTGTTGCATCAATACGACCACCAACTTTTAATTCTCCCATCATTGCCGCCATACCGGCACCGATAATTATTCCACATTTTAGTGAGTTTGGAATGACATCAACTAACTTGGAGCCTAAACGAGTTGCGCCTAAAATAAGAAAAATAATAGAGACTTCAATTTGCAGGGCAAACAATGCTCTTATTGCTTCAGGACCTGGCTCAAAACCTTTTAAATAAAGTAATACCACTGGAATGGCTGGCGTTATCCAACCAGGAACTAAAGGTACACCAAGTAATGCGGGTAAAATATAGCCTACACCCGCAATAAAAGTAAAAGCTAATGCCGCTTCATAGGGCATACCTAAATAGCTTTCAAGCAAAGGGATCATGGCCAAACCAACCACGAACATGAAAAAGCCTTGTATCATTTCGGGGAGTTCCCAGCGGTAATGAACAAAAGGTAATCTGATTTTAAATGGTCCTGCTGGCCAATAAGGTTGCTCGTCGCCATGCGTGCGCTTAATAAGTTGCATTGATATTCTTGCCGTTGTTTTAATGTTACCGTGCAGTGAACTATGAAAGCATTTCAGAAATTTTTCGACAATGTGACCAAATGTAACAAGCAAAAATGATATTTAAGGACAAGGGTAGTGAAATATTTATTACTTGCTTGCACAAATAAAGGGGAGAAATCATAAGCAGCTTGAGTTACAGCGTAATTCAGTGAATGTTATAAAAAGAGCGATTTTCATTTTCAACAAAAAATGCCTTATATTTTAATTTGATGACTAAGACTAAAGGACCAGAAAAAAGAAGCAAAATATGTATGAGAATTATTCAACGGTTATTATTAGGATTTTACTATGATTTCGTTTATAATCGCGCCAAAATTTGTAGATGTCGATTTTTTGATTCGGTATTTGCGTAATTACATTAAAATTTAAATTTATTAAAAGGGCTTATCATGGCTATCGAACGTACTTTCTCTATCGTAAAACCAGACGCAGTTGCTAAAAACTTCATTGGTCAAATATACAACCGTTTTGAAACTGCAGGTTTAAAGATTGTTGCTTCTAAAATGATTCACTTAAGCCAAGAAAAAGCTGAAGGTTTCTACGCTGAACATAGCGAACGTCCTTTCTTTGGTGCTTTAGTTGAATTTATGACTTCTGGTCCAGTAATGGTGCAAGTTTTAGAAGGCGAAAACGCTGTTCTTAAAAACCGTGAAATCATGGGTGCTACTAACCCAGCTGAAGCACTTGCTGGTACTATCCGTGCTGACCTTGCTGATTCAATTGACGAAAATGCTGCTCACGGTTCTGATGCTTTAGAATCAGCTGCGCGTGAAATTGCTTACTTCTTCAGTGATGAAGAAATTTGTTCACGTACTCGTTAATTTGTCGAGCGTAATTTATTGCGCTAGATGGTCAGAATAAATTCTGATCTACAAACGAAAGGATTTTACTGAGTTATCAGTAAAATCCTTTTTGTATTTTATACGTGAGTATAAAATTGCGAAATCCGCTCGAAAAGCGTACAATTCGCGACCTTGTTTTATCTTTTTCCTGTTATTTTCTGTATAAATTGTGAGAGTTTGTTGTATGAGTGACCCTATCGTCAAAGAAAATGTCAAAGACGTTGCTAAAAAAAGCAGCAAAGTGAATCTATTAAATTTTGACCATCAAGGGTTGCGAGACTATTTTGATTCTATTGGTGAAAAGCCTTTTAGAGCTGATCAAATTATGAAATGGATCTATCACTTTGGTTATAGTGATTTTGAACAAATGACTAATATAAATAAAAAGCTTAGGGAAAAACTACAACGTAACTGTGAAATTAAAGCACCAGAAATTTCTGAAAAGCAAGTGTCGAAAGATGGCACCATTAAATACGCCTTAGTATTAGAAGGTGGTCAAGAAGTTGAAACTGTCTGGATTCCTGAAAATGATCGCGCTACTTTATGTGTATCGTCACAGGTAGGTTGTGCACTTGAATGTACTTTTTGTGCTACTGCTCAGCAAGGCTTTAATCGAAATTTATCCATGTCAGAAATTATTGGTCAAGTCTGGCGAGTAGCTAATGATATTGGTGCGACACGTATAACTGGCAAAAGACCCATTACCAATATCGTTATGATGGGTATGGGTGAGCCGTTACTTAATATGAAAAACCTCATTCCAGCCCTTGATACCATGTTAAATGATTTGGGTTACGGTTTATCAAAGCGCCGAGTTACGGTAAGTACTTCGGGTGTTGTACCAGCACTTGATATGCTAAAAGCTAAAATTGATTGTGCCTTAGCTATTTCAATTCATGCCCCTGACAATAAGTTGCGTGATGAGTTAGTGCCAATTAATAAAAAATACCCATTAGAAGAATTTATTGCTGCGGCAGGTCGTTATATTGATGGCTCTAAAGCTAACAAGCAGGCGACAATCGAATATGTGATGTTAGATCGTGTTAATGATTCAACAGATCAAGCGCATGCGTTAGCGCATGTATTAAAAGGTTTACCCAGTAAAATTAATTTGATCCCTTTTAACCCTTATCCTGGTTCTCCTTATAAACGGCCAAGTAATTCTCGTATCGATCGTTTTGATAAAGTGTTACAAAGCTATGGATTAACTGTTATTACACGCCGACCGCGTGGTGAAGATATTGATGCAGCATGTGGCCAATTAGCGGGTGATGTTTTCGATCGAACTAAACGTACCCAAACACAAGAAAATGCACGAACAGAAAAAAAACAGATGAAAGCTGATGAAATTTCGGTAAAGATAGTCTGATCGCGTTACTATCTAAAAATTAAGAGTAATAGTATTTAACTATGGTTGATACATTAGGGATAAATCTTTGACTAAAAAACGAATTTCATCACTTATTGTCGCGGTATTATTAGTGGCAATGTCAGGGTGTGTTACGCAAGAGTTTGCAAATAATGATACGCCAGTGGTGAAAAACCAAGCGAATAGAGATGATATGGCGGCAACGCGTATTTCTCTTGGTTTAGGTTATTTGAGAATGGGTAATATGGCCCAAGCGAAGCAAAATTTAGAAAAAGCGAAAAATTTTTCCCCTGACATGGTGCAAGTCTATACAGCGTTTGCGCATTACTATGAAACTGTTGGTGAAAATGAATTAACGATTGAGTCATATGAAAAAGCGCTATCACTTAAAAATGATGATGCTGATACCTTAAATAATTATGGTGTCTATTTATGTCGTCAAGATCAAATAGAGGCTGCAGAAATACAACTTTTAAAAGCTATTGCAGTTCCAACTTATATCTTAGTCGCTAAAAGTTATGAAAATTTATCGTCTTGTTTTTTACAAAAAGATAATTTTGTAAAAGCAGAAATGTATTTGCATAAAGCTGTTATGCATAGCCCGGGTAATTCATCTACATTATTTCAAATGGTACGTTTACAATATGCCATGGGTGAATTTACCCAAGCTAAAACATACGAACAACGCTTTGAAAAGGTTACTCGACGTTTTACCTCGCAGTCTTTAGCGCTAGCATATAAAGTTTATTGGAAACTAGGACAGCGTCGTACCGCTAAAAATTATGGCACTATGTTAGTGAAAATGTACCCGCAATCATGGGAAACACAACAGTATTTGTTGAACGAACTTGAGTTAATTGAGGCGGACAGCTTAGCTAAAAGATATCAATTAACTCAACAGAGTGAAGCAAGCGCTAAATCAAAAAAACGCGTAGTGAAACTATCCCCTAGAAATATGTCACCTAAAAAGGCGTTATCAAGTAACCCTGTGGAAAGTTCTCGTTTAGTAGAACAAACAATAGAATCGAAAGTTGCATCTCAAAAGGTTACTCAAGCAGCAGTGGCACCAGCATTAAGTGCAATTAATACTACAGTGAAAACATCAATTTCTGCAGCGAATCCTACGTCAATCAATGCAGCTTTGACAATGGGCAGTGCTGAAACGGTTACTTTAGGTTCAGAGCAAAAAACGACGTCAGTTCAACCAAGTAAACAAGGTAAACGTGTTGTTGTTTTAGCTGCACCAAAAGTTGAAGAAAAGCAGATAACTAATGAGAACAATATATCTCAGGCAACCGATAAGACCTTGCTCACCAATACTAAAGTTGACGTGATAGCCTTAGCTGAAAAAGAAATGCCGTTGGAAGATCAAGAGATACACAGTATCGCGAAGAAGCCTGACTTGATTACTGAAGATGCACCTGTAATAGAAAAGTCGTTAACTGTTACTTCTACAGAAATCCAACCTAATGACAGTGCTCGTAAAAATGATCAAGATATGCATGTGGTAAGTAAGGGTGATACTTTATATAGTATATCTATCAAATATAACATCAAAATTAAGGCGTTACGCCGTTGGAATAATCTTACTGGTAATAAAAAAATCCGCATTAATGATAGATTACACTTAATAAACCCTAATACGGTGACTGAATAATGAATGAAGAAGTTTTAGCTGCCGAAAACCCCAAGCAAGTGGATGAGCTTTGTGAGGATATGGAAGTCGTTGGTCCTGGTTTAATGCTGAGTGAAGCACGAAAAAAATTATCACTCAGTATCGAAGAAGTAAGCGCAAGGTTAAATTTTAGAACAAACTTAGTCGAAGAAATAGAACAAGATATTTTTGACCAGTCGTTGCCTGCAACGTTTAATCGTGGTTATTTACGCAATTATGCTAAATTAGTCTCGGTTGATATTAACGAGGTAATTAGTGCCTATGACATGCTAGGTGTGGCTGAAGTCCAACGTAGCGAAATGCAAAGTTTTTCAAATTTAACAGAAAAGCAAGCAGAGCATAGTCGCTTAATGTGGTTTAGTTATTTAATTGTCGCAATTTTGTTTGGCTTAATGGTGGTATGGTGGCTACAAGAGCCAAAACTATCCATTAATTTGTTTGATAATCCCAAACAAGAACAAGAACAAAAAATTAGCAATGATATTAGTAATGTAGCTGATTTAAGTGTAGCTAAAAACAGTGTTGTGGCGCTTGAAGAGTCTAAGGCAGAAGTAATTGAAACGGATAAAATCACTAAATCCGTTGAGAGTGCACAAAAAAGTCCTGAGCCAATTATTACTGAGCCAACTATTTCTGAGGTAAGCGTAGATGCTGTACTTGAAGAGCAGCTAGAAGCTAAAATTGAAACTATCACTAAAGCTGAACAAGACCCTAATATTAGCACAGCCGTGTTTACCTTTTCAGGTGACTGTTGGGTTAATATTTTTGATGCCACGGGCGAGCGCATTGCGTGGGGCGTTAAAAAATCAGGTTACGTTATGACTGTTACTGGTAAAGCACCGTTAAAGGTAACGTTAGGTAAACCGGAACTGGCGATGATTGATTTTAATAACAAACCTGTAGATTTATCGTCTTTTAATATCGGTAATATTGCTAAGTTTACCTTACCGTTAATCTCACAATAAAGACCAAATGTAGAATTACAAAAGAATAAATTATGTTTAAAGAATCCCCAATCATTCGTCGTAAATCCCGTCAAATTATGGTGGGTAATGTTCCCGTTGGTGGCGATGCGCCAATTACGGTGCAATCAATGACTAATACGCTTACTACCGATGTTATTGCTACTGTGGCACAAATTAAGGCATTAGAAGCGGTTGGTGCTGATATTGTCCGTGTAAGTGTACCTACTATGGATGCAGCAGAAGCCTTTCGTGAAATCAAAAAACAAGTGAATGTCCCTTTAGTTGCGGATATTCATTTTGATTATCGCATTGCCTTAAAAGTAGCCGAATATGGCGTTGATTGTTTGCGTATTAATCCTGGCAATATTGGTAATGAAAATAGAATTCGTAGTGTTGTTGAATGTGCTCGTGATAATAACATTCCTATTCGAATAGGGGTTAATGGCGGCTCGTTAGAAAAAGATATTCAAGAGAAATACACCGAGCCCACACCAGAAGCCTTGTTTGAATCAGCGATGCGTCATGTCGATATTCTCGATAGATTAAACTTTGATCAGTTTAAAGTCAGTGTTAAAGCTTCAGATGTATTTCTGGCAGTAGAATCTTATAAATTATTAGCAAAACAAATTGATAAACCATTACATTTAGGTATCACTGAAGCGGGTGGTTTACGCGCTGGTTCCGTTAAATCCTCTGTTGGCTTAGGGTTGTTATTGGCGCAAGGAATTGGTGATACCTTACGTATATCACTTGCCGCTGATCCAGTGGAAGAGATTAAAGTAGGCTTCGATATTTTAAAGTCGTTGAAATTGCGCAGCCGTGGTATTAATTTAATTGCTTGCCCTAGTTGTTCACGTCAAGAATTTGATGTAGTGGCAACGGTAAATGCCCTGGAAGAGCGTATTGAAGACATTATGACGCCAATGGATGTCTCTATTATTGGTTGTATTGTTAATGGTCCTGGTGAAGCAATGGTGTCTGATTTAGGGTTAACTGGCGGCAATAAAAAAAGCGGTTACTACCTTGATGGTCTTCGTCAAAAAGAACGCTTTGATAATACTGATTTGGTTGATCAGCTTGAGCAACGTATTCGAGCCAAAGCACATGCGATGGACGAGCGATTAAATGAAAAAAATCGAATTGAAGTTAAATCAGTAGATTAATCATTTTAGGTGTTATTTTCGGCATAATTATTCTCCCGTTTAAGTATGGGGCGTTATTCGCTATAATGCGCGCTGCGTAAAAATTAACACACAATAAAGAACAACAGAGAGAAATAAATAAGTGGCTAAAAATAAGGCGCTACAAGCAATACGCGGTATGAACGATTGCTTACCAAATGAAACAAATATTTGGCAAATGGTTGAAGCGGTATTACGTCGTGTCGCGAGTAATTATGGTTTTGCTGAGATTCGCATGCCTATCCTTGAATCTACCGCAGTCTTTAAACGTGGTATTGGTGAAGTAACCGATATTGTAGAAAAAGAAATGTACACCTTTGATGACCTGAATGGCGATAGCTTAACTTTGCGTCCAGAAGGGACGGCAAGTTGTGTACGTGCTGGTGTTCAACATGGTTTATTATATAACCAAGAACAGCGCCTTTGGTACATGGGACCGATGTTTCGTCACGAAAGACCACAAAAAGGTCGCTACCGTCAATTCCATCAATTTGGCCTAGAAGCCTTTGGTATTGCGACACCAGACATCGATGCTGAAATTATTTTACTAACTTCTCGCTTATGGCGGGAACTTGGCATCAATGAATTTGTCACACTAGAGTTGAATTCATTAGGTTCGAATGAAGAGCGTGCAAATTATCGTTTAGCACTTATTGACTATTTAACCGAGCGTGAAGAATTACTTGATGAAGATTCTAAGCGTCGTATGCATACTAACCCACTTAGAGTGTTAGATAGCAAAAATCCGCAAGTGCAAGAAGCATTAACGGATGCACCAAAACTATCAGATTATTTTGGTGAAGAAACTCAAGCGCATTTTACTAGCCTTTGTGCACGGTTAGATGCAGCGGGCATTAAGTACGTATTAAATGAACGTTTAGTACGTGGTCTAGATTATTATAATCGTACCGTCTTTGAGTGGGTTACTACATCATTAGGCGCGCAAGGCACTATTTGTGCTGGTGGTCGCTACGATGGTTTAGTGGAACAACTTGGTGGTAAAGCAACTCCCGCATTTGGTTTTGCCTTAGGTATTGAACGCTTGATACTTATGTTAACAGAGTTAGAGAAGGTAACTAATGTGCGCGCTCAGGTAGATGCATATATTGTTATTTTAGGTGACGATGCACAAAGTGCCGCTAATGCATTAGCTGAACAGTGGCGTGATCAAGTACCTAATATTCGATTACAATGTCACTGCGGTGGCGGCAATATGAAAAAACAATTAAAGCGTGCAGATAAGTCTGGTGCACAAATCGCGTTAATATTGGGTGATAACGAAATTGCTGAGCAACAAGTTATGATTAAATATTTACGTGGACAACAAGAACAACAAAACTTGGCATTTGACCAAATTCCAAGTTTATTAACGACATTAATTTAAGACGTTTAGTCGAAGGTGAAGAAGTGGACATTTATCAAACAGAAGAACAACAAGTAGAAGCAATTAAAGGCTATTGGGCAGAAAATGGCAATATGATTATTGCTGGTATTGTTTTAGGTTTTGTCGGTTTTATTGGTTTTAACTATTACAAAGATAATAAACTTGCTGATGAGTTGGCTGTTTCCGACAGTTATCAAACGCTAATTGAAAGTAGCGCTAAAGATAGCAAAGCATTTAGTGAAAATGCGGCGAAATTCATTAATGAAAACTCAACAACTAGTTATGCATCATTAACCGCATTAGCATTAGCTAAAGAAGCGGCAAGCATAAAAGATTGGGCTGTTGTACAAACGCAATTAAGCGCAGCGATTGCTAGTGCCCCTACTGATGGTATTAAAGGTATTGCTAGCTTACGTTTAGCACGTGTTCAAATTGAGTTAGCACAATATGAAAAAGCACTTACAACTTTAGATAAACAGTTACCTGAATCATTCACTGCTGCTGTTGAAGAAATAAAAGGAGATACCTACTTATTGCAAGGCAAAAAAGAATTAGCGCGTAATGCCTATCAAGTTGCTATTGCCGCTGATGGTTTAGCTGGTAGCCCTGGTTTGCAAATGAAATTAGATGATTTAGCTACAGCTGTTAATTTAACTTCTATAGTTCCTGCTGCTAAGTAAATAAGGTTGTTCAATGGTTTTATTTAATAAACAGGCTAATCATAGCGTGTTCACAAATTATAAAAGTGTATTAGCGGTGCTTTTACTGTCTAGTACTTTGTTTAGTTGCTCATCAACGGATGAAGACGAAGATACTAGTGATTTAGTTGCCGAGCTTACTGAAATTAATCAACAGTTTGAGCCCAATGTTCTCTGGGAAGAAAACGTTGGTGATGGTAGCGAAAATTACTTTTCTCGCCTTAAACCTGTTGTTGCCTATGATACCGTCTATAGTGCTAGCCGAGCTGGTGATGTTGTTGCTTTTGATGTGAAAACAGGAAAGCAATTGTGGAGTGTTGACTTAAGCGATGTAGATAACAATCGTAGCTTTTGGGATAGTCGACTTTCAGCACTGCTTGCCGGTGGCCCTGTTGTGGGTTTGAATAAAGTTTTTATTGGTAGTGAAAATGGCAAAATCTATGCGTTAGATGCAAAGTCGGGTGAACTTGTTTGGCAAGCCGATATTAAAGGTGAGATTATTTCTGCACCCGCGGTTGATTCTGGCGTTGTTGTCGTAAACGCCGCTTCAGGTATTATGAAAGCTTTTAATGCTAACAATGGTGAAGAGCTATGGAAAATAGATCAAGATGTTCCTGCTTTAACTTTACGCGGCATTAGTCAGCCAGTAATAGCGTCAGGTGGCGTTATCGTCGGTACTGGTAAAGGTGGCGTTAATGTTTATTTATTAAATAAAGGTCAGCAAGGTTGGTCAACTGAAATTGGTGAGCCAACGGGATCTACTGAACTTGAACGCGTTATTGATGTTGATTCATCACCAGTAGTTTTTGGTGATAAAGTTTATGCCGTTTCTTCACGAGGTAACTTAGCTGCGATAGAGTTGAAAAGTGGCCGAGTAGTATGGAAACGTCAATATTCATCGTATCGTCAAATTTCGATTTATCGCAATACTATTTTCTTAACAAATTTACGTGGTCATGTTTATGCTATTGATAGAGTTAATGGTATTGAGCGTTGGAGTAATTTAGCTCTGGCTAATCGTGGTGTTACCGGTCCTGCTGTTATTGATGATTATGTTGTAGTAGGTGATTTTGAAGGTTATTTACATTGGTTAGATCAAGAGAACGGTGAGATTGTTGCTCGACATGAAGTTGATAGCAGTGGTATACACGCCACACCAACAGTGCTTAATAACGTTTTATATAGCCAATCACGAGATGGTGATTTACAGGCTATTGAAACACCGAAAATAGTTGTCACTGAAAAGTAAACTAATTACTTTTTATTGATTTTTTAGACTAAAATTATATACGGCTCCTATGCAATTTGCATCGGAGCCGTTGCTTGTTTTTATATTATATAAATAACCTTAATCCGTTCAACTATTAATACGGAACTAGGTATATTCATTTTTTGAGGTTTTCATGCTTCCTGTAGTAGCCCTAGTTGGCCGCCCAAACGTTGGTAAATCAACGTTATTTAATCGCTTAACCCGCTCTAGAAACGCTTTAGTTGCTGATTACCCTGGCTTAACTCGCGATCGCCAGTATGGCCAAGCAGAGGTTGAAGAACATCCATTTATTGTTATTGATACTGGTGGTATTAATGGTGATGAAGAAGGTATTGATTTACTGATGGCTGAACAGTCGCTAACGGCTATTGATGAGGCTGATGCGGTCTTATTCCTGGTAGATGCTCGCGATGGTCTAACATCGGCTGATTATGGCATTGCTGATTACTTACGTAAACAAGATAAAAGAATTTTCTTAGTAGCAAATAAAGTTGATGGTATCGATGCCGATTCAGCTGTTGCAGAATTTTATGCCTTAAGCCTTGGTGAAGAGGTACATAAAATTGCGGCTGCCCATGGTCGTGGTGTAACGCAATTATTAACCTTAGCACTTACTCCTCATATCGAAGAACTTGGCAAGCCTAAAGCCACTGATGAAGAAGGTGAGTTTGACGGTGATTATGAGCATGAGTTGAGTGAAGCTGAACTTGAAAAGCAAATTGAAGAAGCACCCAAAGAAAACGATACTATTAAGCTAGCGATTATCGGTAAACCTAATGTTGGTAAATCAACCTTAACTAATCGTATTTTAGGTGAAGATAGAGTAGTCGTATTTGACGCACCTGGCACAACGCGTGATAGTGTTTATATTCCAATGGAGCATAATGGTCGTTCGTATACCTTAATAGATACTGCTGGTATTCGTCGCCGTAAAAATGTTACTGATGTAGTTGAAAAATTCTCGGTAATTAAAACATTACGTGCAATTGAAGACTCTAATGTGTGTTTATTGTTAATTGATGCACGTGAAGGAATTAGTGATCAAGATTTAAGTTTACTTGGTTTTATTTTAGAATCTGGTCGCTCATTAGTGTTAGCCGTTAACAAATGGGATGGGTTAGAAGAGCATGCTAAAGATAGAATTAAAACTGAGCTTGATAGACGCTTAGGTTTCATTGATTTTGCTAAAGTTCACTTTATTTCAGCATTGCATGGCACAGGTGTTGGTCATTTATATGCATCAGTAGAAGAAGCCTTTATCAGTGCTACTAAGCGTATTTCTACTGCGATGGTAACTAAAATATTGGATATGGCAACGTTTGATCATCAGCCTCCTATGCATCAAGGTCGCCGTATTAAATTAAAATATGCTCATGCGGGTGGTTATAACCCACCTATCATTGTTATTCATGGTAATTCAGCTAAAAAATTACCTCAGTCATACAAACGTTATTTAATGAATTATTACCGTAAATCATTAAAAATTATGGGTACACCTATTCGTATTGAGTTTAGAGAAACCTCAAATCCATTTGCAGGCAAGAAAAAACTCAACTATACCGAGCAAAAGAAAATAGCGAGAGCAACTCAGGGCTATAATAAAGATAATAAGTAACACTCTTGGTTATTATTAACTAAGGGGTCTCCAAGAGCAATTATGTGAAGTTAGATAAAGGGCTGTGTATAACGCAGTCCCATGTTCTATTGCGTGTGTCACTATGCCCTAAAACTTCACTATAGATAGGTGCGTATTCGTGTCTACTTGATAAGGGCTTTTAGTGGTTGTGCATTAAGAATAAAAAAGAAGATAAATATTAGTGATAAGTTCCATTTTTGCAGCATCTTTACTCTTTCCTTCCGTAAAATTATATTTCATCATTATTTTTACAATTTTACAATTTTACAATTTTATATACAGCTAGGGATATACCCATTTTTTTTGTTGTACTATCTTAGATGTAATCTTTTACCGCTTCCTCTTTACCACTGATTTTTATTGCATTTTATGCCTCATTTGGCTAAGGTAAATTATCTTAACTTGTTATTGTTTATAGAGTATCAATGACTGAAAAAGCAACTAATATTGAAACAGCAACGCGCTTAAACCGCAATTTGTCTTTGTTGCATGCAGGCTCAATGGTCACTATTGACATCATTACTCCTGCCGGACAACGGGGTAAATTTAGGACAATTTTTATTGGTTATTTACCTAAGAAATATGTACTCATTCAGTTTCCCGACACAAATAAGTTAGGTAAGTTTTCTCAACATATTACGCAAGGAATGGCCGTTACAGTACGTGGCTTGATTGAAGGACATGAAGGGGCAGTGCTTGCTTTTGTAAGTACTATTAAACAAACTATACAAATGCCATCCCGTATTATTGTTTTAGATTTCCCTCGTACCATTGGTATACAAAATTTACGATCATCTATTCGTATCGATACTCATATTCATGCCAAAGTAAAAATAGATCAAGACTATTGGCAAGCAACTATTACTAACTTGTCTATAAGCGGTTGCCAGCTAAACATTGAAAATGGCGAAAAGCTCGTTTTGTCAGAAAAAAAACTAATTGAAATTATTATTGAAGATTACCAAGGCGGTAATAATATTAAGCTTAATGGCTCGATATGTAATTTAAAACAGCAGGCTGACGGTTTGTCTTTTGGTATTAAATTTAATGCAGTGAGTGATAATGAGATAAGTCAGTTATTATTGAATACTATCACGGTACAAGACTAATTTTTTGCAAAATAATCTCATTTCTATACTACTATCGCTTTAATCTTTCCATCAGTAACTTGTACCGTAATCTCATCGTTTGAAGTCACTTTCGAAATTGAATTGATCACGTCATTATCTTTACTTCGAGTGATACTATAGCCGCGAGCAATTGTTGCTAATGGGCTCACCAACTGTATTTGCTCTATTAAATGCACAAAAGATTCCTGTTTATGTTGTAAACCATTCTGCATCGCATGAATTAGCCTTTGTTCTTGCTGTTTTACTTGTTTTTTCTGTGCAGTGATTACCTTCATTGGGGATAATTGTTGTAATCTTTGTTGTAATTGCTTTGGCTGTTGTGCAGATTGCAGCATTAACCTTTGTATTACATTCGTTAATCGTAGACTCAACTCATCGTGCTTTTGTTGTTGTACCAGTAATTGCTGCTCAGGATGAACTCGCGCTAATCTATGTTGAAGATGATTTTGTTGTTGCTGTAACGTAATTTTTTTTCGACGAATAGCATGGATTAGCCTTTGTTCTAATGTAGTTATTTTGTCTAATATTTCATTACTGTCACTTGCTACTAACTCAGCTGCCGCTGACGGCGTAGCGGCTCGTAAATCGGCGACATAATCACTTAACGTGGTATCAATTTCATGGCCAACCGCACTGATAATAGGTAAGTTACTATCATAAATAGCTTGCACCACAGACTCTTCATTGAACGGCCAGAGATCTTCTAAAGAACCACCACCACGACCAACAATCAATACATCGCACTCTTGTCGAGTATTTGCTTGAGCAATCGCATGGCAAATATCATTACTGGCATATTCTCCTTGAACTAACGCGGGATAAATGATGGCGTTAATGTTGGGGTTTCGACGCTTTAATACCGATAAAATATCTTTAACAGCAGCACCAGTAGGTGAAGTAACTATACCTACCGTTTGAATGTGCTCAGGAATGGCTTGTTTGTGTGCTTGAGAAAATACACCCAGAGCATTAAGCTTATTTTTTAGCTGTTCATACTGTTGACGTAATAAGCCTTCACCAGCATCTTCCATTTGCTCAATGATTAATTGAAAATCACCACGGGGCTCATACAAAGAAACTTTGGCACGAACTAATACCTGTTGGCCATTACGTGGTTGTAGTCTAACGCGACGGTTATTGCCTTTAAACATGGCACAACGAACTTGAGATTTACTGTCTTTAAGCGATAAATACCAATGACCAGAACTCGCAGCAATAAAATTAGATATTTCACCGGTTAGCCAAACAGTATTGAGTTCGCTTTCTAAAATAAAGCGAACTTTTCTCGTTAACTCACTTACTTGTAAAATGTGCTGTGCTGCCATAAAAGAGCTATTCAATCAGTTAAACCGTGTTGGAACAATAGTATATCGTTGTAAATATCATTTAGGGCATTTATTTTGCATCCACTAGTTAAAATAATAGCATTTGAAAGACAAATTTATGTTTACCTAACCAAAGAAAACAGTTAAAATTCTGCCGCAATATTCAGTACTAACTTATACGACTTTAGTACTCACTTCACATCTAACTCTGGTGATATTGCGATGTTACGAATTGCCCAAGAAGCGTTAACTTTTGACGATGTTCTACTTGTACCTGCTCATTCAAAGGTACTACCTCATACAGCCGATCTAAAAACCCGTTTAACCCGAAAAATTAGCTTAAATGTGCCTATGGTATCTGCATCCATGGATACAGTAACTGAAGCGCGTTTAGCTATTACATTGGCGAAAGAAGGCGGTTTAGGTTTTATTCATAAAAATATGACTATCGCTGAACAAGCCAATAATGTTTCGCAAGTTAAAAAGTATGAAAGCGGTATTGTATCTGATCCAAAAACTGTTCTTGCATCTGATTCTATCGAACAAATCATGCATAAAGCTGATGACTTAGGTTTTACCGGTTTTCCGGTAGTTGATGATGAAAATAACTTAGTCGGTATTATTACCGGTCGTGATTTACGCTTTGAAACAGATTTAACTAAGCCTGCATCAGCACTAATGACGACTAAAGAAAATTTAGTGACAGTTAAAGAGGGTGCTGCTCGCGAAGAAATTTTAGGGCTAATGCATGAAAACCGTATTGAAAAAATATTAGTTGTTGATGATGCGTTTAAATTAGTGGGTTTAATTACTGCAAAAGATTATCAAAAAGCTGAAAATAAACCAAATGCTTGTAAAGATGAGCTAGGTCGTTTACGTGTAGGCGCAGCTGTTGGCGTTGGTGCTGGCACTGATGAGCGTATTGATGCTTTGGTTGCTGCAGGCGTTGATGTGTTATTAATTGATACTTCCCATGGCCATTCACAAGGCGTATTAGACCGTGTTAAAGAAACTCGCGATAAATACCCTGATTTACAAATTGTTGCGGGTAACGTTGCTACGGGTGCAGGTGCCAAAGCAATGGCTGATGCCGGTGTTGATGCCGTTAAAGTAGGCATAGGCCCAGGTTCAATTTGTACAACGCGTATTGTTACGGGGGTTGGCGTTCCACAGTTAACCGCTATTTCAAATGCAGTTGAAGCATTGAAAGGTACTGGCATTCCAGTAATTGCTGATGGCGGAATTCGCTTTTCAGGTGATATTGCTAAAGCCTTAGTTGCTGGTGCACATTGTGTAATGGTTGGTAGCATGTTGGCTGGTACCGAAGAAGCGCCGGGCGAAGTTGAACTTTACCAAGGTCGTTACTATAAATCATACCGCGGTATGGGCTCTTTAGGTGCTATGGATCAAAAAGAAGGTTCAAGTGATCGTTATTTCCAAAAAACTGACGGTGAAGCAGACAAATTAGTACCTGAAGGTATTGAAGGTCGTGTTGCTTATAAAGGACCTGTATCGGCAATTATCCATCAACAAATGGGCGGTTTACGCTCATCTATGGGGTTAACGGGCTCTAAAGATATTGAGACTATGCGTACTAAGCCTGAGTTTATGAAAATAACGTCAGCCGGTATGGGTGAGTCACACGTACATGATGTAACAATTACAAAAGAAGCACCAAACTACAGAATGGGCTAAGTCGAATATTTCATTTCTTTGCTAATTAACGTAATAGCGGCATCAGAAGTGCTCACCTAGTAAACTAGGCTCCGCGCTCCTTTTTTGCTCTAACGCTAATTAGCTTCGAACTAAAACATTCTTGTTTTAATTCGAATGTAAAAATACAAAATTCAAACACCTTGAGCTATTTATGGTTCAGGGTGTTGTTATTTATAAACCATACCTTTAAGTATATTTTTTAGGTAAAAAGTAGGAAAACAAACATGAGTAAAGACATTCATGATCACCGCATACTGATTTTAGATTTTGGTTCACAATACACTCAGCTTATCGCTCGTCGTGTCCGTGAAATTGGCGTTTACTGTGAACTTTGGTCATGGGATGTGACTGAAGCGCAAATTAAAGAATTTAACCCAACGGGTATTATTCTTGCTGGCGGCCCTGAATCAGTAACTGAAACTAATTCACCTCGTGCGCCCGAATATGTGTTTACCGCTAATGTTCCGGTATTAGGTATTTGTTACGGCATGCAAACTATGGCTGAGCAACTCGGTGGTGGCGTTGAAAGTTCGAGCCATAAAGAGTTTGGTTATGCTGCAGTTGAGTTAATTGCTAAATCTGCATTGTTTCATAACGTTGAAGACAGTATTGGTGATAACGGTAATGCGTTATTAGACGTATGGATGAGTCACGGCGATAAAGTCTCGGCTATTCCTGAAGGTTTTGTAACCGTAGCGCAAACACCAAGTTGTGCTTATGGCGCAATGGCGAACGAAGAAAAGCAATTCTACGGTGTACAATTTCATCCAGAAGTTACGCACACTAAACAAGGCTTACGTATTTTAGAAAACTTTGTGGTTGAAATTTGTCAGTGTGAAAAACTATGGACTTCAGCATCAATCATTGATGATGCAATCGCAAAAATGAAAGAGCAAGTGGGAGACGACGAAGTTATCTTAGGTCTTTCAGGTGGTGTAGATTCATCGGTAGTTGCCATGTTATTACATCGCGCTATTGGCGATAAACTTACCTGTGTATTTGTTGATAATGGTTTACTTCGTTTAGACGAAGGCCAGCAAGTAATGGATATGTTTGGTGATCACTTCGGTTTAAATATCATTAAAATTGAAGCGGAAGATAGATTCTTAAATCGTTTAGCCGGTGAAAGTGAGCCAGAAGCAAAACGTAAGATTATTGGCAATGTCTTTATTGATGTTTTCGAAGAAGAATCAAACAAGCTTGAAAATGCAAAATGGTTAGCACAAGGGACTATTTACCCTGACGTAATTGAATCAGCTGCTTCCGCAACAGGCAAAGCACATGTGATTAAGTCGCATCATAACGTTGGCGGTTTACCTGATTACATGAAATTAGGTTTAGTTGAGCCATTACGTGAATTATTTAAAGATGAAGTACGTAAAATCGGTTTAGAACTTGGTTTACCATACGACATGCTTTATCGTCATCCGTTCCCTGGACCAGGTTTAGGTGTACGTATATTAGGTGAAGTGAAAAAAGAATATGCTGACTTATTACGTCGTGCAGATGCTATTTTCATTGAAGAATTACACAAACATGACTTATACACAAAAGTAAGCCAAGCGTTTACTGTGTTTTTACCGGTAAAATCGGTAGGTGTTATGGGCGATGCGCGTAAATATGATTGGGTTGTTAGCTTACGTTGTGTTGAAACAATTGATTTTATGACCGCTCGTTGGTCACATTTACCTTATGATTTCTTAGGCTTGGTTTCAAACCGTATTATTAATGAGATTGATGGTATTTCACGTGTTGTTTACGACATCAGTGGTAAGCCGCCTGCTACCATCGAATGGGAGTAATTTAGTTTTAGACTTGTTAAATTCTTAAAATACGTTGTTGAAAGTACTCACTGACATTCGTCAGCTCCGTGCATTCGCCTAGTATTTTAACGATTTTCCATCGTCTAACCTCTAAATTCAAGTAAGCTAGAAATTAAAGCCCCAATGTTGAAAAGCCTTGGGGCTTTTGTTGGTTATTAATAAATAGTATAAGGGGTTACTCAAATACCCTAATGAATATTAGCGCTTTTCACACCAGACGATAAAAGGTATTGTGAAAAGTAATAGTAGGAGTAATACCAATTAAATAATAATTTTAAGATCATATAGGGAATTTTTATGTTTAAATTTAGTCAAAAGTTATGCGTTATTATAAGTTTTATTGCTTTGTCAGGGTGTTCTACTGCCTATTATTCTGCCATGGAGAAAGTTGGCATTCACAAGCGTGACATTATGGTTGATCGTGTGGTTGATGCCAAAGAATCACAAGAAGAAGCTCAAGCGCAATTTAAATCAGCATTAGAAGAAATGACGGCATTAATTAACTTTGATGGTGGTGATCTTGAGGACCAATACAATATTATTCAAGAGCAATACGAAGACTCTAAAGAAGCAGCAGAACATGTCAGTTCACGTATTGAAAAAATAGAAGATGTGTCTGAAGCATTATTTGAAGAGTGGCAAGATGAAATAGAAGAGATTTCAAGTTCAAGCCTAAAAAGACAAAGCTCAACAAAGTTAAGAGAAACTCAACGCCGTTACAAATCACTAATGAAATCTATGTATAAAGCAGAAAGTAAAATGGCACCTGTTTTATCAGCATTAAAAGATAACAGCTTGTTTTTAAAGCATAATCTTAATGCTAAAGCGATTGGTGCTTTGCAAGGCGAAATGGTGTCTATTAAAAGAGATGTTCGCGCATTAATTAAGGATATGAATTTAGCTATTGAACAATCACAAAAATTTATTGATATGTTGGAGAAGTAACAATGTCTATTGAAAGACAAGAAACAAAGCAACGCATGAGTCGTATTGTTAAACACAAGGGTACCATCTATTTATGCGGTCAAGTAGCGGCAGATGCAACTAAAGATATTACCGAACAGACACAAACCATGTTGGATAAAGTTGATGCACTATTAACACAAGCCGGCAGTGACAGAAAGCACATCTTATCAGCAACTATTTATGTTAAAGACATGAGTTATTTTACTGATATGAACGCCGTATGGGATGCTTGGGTACCTGAAGGCTATGCACCAGCACGTGCTTGTGTTGCGGCTAAAATGGCACGCGAAGCTTTATTAGTTGAAATTTCAGTCGTTGCGGCAGAAATTTAAAGTGTCAAAATAGCTGAACCTTATTTATGAATAATGTTTAGCTATTAAATTACAATTTACTGGAATATAGAACATGAACGGACAGCCTTCAAACTCACTTCAACAATCGTTACAAACTACTTTTGGTTTTGAAGCGTTCAGAGAAGGCCAACAACAAACCATAACGCAATTGCTAGCAGGGCAGTCAACGTTGTCTATATTTCCTACAGGCTCGGGTAAGTCTTTATGTTACCAGTTAACAGCTTTGCACTTACCCCATTTAACGCTAGTTGTTTCACCTCTGTTAGCCTTAATAAAAGATCAATTGGAGTTTCTTGCTAGCAAAGGCATTAAAGCGGCAAGTATTGATTCAACGTTGAAAGGAAACGAAGCACAAACTGTTATGGCAGGTGTGCGAAGTGGTGAAATTAAAGTATTAATGGTGTCGGTAGAGCGCTTTAAAAATGAGCGCTTCAGGCAGTTTATTGAATCGGTAGCTGTGTCTATGCTGGTGGTTGATGAAGCGCATTGTATTTCTGAATGGGGCCATAATTTTAGACCTGACTATTTAAAATTGCCTAGCTATTGCAAAGCGTTAAAAATATCGTTGGTGTTACTCCTTACCGCGACGGCTACCCGTAAAGTAAAACAAGATATGGCAGCTAAGTTTGCCATTCAAGACGAACATATTGTACAAACAGGTTTTTATCGACCAAATCTTGATTTAAGCGTATTGCCAGTTACACAGTCACATAAAAATAACCAACTTGCACAAATAATTACCGCGCAACAAGGCGCGGGCATTGTTTACGTTACCTTACAACATTCGGCTGAAACAGTCGCACAGTACTTAACACAGCAAGGGATTAATGCTTGTGCTTATCATGCCGGCTTTGACAGTGATACCCGCAGTCAAATTCAGCAAGATTTTATGGCAGGTAAAATACAGGTTATTGTTGCTACTATTGCCTTTGGTATGGGTATAGACAAAAGCGATATACGTTTTGTTATTCATTACGACTTGCCAAAATCCATTGAAAACTACAGTCAAGAAATAGGCCGAGCAGGGCGAGACGGTTTATCTTCACAGTGTTTTACGTTAGCGAACCTTGATGGGTTAAATACCGTAGAAAACTTTGTTTACGGTGATACACCTGAGTTTATTGGTATTGAAATGTTATTAAACTCAATACAAACAGAAGTAATAACAAACGCCTACGACAGCAGATCTGAAGGAAAGTGGGAGCTACAAATATTACAGCTCTCTAATGCTGTTAATATTAAACAATTGCCGCTGAAAACCTTACTGGTACAGCTAGAACTTGCTGGCGTGATAGAGCCGCAATATGCATATTTTGCTGACTTTAAAATTAAATTGCTACAACCCAAAGCTGAAATTATTAATCGCTTTAATGAGCAACGTAAAGATTTTTTACAACGGATCTTTAACGCAACAGAGTTTAAAAAAGTGTGGGGCAGTTTAAATTTTGACACCTTACTACAAGATAAAAGCATTGAACGTAATCGTGTTATTGCTGCCCTTGAATACCTGCAAGAACAACAATTGATAGTGCTTGAAACAAAAGGCATGACAGAGGTATTTAAAATAAATCTTGATGAATTAGCTGCTCCCAATTTATGTCAAAATCTTTACAATTACTTTAAAAGCAACGAAGAAAAAGAAATTAAACGTATCGCTACCCTAGTACGTTTCTTTCAACTCGATACTTGTTTAACAGTAAACTTAGCGCGTTACTTTGATGATAAAAGGTTCGATGGTAATAGCTTTAACTCTACTCATGATACCAGCACAGCGCCACAATGCGGTCATTGTAGTGTTTGCCGTGGTCAAATAGCAGTACTTGCACACTCTCATGCTCAAATTCCATGGCCAAGTGATGAAACGTTAACGCAAGCTATGCAGGAATTAGCACAACGACTTAACGATAAAATAAACCAACCCTTGTCACTTGAAAGCTATTGTCGTTTTTTTGCAGGTATGACAGTGCCATTATTTGGTCGTAATAAAGTTAGACAATTATCAGGCTTTGGTATTTGTGAAAAACAACGGTATCAAGCGATTAGAGATAGAGTTACTCCGTTTTTCGAAGATATGAATAGATAACATTACAGTTTGAGCTGTTTATAAAAATTTTATTTAGCTAAATTGCAGTATAAGTCATCACTCATAGCGTAGAATGTCGCCCGTTAACCAAACTAACTTTTCCTTTGCTACTCGAGTACAATAGCCAATGTTCACTGCAATAAAAAATTCAATGCCAATGAGCGTTTGGTATATGGTGATCTCGGCATTAGGTTTTGCCTTAATGGCTGCCTGCGTAAAAGAGGTAAACGGCTTAGGTATTCCGGTACTCGAAATTGTCGCAGTAAGATCCATCGTTTCAGGCATCATTAGTTACGCAGATATTAAGCGTAAAAAAATTCCACTATTTGGGCACAATAAAGTGCTGCTAATTGCGCGAGGTATCGTAGGCTCGTTTGCGCTAATGCTCGTTTACTATGCGGTAACAACCTTACCACTAGCAGAAGCTACGGTATTGCAATATTTGCATCCAGTGTTTACCGCTATTCTGGCATTGTTTTTCCTAAAAGAAGTCATTCAGCGATCAACCGTTGCCTGTATCGTCATCAGCTTAATTGGTTTATTCATTATTATTCAGCCGAATCTACAAGTCGAAGGTGGCGTACATTATCCATGGTTAAGCATTACTGCGGGTGTACTTGGGGCTTTTGGTAGCGCTGTTGCTTATATTATCGTTAAAAAGTTGACTAAAACTGATGACAGTTCGGTCATTATTTTTTACTTCCCACTGGTTGCCTTACCCGTTTCAGTAATTATGTTAGGTAGTGATTTTGTTATGCCTAGTTTAGCGGCGTTTGGATTATTAATTCTAGTGGGTATATTCACCCAAATAGGGCAAGTAGGGTTAACAAAAGCACTACACTGCGCCGATGCAAATAAAGCCACCGCTTATGCCTATGTGCAAGTACTGTTTTCAGTATTTATCGGTTGGGCATACTTTAGTGAAGTACCTGCTGTTACCACTGTTATTGGTGGTGGGTTAATCATGGTAGGCGCGTTAATTAATGTGTTTTGGAAACGATAGCTGGCGGTCAACCAATAAGTATTGATATACCGAGTAAACATGGCGTTATTATTGTTGCTGCTACATTCGCGGCTAAGTACTTAGGAAAACTGCCAATGTTTGATTGATGCTTAATAACGCCAAACAATACAGTAATTGACAGCAACATAGGAATTAACGCAATAGCACTTATTGCTGGCAGTATGCCAACTAAAACATACAGCAAAATTAGTGAATATGTTGATAACATAAATAGCGCATAAACTGTGTTGCTGCGCTTAATGCCAAAGGCTAATGGAAAGGTATTACGGCCAACACTCGCATCAGCTTGCATATCAGGGTACTGGTTTAATAACAGAAGGTTATTGATGAGAAAGAAGGGGATGAGCGATACCTGCCAAATTAATGATGAATATTCCAACGTTAATACTATATGCGTACCAACAACCATTAACAGCCCAAAGCCTAATCCAGGGGCAATTAAGCAAAATAAAGGCATACGATTCAGCCATTGAGTGTAAGTCACAATAATAACGAAGCCAAGCAGGCCAATGGGTAGTATTGTAGTGCCAATAATAGTAATAAAATAAATGCCAATAGCGATGGTGATGAATAAGGCTAGTAGCCCGAACAACAAGACTAGATTGGCAATTGCTGGGTTATTGGGCAAGGCACCGCTACCACCACTAAAAGGTGTTTTTTTAGTTTTAAAATCTAAACCGCTTTTAAAATCATGATATTCATTCAGCATGTTTACACTGATATGAGCTGACATGGCACCGATGAAAATAAGCGCAAGCAGTACGTTATCAATTGATGCACCTGTGGCAAACGATGTGCAAAATCCTAAAAAAACACAGGCAAGTGTTAATAAAAGAAAAGAAGGACGCATTGTCTTTAATACAGTACTTATCATGATACTTTTCTAGCTGGTTAGTTTTTTGACGCCTAATTTCTAACTTTGCCTCCTTAGGCTAAGTTGGATATTTAATTATTTAGCAATGTGTGATTAGGGTTAGTTGTTTGCTGTAAATACAGTGAAATCTCTTTGTGGGCTTGTTTAAATGGCTTATATAAATGAGACTTTAGTTCTTTCTTTACTGGCTTAATATCAACGCCTTTTATTACACAAAATAATGCTAACGCATAAACTGTTTCTAACTCAGGTAACGCTGCTTGTCGGTTAAGATTACGATTGTTGCACGAGCCACAGCCGCCTTTAAATTGGTAAGCGGTGTTTGCAAAAATAACACCAAAGCCCATAAAACAAGCGACTAAATCAATTGTTTGGGCTAGTACCTCTTTACCACCAGGGGCAATTATACTAGCGGTTAGTGCGCTATTTTGGTTAACTAAGATACCTGCCTGAATTTGCACTAGATAAGCAATTAAATCTTGCGGTTGGTTAAGTTGGCTTGGATGAAAAGCAATGTCTATCGCGGGAGCTGCTGTTTCATTTCCTATTTCATAATTGCTTTTGCAACTCACTTTACAGTTTTCACCACGCAGCCCTGATTCAAAAGACAGCTGGGGCATTGGCCTTTGAATAAAGCTATCAGCTGATACCAGCCTTAATGGCCATGACGTCATCCCTGTGTATTTACTGGTATTGCCAAAGATCGTTTCAGCCATTTCTTCAATACTGCTTGAGCTACCCGGATAGAAAGTATTGTTAGGTAATATCAATTCACTGTTACTTTGAAAAAAATCACCATCAAGTTGCTCTATACACCAAGCAAAGGTGTCAAAAATCCACTCTTTGCTTTCTTCATCGATAACGGGTTTTGCTTTAAATAAAGTTGAGAACATTAATGGGGTGCCTTATTTATGCTTTATTGATTGTTTAGTCATTGTTCATTAGTCCATGTTCAAGCTTTAGTATTATAGAGCTTTTTTTTGACCAAAAGCTAATTAGGGCACCCGCTGTTAATTAGGTGCCTTCTTTTATGTTATTTTTTCTGTGCACTGACCCCCATCAGATGCTCGACCTTTACCATATTCTTGAAACCAGCCGCTTTTAACCGGCGGATGACACCGTCAACAAAACTACTGCCCTTCTTTATTACGTGTGGATTGCCAGTGTAATGAAAAAGCCGTCCGTCATGGCGCAGTACTCGGAATATTTCCCGGTAGAACTCTTCACTATAAAGCTCGCCAGCAAGGGAAAAACGCGGTGGATCGTGAATGACAGAATCAAAGGACGTCGCAGGCATTGTCTTGATGAGCTCAAAGCTACTGCCCTGACGCTGCACAATACCCTCATTACCTAAATCGTTTGACCAAGGATTCTGCGCGCGCAGGCCCATAACCTCTCGGCTTAGCTCAATAGTAAGTACTTCGCTTGCCCCTAGTCGGTGGGCAGCGATGGTCGCATAGCCTAGTCCGCTGCAGCAGTCTAATACCTTGTCACCCTTACGCACAGCCTGTTGAGCCATCTCGGAGGCACTAGTAAAGGGATCTGTTCCCTTAGATATGTGCATCTTAACACCGCTAATTTCTAACAGCGGTGCGCCAGATGTAGGCACTAGCTTGTAGTAGCCGGAGCTGCGATCTTCCAGTGGCACCATATCGCCATCATGACAGAGGTAGATTCGCTGTGTTTTCTTGACGATTTTTTTTAGTTCTGCAATGGAAAGTTGATTGTCATCGTCGAGGACTAGACCCTGGTCACTTATGGAAAATTCTCGTGCCGAAATATTCAGATCAGTGGAGAGGTGGACGTAGGGCAGTCCTTTGGCAATGGCCTCCAGCGCTTGTTTGGCATTTAATGTATGAAGGTAGTAACCGAGCATATCGTTTGTCTATTTAGTGATAATTACTAAGCGCATTATACACGCTTCAGTGTTGGCGGTTTACTTAAATCAGTCGTTTGGCGGGTGATAATACATAGCCGTACAGTCGACGTAATTATGCTGTTGCTTTAGTCATTACGTCGACTATTCTAAATATTAATATTTTAATAAATGAAACCTGTTAAATATGAAACACCCTAATGACTCGTACCTCGTTCATAATTAATTTTATTATAAACATTATATTTACCAGAAGGCTTTTTCATTGGCATGCGCTTCACTATCTCTAGTGTGGTTGCATCATAAACAATGAGTTCGCCGTCCATATCCCAGACGCTGAGCAATACGTATTTTCCGTCTTTGGTAAACTCTACATGGGCGGCATTTTTGCCCGGTGCTGGCGCTAAGGTTTTTATTATCTCTAATGTACTCTTATCAATTACGTGTACTTTGTCGTTATTTGGGCCAAAGAATACATCGGTCCATGCATAAGGTGAGTTAGTATGGCTACGCATAAAGAAGCCAGGCCCTTCGGTTTTTATTTCTTTAATAATATGCCAGTTTTCCATATCGATGACGGTAATTTTACCTTCTTTGATATTAGGTGAAGCGAATACTTCCTTACCTTGATAACTCCATGTGATACCTGAGCCTAAATGCGGCATGCCAGTTAGTCCGATAGAAGCAACTTTCTTTTTAGTGTCTAGGTTAATCACTTGGCCATTGTGGCTGTTACGTGCGGTACCAATTAAATTGATGTAATCAGGATCGAAAAAAAAGTCATTCAAGTAATCATCAGTTTTAATGCGACGAATAGGAAACTGCTCACTTTTTTTAGATAAGTCAGCTTTCCAGCCTTCTGCTTTAGCTTCTACTCTATAGTCATGTGCCCAGCCTTTATATACTTCAACGCCGCCTTTATCACTGTAAGGAATTTCCCATACTTCTTTCACATCTTTTAGCGCAACAATAAAGCTATGGCGTGGTGGTGCGTTATAAACGGCGCTTACGCGAGAGCTGTTGCCATTACTGTCTTTAGCATCAATTACTTTAAGGGGTGATAAGTCCGCGGTATTTAGTATTACTACATTATTAGGTAGGTAATTGCCAACAATTAAATATTGTCCGTCATTTGATATGGCTATGTTACGGGTGTTAATTGCCGCACGGACTTCACTGACGGTTTTTCGGTTATAAATATCGTATTTGCTGATCCAACCGTCACGTGAGGCAAAAAATACAAAGCGACCATCAGGTGAATATTTTGGCCCTCCATGTAAAGCAAAGCGAGTTTTAAAGCGATCTAGGCGCTCAAAGGTGTCGCCATTTAATAAGGTAGCGCTGTGATCGCCTAACTCAACCACAATAAATAAATTCATTAAGTCAGCGTCAAACTGCGCTTTGTTTGGTAGTTTAGCTTGGTTAAAATGTTGTATTTTTGAGGCGTTAATATCGGCCACTGTCCAACTGAGCGACGCTTTTGATGATGTATAAATATAAGTCGCTAAACTAGCAATTTCAGTTTCAGATAAGGTTTTAGCAAAGGCAGGCATTTGCGTGGCAGCACGACCGGTATTAATGACGTTAATCGCTTTGTTTTTTCGAAATCGAGCAAGATTTTCAGGTAATAGTGCCGGCCCCATAGCGCCTAGTCGGTCAATGCCATGACAACTTTGACAATGATCTTGATAGAGCTTTTGGGCTGCAGCTTGTTCAGTTGCCGACATGACAGTTTTTTTAACTGGTGCTGCTTGAGCAATATTACAAGTTGCAGCTAAAGAGAAAATAATTGCAAGGCTTGCACTGATAGCTAGGGAGTTTTTCATACGCTTAACCTGTCGCTTGAACCTGTAAGTAATGAGCTTGTCCCTGTTTAACGTTTATTGTAAAAGCTAATCAGAAGCAAGCGGGTTTATTTATGCTGTTTTTACTTGTTGTTCACAACTCTTAGTCTCTTGGTCTGTTTCTTGGCTAGTTTTTTGAGCCGTGTAATTGTTAGCATCTAAAAAGCCAGGAGTAGCCAATTGCTCAGTGGTAAGTTGATTAACCACATCACCAATAATAATGAGAGTTGGCGGGGTAATATTGTGTTTTTTAACTAGCTCAGCCAAGTTACCGATAGTGCCGCGATAAGTTTTTTGCTCAGGTTGTGTGCCTTTACGAATTAATGCGGCGGGTGTATTAATATCTCTACCATTCTCTACTAGTTTTTCTGCAATGATAGGTAGGGTATTAATGCCCATGTAAAACACAACCGTTTGGGTTGGGCAGCATAAACTTTGCCAAGGCAAGTTAAGCAAGCCATTGTTTTGAACATGGCCAGTAATGAAAGTACAACCTTGAGCAACACCACGATGGGTAAGCGGAATTCCTGCATAAGTAGTACAACCTGATGCGGCGGTAATGCCGGGACAAATATGACAGCTAACACCCTGTTCAAGCATGTATTCTGCTTCTTCACCACCTCGACCAAAAATAAATGGGTCACCACCTTTAAGGCGTAATACTTTTTTACCAGCGCGTGCTTCTTCAACTAAAATTTCATTAATTCGGTCTTGCGGTACGCAATGTTTGGCTTGCTCTTTACCGACGTAAAAGCGTTCACAATTTTCAGGTAATAGCGCTAGTATTTCTTCACTGACTAATCTATCGTAAATGGCAATTTCAGCTTGCTCAATAAAGCGCATTGCACGAATAGTCAATAATTCAGCATCGCCAGGACCAGAGCCAACTAACGCGACTTCGCCACTATTTAATACTGATTTTCCTCTTGCAGATATCTTTTTATTATCCATTGAAGTGAGGCTATTTGATTGGTTCGTTTGTAGTGTATTCATGCTCTTGCCTTATTGCTATTGAGCCAATTTTCAGGACTGGCTCAGTTGCTTAATTAGTTACTTTTTCGTTAGGTATTCGTTAGTTTTAAATGTGAGATTCAGCGTTAAACTTCAACAAATTGAATTGGATTTTTTGTGTTAGCTAAGTCGTTCGCAAACTTTGACTGTGGCGGAATATAGCCAATTTCATCATCATCTAAATAACAGCCTGGATCTTCAGCCCACGCATCACCTGATTGTGCAAAAGCACGAGTACGGGTGTTGCCACCACAAATGGCTAGGTGTTCACAGCTTGCACAACGGCCTTTTACTGGACGAGGACTTTCTCTAAAACCAAGCATTAGTGGATCTTGAGTGTTTTTCCAAACATCTGAGAATTTTTCCGTTTTTACGTTACCAATGGGGTGATTCCACCAGTAGGTGTCTGGGTGAATGGTGCCGGTATTATCTATATTGGCAACATTAACGCCACTGGCATTTCCGCCCCAATTGATTAAACGTTGTTGTAAATTTTTAATAGCTTCAGGGTGACTGTCGTTAAACTTTTTAGTTGCCCATTGTAATAAAAATGGGCCATCAGCGTCATTGTTACCGGTAACAAAATCAGTTTCTATGCCTTGATTAATATGCGACCAAGCACGCTCATAAAGTAGTTCCATGGCGTCTTTTGTCATTTTGAACATGGCATCATTTTCAGCACTTCGCTTGCCGCGGCCTGAATAATTGAGGTGAGACAAATAGAATTTATCTACATTGTTCTCTTCCATTAAGTTCAACATAGCAGGTAAATCTTTGAAGTTTTCACGGGTTAAGCAAAGACGCATGCCTACTTTAATACCAGCTTCTTTACACAGTTTAATGGCGTGCATAGAGGTTTTAAAACTGCCTTTTTGACGACGAAATTCATCGTGAAATTCTTCTAAGCCATCAATGCTAATACCAACATATTGATATTCTGCGGCTTTAATAGCTTCAATGTTGTCTTCGTTAATTAAGGTGCCGTTGGTAGAGAGCGCAAGGTAGAAACCTTTTTGTTTGGCATATGCAGTAATTTCATAAATATCTGGGCGTAATAATGGCTCACCGCCTGACAAAATTAACACAGGCACATGGGCAACTTTTAAATCATCTATGGTGGTTTTAATTTGCTCAGTTGATAATTCATCTTTAAAATCGATATCAAGTGATGTTGAATAACAGTGCTTACATTGTAAGTTGCAGCGACGAATTAGATTCCAAATAACCACAGGGCCCGGCATTTTACGTGATGCTTTAACAGGCTTAAGTTCACGCATGTCGTCATGAAGTGTTTTTAATAATTGTGAAATTCTAAACATAATATGTCCAATTTTGCCTAAGGCGTTGCTGCGTGCGATTAGTTTAACCTTGGTGTTATTGCTTTAATCGCAAACCTGTTTTTTTCAGTATTGCTGTGCTGGTTAACATATCATTACTTTTGGTGATAGAGTTTTGACCTGTATCATGGTTGCGCGTAACCAATATTTCTTTTAACAATTCTTTGATCTGCCCCCTATATTCGGCTATTGATTCTGGTGTTTTGCCGTGCACCATAGCGAATAAGTTGTAATTCCATTCGGGTAAAAATCGTGGTCTTAAGTAACAATGGCTAACAAAAGGTAACCGACCAACGGCATCGCCAAGCTTTTCAGCTTGTGCATCGTCAATATCCCAAACGGTCATGCCGTTATATTGGTAGCCTAATTTATAGTGGTTTGGCACCGCAGCTATACGCCTGATAATGCCGCGCTCTTGCATACTTTTAGTTAGCGTAAGTACTTGCTCAACGCTAAGGTTCATTTGTTCGGCAATGGCGTGATATGGCTTTTCAATAATGGGAATGCCATTTTGCGTTAATAAAATGTATTGCCTTTCTTGCTCGGTAAGGTTTTCTTTCGTTAGGTGTTCTTGAGTGACTGTAGACATAAGGTAAGCTCTTTTGACTGTGAGATTTGAACTCAGTGGTTAAACAGGTAGCTATACAGGTAGGTATAAACCCACATAAAACTCTTTTAGTTTTGGTACGTTAAGCACTTTTAAACCGGTTTTGCATTCAATGGCTTTTACTACTTGTTCAATTTCATCTGCTGCCTCGGTGGCGATAACAAACCACATATTAAAGTCATGATCTCGGCGGTAGTTATGAGCAATTTGCTCAAAGCTATTAACTTGCTCGGTGACAAAATCAAAATCTTCTTCAGGCACAGCTATGGCAGCTAAGGTAAATGCGCCACCTAAACTTGCTGCGTCAAACATGGGGCCAAAACGGGTCAGAACTTTTTCACTGCGTAAGTTCTTTAAGCATTCAATAACCGCTTGTTCAGTGCTTGATACTTCTTCAGCTATTTGTGCAAAAGGACGTTCACACACAGGTAAACCGTGTTGCAATAAATTGATTAAGCTTTTTTCTAAGGCTGATAACTCAACGGTTTGGCACTTTCTGCTTTTACTAATGCCTTTGCTAGCGCTTTTACTATTATCTGTGCTCTCACTTTTCAGTGGACTGTTGCTGTTATCCATGGGCTTGTCCTTGTGTTATAACTTTACAACTTTGAGTTTTACCGTAACGAGCACCGTGTTGCTTATAAGCTTTAAAGCTAAATAGCACGTCTTTTTGTATCGACTCAAGGCCTAGTTGTTCGGTAATTTTACTGATTTGTTGTAAAACTAGTGTTCTGTCGGTGCCATGAATCATGCAAAATAAGTTGTAAGGCCAATCAGGTAGACGGCGAGGGCGCTGATAACACAATGAAACAGGGGCACATTTTGCTAGCCTTTGGGCTACGTTATCCATCTCATCATTGGGAATATTCCAAACCACCATAGCATTGGCATCATACCCAAGTTTACGATGTTTAATGACTAAGCCAAAACGGCGGATTAAGCCTTCTTCTTGCCAGAGGGAAATCTGCATTAACACTTGTTGTTCTGTTAATGCGAGCTGTTCTGCAATAATTTTGTAAGGTGTTAAGTGCGTTGGTAAGCCTTTTTCAATGGCGCCACGCAATGCTATTTTTTCAAGCTTGGTTAGGCTAGTGGCAGTGTTACATATTTGATTAGTGACTTTGTTATTCTTTTGGTTGGACGTTGGACTTTCTTTGCCAGTAACATTAATGCTAAATGCTAGGTCAATATGATACGATGCCTCCATTGGTAATACTAAAACAGGCAAGCCTGTGAGTAATTCAATGTTCGCTAGTGTGCTATTAAGTGCCACCATATCGCTGGCGGTTACTACAAACCATAAATTATAATCGTGCTCGCGACCATAGTTGTGATTTACTTGCTCAAACTGGTTAACAATACCGGCTATTTTATCCAAATCCTTTGGCGGTACAGCCAGTGCGGCGAGTGTACTGGCTCCTGCTCTTTTGTGATCAAATACGGGTCCAACACGAGATAGCACTTCTACGTTATTGAGATCATTAATGGCTTGGAACACTTTAATTTCGCTGGTAGTTATATTCACGTGAGCCAATTGATCTGCAATGGTTTTGTAAGGTTGGCGAGTAAGCGGAAAGCCCTTTTGACTATTGTTAATAATGTCTTGCTGCAATTGTGAAATGTTCACTTTGTTATTAGCCATGATTATAAACCTATGTAGTGTGCGCAGTTGTGTGGAAGGATGAAGAAAATACCGCCCGCTTTTTTTGATTGCATAGTTTTAAGCAGCGTTTGGATTTGAGGTTGTGCTATGTACACTTGTACTTCATTTGTAGCCATGATTATAAACCTATGTGGTGTGCGCGGTTGTGTGGAAGGATGAAGAAAATACCGCTCGGGCTTTTTGATTGCATCGTTTTAAGCAGCTTTTGGGTTTGTGTTATGTATACTTGAACTTTATTTTTAGCCATTACTATAAACCTATGTGGTGTGCACGATTGGTGAAGAAAATACCGCTCGGGCTTTTTGATTGCATAGTTTTAAGCAGCGTTTGAGTTTCGGTGTCGTATACTTGTACTTCATTGCTGTCGCGAATTGACATCCATACATGTTCACCACGCGGGGTAAACTCCATGTGTAAAACTGCTGGGCCAGGCGTTAAAGTTTTTACTAACGCAAAGGTTTCGGTGTTAAATACCTGAATAGTGTTGTTATCTGGGTAAGCAAAGTTAACCCATATTTGACGATTATCAGGCTGCGCCATTACAAAGATTGGTTGACTGTGTGCAGGGATTTCGGTTACTTGTTGCCAGGTTTTAGTATTCACTACTAGTACTTTATGTTGACCAACTGCGGGCATAAATGCGTAATCGCCAGCCATTGCCCAACCTTCTAAATGTGGCATTTTATAAACAGGTAACTTCTGCTGGCCTTTACCGTAATTAGGTAAAATGCGTTGTATGCCTTTTTCAATATGCCATAAATCAAGTAATGCCATACCGTCTTCACCAAATAAGCCAGCGATATAATATCGACCGTCAGGACTTATTAACGCATCGTACGGGAATAAGCCAACATCGTTAAACTTAGTTACTTTAGGAGGGGTGTTTTTCTCAATATCGGAAAAGTCGGCAATCCAAATTTCATGGCTATCAAATAAACTAAAAACAAACTTGTTGTTTGGCGCATCAACTAAGCCAACCACTTTAGAACGCACTGAGCTGCCATCTTTATTTTTAGGTTTAGTGGTTAGCACAGAACTGTCGATAGTAGCGATTAATTCTAGGGTTTCACTATTAAATACTTTAACGCCACCGGGTGTGTAGTTTGATACTGCGACTAGTTTACCGTCTTGGCTAATCGCGCCGCCAATACTGTTGCCTGACTGCATTACGCGTTTGGCAATTTTATCTTTAAGAATATCAATTTTAGTTAAGCCGCCATCACGACCAAAAACATAGGCATAGCGCTGGTCGCGAGAATAAACAATGGAAGCGTGAGATAAGTCACCTAAACCGTCTATTTCTGCGAGTACTGCTTGCTGGGTATGATTAACAATTTGCACTTGGCCTGTGGCGCGTTCAATAATTACGCCCATGTCTCCTGTCGCGCGTAATTTTGTTTCAGCAACTTCATCAGTGCTATAGCTAGCGCAAGCGCTAATAATGCTAGATAGTAGTGCAACGCTCGCCAGTTTTATGAGTTTAGTATTCATCAGTAATCCTTCATGATACTTATATTTTTCTGTGATTTTTGGGAATTAATTAGGTTTTAGTATTAAGCTTTTGTATCAGGGTTTAACTATTTCCCCTGCTTTTAACTGCTGAGAAATCCACAATGCTTCTTGCTCGGTTAATAGGGTTTTCCATGGCGGCATGGCAGTACCTTCGCGACCATATAAAATAGTGTTTTTAATAAAAACAATAGATTTTCCTTGGAGATCCTCTACTAGCAGTGCTGGCCCTAAACCACCTTTTAATGTCATACCGTGACATGAGCCACAATCTTGTTTCACTATGTGATTTAGCTGTGCTTTTCGTGTATCTGATAATGATTGTTTATTGGCATAACTTTGATTTGTCAGCATAAAAAAGGTAACCACTATTACCATTACTTGTGCTGTCATACGATAAGTACGCGTTATTGTTGAAGAACTCATATTCACTACCTACACACTGTTTTTTACTTAGTGTGTAGTCTACAGATAAGCAGGATTTTGTTTTTTGCCTAAGATCATCTTTTCTAGCATAAAGCTAAAACAAAGGGCGGCGTTTATTGATATAAATCAGAAAACAGTAAAATGATTAAATTGAAAAAGGTTTAATTACTGTGTTTTTTTGAGACAAGTTTGTAGCGATAAAATCATGATATAGATCTGTTTTTGAAGATAAACATATGACGATCGAGCAAAGTTATTTACTCTTTTGACATAGATCACATTGGTAGCTTATTAATGCTTTATAACTACTAACAATTATTTTTCACTTTTATTTTAAGTAGCCAAGCGGTGCATTCATTAATTTAATTGGTATTGTGCATTTTGAGTGGCTTGGCTATTGTTATGGATTCAGTCATGTTTAAAAAAACAATGGTAAGTATTGCGTTAGCCTGTGTTTTATCCCCCTCTACATTTGTTTATGCAGAAGATGATGTTGTTCATCAAGGCATAAATGAAGACATTGAAACGTTAGTTATTATTGGTAAAACGCCACGAAAGGTACAAGATGTTGTTGGTGCCGTATCCGTTATTGATAGCGAATTAATAGATAAACAACTAGTTCATGATATTGCCGATTTACTCCGTTATGAAGTGGGTATTAATGTTGTTAATTCAGGTAGTCGTTTTGGTAACTCTAGCGTTGCTATCAGGGGGATTTCGGGTAATCGCATTGCGACTGAGATTGACGGTGTACCGGTAGCGGATCAATTTAATATTGGTAGTTATTCTAATTCAGGCAAAAACTATATTGATCCTGATTTGATCAAACAGGTTGAAATTCTTCGTGGACCAGCATCAAGTACTTATGGCAGTGATGCTATTGGTGGCGTGATATCTTTTATCACAAAAAAGCCTACTGACTTATTAAGCCAAACGGATAACGACTTTTATTTAGGACTTAAAACAGGTTACTACTCTGTTGATGACAGTAATTCGGCATCAGTAAATACAGCTTTTGGTAACGACTCTTCAAGTGTGCTTATTTCGGGCTCGCTTCGTAAAGGCCATGAGTTTGATAGTAATACCTCAAGTGACGTAGCAAAAGATGTTCAGGATAATGAAACACAGGCATTTTTAGTTAAATATTTTTATGAGGTATCTGACAATCAAGAGCTTAGCTTTAGCTATGATTTCTTTAAGCGTTCAGCTGAAACAGATTTACAATCAATTTTAGGGTTAGGCCGTTTTAGCTCAACTTCTTTGCTGTTAGGTGATGATGAAACCAAACGAGAAAATTTTGTTGTTAGTTATGATTTTGTGCTTGATGCTCCTTGGTTAGAAGGAGGAGTTATTCGCTATTACGACCAAAACACCGATACCGTGCAATTAACCGATGAACAAAGAACATCAAGAGGGAAGGAATATCTTTACGATAGAGATTTTTTCTTTGAGCAAAAGCTACAAGGGTTAAGGGCTAACTTATACATTAATATCGACTCAAGTTTTGCTACACAGCTTATTGGTTATGGTATTGAGTTCAGTAAAAATAAAACTAAAGAATTACGAAACGGCTTAAAAACGACTATCGCGACAGGCGATTCAACCAATAATATTTTAACAGAAGAGTTTCCATTAAGAGACTTTCCTATTTCAGCCGTTGAAGAGCTAGGTGTTTATATTAATGATGAAATTAGACTTGATGGTACAGCTATTACTATTATTCCCGCTATTCGCTACGACAAATATAAGTTAACGCCTAAACCTGACGATATTTATTTAGCCGATAACCCTAGCACTACCGTGGTAAATATTAGTGAAGATAGTGTGTCACCAAAATTAGGGGTGCTATACCAAGTAAATAGTGAGAATAAACTGTATGTTCAATACGCTAAAGGTTTTAGAGCGCCGCCATTTGAAGATGCCAATATTGGTTTAGATATTCCAATGTTTAAAATACGGGCAATACCTAACGCTGATTTGAAATCAGAAACAACCGATGGTTACGAAATCGGTTACAACTACAGCGGCATTAAGCATAAAGTTGATTTAGTGGGTTTCTATAATGACTACCAAGACTTTATTCAAACGAAAGTTAATTTAGGCTTTGATCCAACGGTTGGGCGAGTGATCTTCCAATCTCAAAATATAAATCATGCAGAAATTTATGGGCTTGAACTGAGTTACCAAGGTCACTTTAACAACTTGCTAACTGATAGTGATAGCATTACTACCTATGTAAATATGTTTTGGAGCAAGGGCGAGAATAAGGAAACTAATCAGCCATTAAATGAAATTGAACCAAATCATGCACTATTAGGTGTGCAGTGGTTAAATGCTAATGAAAGTGTATCAGTTACATTGAATGCAAATATTGTTGATGCAAAATCCGCTATTGAAGATCCAAATATGGGAGATGCTGAAATTGAGTTGGCAACAACGAAAGGTTATGCCACGTTTGATTTGATTGCTAATTACCACTTTAATAAGCAATTAACCCTAGCAGCAGCGGTTAATAACCTTACTGATCGTCAATATTGGCGTTGGTCTGATGTGAACGGTTTTGCAGCAAGTGACCCTTTATTAGCTACCTTAGCTGCACCAGGGGTAAATGCCTCGCTGCAACTAAAATATGCTTGGTAGTCAATAAAACGAAAATGCTCAATTGATATCTCTATTAAATGACAGTAGTTAGCCTACTGTCATTTTTTTGGTCGATTTTTTGGTTTTATAACTACTTTATTCCACGCTCATTTAGGTATTGGCTATATTCTTTATCAGTACCATTGATATGGCTGATCAACCAAACAGTTAAATATTCGCTAATGTCTTTTAAGGCATCGTGACCTTTTTCATTATATAAATCGACAAACTTATTTACTTGGTCAATCATTTCTTGATGCTTGGCTTGATGAGCAATAAAGTCAGGATAATCATTTTCACGCATCATCTTTTCTTCTCGTTCAAAATGATATTTAGTGTAATTAACTAACTCTTCTAGTGCTTCTTTCTCAAACGCTTCACTCATGGCGTGATCATAAGCAACAGTAAATTGATTCAATAATTTGATCAGCTTTTTGTGATCTTGATCTATATGGGTAATACCAACACTGTACTCATCTTTCCATTGAATTTGGCTAGACTGATCTGACTTTTTATAAAAAACGGGAATAAGGAATAAAACGGCCATTAATATCCAAGAAACAGGGTTGCTGAAACTTGATAAAAAGCCAAGAAATATAATGACAATAATAAGACCTATTGCCATAGCATAAATTAAAGATTTTGTACGTTTATTCATTTTTTGTACCTTTTGATTCTTTTTAAAAAAAACCTTAAATTTAATAGGGTTAAGTTATTGAGATTGATTCTTAATCAAAGAATATAGGTGATTCTACTGTGGTAAAGCAAACAGTTTATTTTGATTTATTGACCTTGATCAAATTGTTTTGCTATTAGTTATAAATTTTTTTAAAAAATTGATCTGAATCACATAATTATAATTCTAATAAGCAGATAGTAACATTCAGAAACATTTAGTGCCTGTATTTTTTGAAAAGCACAGGTATTAGCAAATAAAGACGCAAATACAATAATATCTGGAGAGTAACCGATGAAAAACATTAAATATAGTCTTTCAGCACTAGGTTTAGCTATAGGCATGGCAGCTGGCGGTATCAGTATGTCAGTATCGGCAGCGGAGCCTACGCTATCTGAAGCTGATTTTGAACATGCAAAATTACAATACTTCCAACGTTGTGCTGGTTGTCACGGTACATTACGTAAAGGGGCTACAGGTAAAAACTTAGAGCCTAAAAGTACATTGAAAAAAGGTCAAAAGCGTTTAGAGAAAATTATTGCGCTAGGTACTGAAGGTGGCATGAACAATTTTGATGATTTGTTCACCAAAAAAGAAATTGCCAATATGGCGACGTTTATTCAAATGACTCCACCAATTCCACCAGAAATGTCATTAGAACAAATGCGCTCGCACACTAAAGAGTTTGTTGCTCCTAAAGATTATCCAACAAAACCTATGCATGGTTTAAACTGGAAAAATTTCTTTGTTGTTATCGAACGTGATGCAGGTACAGCGGCCATTATTGATGGCGACACTAAAAAAATTATCACTCATATTGATACAGGTTATGCAGTACATGTAATTAAAGGTACTGAGCATCATAAAGTTGACCATGCAAAAGATGTTGGTCGTTTTTGGTACACCATCGGTCGTGACGGTAAAGTTAACAAAATTGATTTATGGCAAACACCTGAGAAAATGTTAGTTGCTGAAACCAAAATGGCTTATGACGCTCGTGATATCGCTGTTTCTGGTGACGGAAAATACGTAATTGCGGGTGGTTACTGGCCTGCGCATTTCGTTATTATGGATGCGGTAACGTTAAACCCACTTAAAGTTGTTTCTACTCGTGGTTACAATACTAAAGGTGAATTCATTAATGAAGCACGTGTAGCTGCTATTTATACGTCGCCTCTAACGTCTTCATTTATCGTTGCTGTTAAAGAAACTGGTCAAATGTTACAAGTTGATTATACCGATATAGATAACTTAACAATTACTAGCATTGCTTCAGCAGAATTTTTACATGATGGCTTCTTCGACCCTTCAGGTCGTTATTTCCAAATTGCCGCTAATGCGTCAAACAAAATGGTTGTTGTTGATACGATAGAACGTAAATTAGAAGCGATGATTGAAGTAGATGCATTACCACATCCTGGTCCTGGTGCTAACTGGATTGATAAAGAATGTGGTCCTGTTGGCGGCACAACTCATTTAGGTGTTGGCCTAGTGTCTGTTTGGGGCAACGATCCTATGGGTCACCCAGATAAAGCGTGGAAACTTTGCTATGAAGTTGAAACAGATGGTGCCGGTGCATTCATTCGTACCCATGAAACTTCACAATATGTTTGGGCTGATCAACTTAAGCATCCTGAACCAGAAGTTCAACAATCAGTGCAAGTATTTGATAAAGATACTCATGAAATTGTTAAAACTATCCGTGTAACAACAGAGCCAGGTAAAGCGGCTTTACACATGGAATTTAACAACGATGGCTCTGAAGTTTGGGTTTCAGTTTGGAACCGTAAAGATGCTAAAAATCCAACAGGTGAAATTGTTGTTTATGATGCAAAAACTCTTAAAGAGCTATACCGTATTAAAGGCTTAACAACGCCTACAGGTAAGTTTAATGTTCATAACCGTATGAATCACAAAACCTAAAGTAACTTTCACCTTGTTGCTGTAAGGATAAACTTCATCATCAAGAGTACTCATTGACTAGCGTCAACTCCGTGCTCTTTCTTTGACCTTTAACCATACAGCTTAAAGTTGAATTGTTACTTAAGTATTGAACTAGAGGACATGGCTGATGTCATGTCCTTTTTTATTTTAAGGATATATAGGCAAACCACTTTATATACAATCGTTTAAAAAAGTTGTTTGGGTATATATACCGAAATGCTGTTATAAAAATAACAGATAATTTGATCTAATCATTACGAGTCATTCGTTCGTAGGAATCAGCATGACAAATAACACATTTACAAAACCGAGTTTCTGGTCACGTCGACTAATACTGGGTACTACCGTTTCTGGCGCCGTTATCTTCTTTGTTATCGGTATTATTTTTTGGGGTGGTTTCAATACGGCAATGGAAGCAACAAACACCACGGAGTTCTGTATTGGTTGTCATGAAATGGAAGACAACGTTTATCAAGAATACAAGCCAACAATTCACTATACCAATCGTACGGGCGTTCGCGCAGGCTGCCCTGATTGTCACGTACCAAGACCTTGGATTCACAAAGTTGTGCGTAAAATTCAAGCGTCAAAAGAAGTGTTTTCATGGTTAACAGGTAAATTAGATACTAAAGAAAAATTTAATGAACATCGCTTCGACCTTGCTCAAAGTGTTTGGAAAGCGATGAAAGATACAGATTCTAGAGAATGTCGTAACTGTCATAACTTTGAATCTATGAATCCTGAATTTCAAAAGCCTCGTGCGCGTAAGCAACATTTAAATGCGTTTGAAACCGGACAAACTTGTATAGATTGTCATAAAGGTATTGCTCACCATAATGTGCGCGATAAATTATCTGATGAAGCATTAGAAAAACTAGAAGCGCCAAATCCTAATTATATTCGTGAAGTGCCGCAAGCATATAAAGATGGTTTAGCACGAATTGAAGCGAAAGAAGCTGCAGCTGCTGCGATCGCCAAAGAAGAAAAAATAGCTGAAAAAGCAAAAACTGAGCAAAAAATAGCGTTAGCTGTTAAAGAAGCACTTGCTAATGCCGTTTCTAGCAATGATGCCAATGCTACGGCAAGCAAGTCATCTAAAGGGGCTGCAAACGCTGCAAGTAATATTAATGTTGATTGGAGTAAAGCAAGCTCAAAAGATATTGGAGTTTTCTATCCGGGTACTGCGTCTATTGAATGGATTTTAGGTCGTAGACATGGTGGTAAACGTGCCTTTACTAAAGGTGACCGTTGTATTGAATGTCATGGTGAAGAGATAGCGGATATTGGTAACAATATCGTTTCAGGTGAAAGTGACAAGAAACTTGAACCTAATGTTATTCCTGGTAAACGTGGGCATATCGATGTAACGATTGATTCAACGCATGATGCTGAAAATCTATATTTGAGATTTAGTTGGGCTGATGGTGAACATGCAGCTGTTCCATTTGTTGATGGTGGTAAAATGGACCCAGAAAACCCGATGAAATTAGCCTTTATGCTAGCAACAGATGATGTTGAATATGCAGATAGAGCAGGTTGTTGGGGGACGTGTCATGCGGATGCTAACTCTATGCCGTTTGCACCAGATGCTGATACGTTGAAAGGTAGTGATTTGGCTAAGCGCCTTAACTTTAATACTGGCGTTAGTAAGTATTTAAAAGAATCTCGTACCAAATTAGAGCTTAAAGGTCGTGGTGGTAAGTTGCTAGGTGGTTGGGATAAGCTTAAAGATCAAAGTGACATTGATGCGGCGCAAGCGGCCAATCAATTTATGGATGTTGTTCGCTATAAATCAGGTACCAAAGAAGTTGAAGATGGTCAAATATTAGCCGAACGTGACATGCATAAAGGTGTGGGTGCAACGGTTGAAGCATCATTAAAAAATGGTACTTGGTCGGTGATTGTTAAACGTAAACTTAAATCAGACAAAGTAGGCGATGTCAGCATTGAAGCGGGTAAAGTATATAACTTTGGTTTTGCTATCCATGATGATTACTCAAGTGCTCGTTATCACCATGTTTCATTTGGTTACAAGTTAGCGCTTGATAATGATGAAGCTGAAGTGAATGCGAAAGCTCAATAAATATAAGTAAATAGTATAAGTAGCGAACCAAGTGGTGCTATATGCACCACTTGGTTCGTTTAGTAATTCCATTTTGTTATTCCCTTCTTAATAAATTTACGCTTAACTCAACAAGTTTGTTGAAGATCAAAGCGCCTTTTATATTCTGTGTTATTCTTATTTACAACATTTAGGCTAATTGATTACAACGATATGAAAACTTTTAAAGAACTCTTAGAATTAACCCATGAGCAAGATCAACCACAACGTTTGATGTTTTTATTTGCCAATGCCGAATCAAAAAATGCTAAAAAAAGTAAAAAGCACCAACAAGGCACTATTTCGCCAGTAATGTGTGTTGATAAATTACCAGAACAACTAACTACATTTGCTGCTTTGAAAAGTGAAGCTGATTCAATTGATAAAAGTTGGAATTTTGTTTTTATCGCTAGCCTTAGTGGTGAAGATGGTATGACACCAAGTGAAGATGATGCTGAACCTTTTTTAAATAAAATGGCGAACGATGTACAAACAGGTAACAATGTTGGCCGTTATGTTATTTATGACAGAGATGAAAACCCGATTGAGTTAGAATCGAATAACTAAATCCACATGAAACCCAATACTTCAATAGCGATGCAAAAACTTATTGAGCAAATTCAAAGAGCCTTGCCTTTTGAAATACCTGAGCATGAAATTTGCGCTGGTAAATGTTTTGGTTGCCCGAAAAAAATGCTGGAATACATTGGTAGTGAGCTTGAACATTACCAATGCCAATTGAATAATGAAATAAACCCTACCTTAGGTGATATTAGTGATTTGGCTCGAATTGCTAAAAAAGTACATCGCAATATGGCTAAAAATAGTTTGTTATAACAACAGTTTAAGTTATGTATTTGAGCTATTTCTCAAAATATTTCACTCGTAATAAACAAGTAGTAACTTAATTTATCAGCCAAGCATGACTTGTAGGCTCAAATAATGCCGTATCCGATAAATTTATACCAAATAAAATAATGAATGATCTATTAATTACTTCAATTACCATTAACCCGACATTCCGCAGTATTTTTAGGAATAAATTTTTTGATAGATGCTGCCCATGCAATTAATGATAATATCGTTCCTCTCTTCCACATTTAAGACTAATTGTTGCTCGCCACTGATTGTTAA